>OKSA01000084.1_pt1 | contig 81930 bp, 100 predicted proteins | sample 1601181 | NCBI WGS metagenome assembly OKSA01 (sample SAMEA3541538, study PRJEB24748) | human gut metagenome | biome: human gut; feature: human-associated habitat; material: faeces | place: China | collected 2012
ATCCATTATTTTTCTCCTCTCATATTTTATACGACGAATTTTAGCCTTTTTCCGTTATATAGAATTTTATACGTCGAATTTTAGCCAAAATCCGTTATATGGATTTGCTGCACTAAAAAAGCACCCTAACCTCTGTTAAAGTGCTTTAATAAATTTTATGCCCGTTCCTATATGCCTCTTTTGCTTCTGTAAGAGTCATCTTGTTGGGTCCTCTTAACCCATTGTCTTCATCAACGCCTTGATTTTGATACCCACAGTTCTCGCAGATGTCAAAAAAGTCAACCCAGTTACCACAAACTGGACACTTCATAGGGTGGGAACATTCATCTTTTCGTGTAATCATATTATTATATTTTGCCATATAACTCGACCTGCTCTTTCATATAATCTCTTATACCATCATCTGGCTTAAATAAAGTCGCTATCTTCATATCCTCTCTACCCAATGCAAAATCATTCGTACTTATTCTACCTTTAAAAACGTAGCCTTTGCCACTAACAAATCCTATTACATCATCACTTAATGGCTCGGCCAGTAATTCTCTAGCAATTTGAACGTATTCTTCATCAGTAATGTTGCCGTATTGATGTATGTGCTTCTTGATATGTGCCTTTAATCTTTTCTCATCAGAGAATTCAGCTTCTAACCACTTCTTACTATCTATTCTACTACGATATTCTTCTTCTTTCAAGTCTGACTTATGTTTTCGCAGATTAACACCCGTATCCCTTATTTTAGTCTTACTGACATCTTTATCAGTTAATTTACTTTCTAGGGCTTCTAGCTTTCTTTTTTCATTGTTGAAGTTAGTTAAATCTGTTGTGCCTGCTACCACTCTTTTTTGGCGTCTGATATCTCTTTGTATACGTCTTTGTTTTTGAGTTTCCTTATAAGCCTCGTCTACTTTGTCAGGGTCAAGTGTTGGGGGCATTGTGCTTATTCCAGGATAAAATGTATTTAGGTTGTGCTGGCAATTAACATGAAGTAATCCCTCGTCAACCGCTTCACTTAGTAGTGGATATGGTCCATCTTCCTTATCTCCACCACTGAAAATATCATCAATTAAAATCTTATTTTGCCAAGGTACACATAAAGGGCATGCGGTTAGGTGTTGCGACACTAAAACTGTTGTAACGCCCATTTGTTTTCTTTTAGCGCCCTGGCCGTGTAAAAAAGCCTTATGGTTAGATGTCCTTAGGCACATAGTAGCATAATCTGCTATATTTACCCTATTACCATTTTTATACTCTATGTTAGATATCCCAGCTCTTAGGTAATCACTAGTTGCCTGGTCTATAGCTTGTTCAAGAGTTAAACTGCCATTAGATAAGCCTACCTGGGCCCTGGTTATAATCTGCCTGTATTGGTCATCCTGGTATCTCAAGATAGCCTTTGTTGGGTCTGCTACAGCTTTCTTTGTTTCCTTAATCAAGGCTTTTAGCTTGTCATCATTGATTCTAAAAAACACATTTTCTTTTACTCTACCGGACATTTCAAACTCTTTTAAGGCTTGCTTAACTTCTTCCTTAGTTACTGACTCACTTGGTATTAATTTGTGAGGCTCTATAACAGGCTCTGTTAGTTTTGGTAAAGCTATCCTAATATTACTATCAAGATTTAATTGCTCGGCTTCTATGAGGCTGTCAGTAGCCAATTTAACCCCCATATCGTAGGTATTTATCAGTGCTGTCTGTATTACTTTTTCAATTTCAGGCTCATAGGAACTTATAATATCTTGATTCTCTTTCCTAAATCTTTCCATATCTCTAAGTTTGGCAGCCTGCCACTGCTCCCACTTAAAGCCGTGTTTCATTTCTTCCTTCTCATGTTTGACTAAGTTTCTCTTCATTGACACGACTAGTTCCAGTTCCATCTTCTGGTAGATGTAAGTTATATCATCCCAAGGCTGGCTATTCGTTCTTAGATTCTTCTTCCGGCTCCGTTTCAATTGGATCACCACCTAAATCATGGACGCCCTCAGGGTCTTCTTCAACAATGCTTACCCCTCTTAAGCTTTTTATCCTTTCAACCTCTTCTTCTTTTTCTTCAGGAGTTAAACTATCACCCCATAACTCATCTACTTGCCTCTCAATACTCATGATATTAGCAGCAGCTGCCTTAGATGTAGTATCCACTCTGTCCTCAAAAGAAGGGCTTGCGTATTCACCAAACAACAAAGACACATCATTATCAGGCACAACAACACCTACGCCTTTGTTCTCTATAATTTGCTGTGTTATCAGAGCAGTATTAACCACCTGTGGAATAACTTCCATAAGAGTATCAACTATCTTACCCCTAGTCTTTAGTGTGGTTTTTTCTTTTTCTCTTTGAGCCTCTGCGTTGTCGGTCTTCTTTAAGTCAATTCCAAGTGTTGATGGCGATACTATCCCTTGTAGCACTAAGTCTAAAAGGCTGGCATATGTATTTACAAAGGCGTCATAGTTAATAATTGCCTGCACCTGCTCAATCTTATCTAACTGGCCCTCTTTCATAGGCGTGTCCGTTTTTATAAACTTGTTGTCAAATGAACTCGGTGATAGCACTCTGCCCGTTTCAGGGTCCTTAGGTAAAAGAGCTTCAGGAATATAAGTTTTTACCTTGCCATCCCTTATTGCTTCTATCCACTGTGAGACTACCTCATCTAATGCATCTATATTATCACTTTTACGGTCCAGTATTCCCATCCCCCTGTTTCTATCTTTAGGGGACTTATAAAATCTTAAGGGTACACACAAAAAGAAGTTACCTGACCAGGTAACATCTGTTAAGTCTTTTATTTCTTCAACTGTTGACATTGGCACTTCCTTACCGTGTTCATCTACCAACTTATACTCAATAGCCCCTTTTTTATAGGATTCAACAAGCTTATAATTTCTGCTGTCTTTTTTGTAGTGACTATAGAATCTATACTCAACGGGTCTACCTCTTTTTACTAATATTTCTAGATCCTCACCCGATACAAATTCTATAATAGGGTGTTCTGAAACTTCCTTATCGTATGAAAACTTAAAAACGCCATCACCAACAATCAATGTATCGGTAATCGCGTCTCTGAATAGTTCACTATCAAAGTTATTGTCTTTGGCTATTTCTTCCCAGCTATCCAATATCTGGTTTTTTCCATCCTGCAAATCCCCAACCTGTAACCCCTCATAATCACCTAATATTAAATCGGTGATAGAGTCAATAATAGTTGCGTATATTCCACTGTGGAATTTTCTTATAGTACCACTAGCCGGGACAGACGCCCAAAATCTAGCCCTACTTACACTATCTGAATTAATAGCGGACTTAAAGAATTCTTCTAACTCTGACGGGTCACCTCTATACCAGATCCTGTTTTTAATACAGTTATTATTAAAACTGATTAACTCTGTCAAATTAACTGGTATATCAGTATTATTTTTTATAACATTTATCACTTTATCACCTCTCTCCTATACTAAATTTATACGGAATAAAACCATACTGGCCACTATTTATTGTGTGGTCGTTACGGTCTTCTGGCTCATATTTATCTTCTTTCCAGCTATAGGTCTCCATTTCTCTTATATGGTGTGGGTTGTGGTCAAGTACATAATAATACGGGTCTTGGCCATCATCATAATTTAGCCAACCTAACATCAGGTGAATACGATCTATTATTGTCATCTTCTTCCACGCATTATTAAATCTATACACAGACACCTTTGGATTTCTACGCCTAAATTTATTAATTTCTGTTAGCGTGGCCTGGTCTGCTGAATCTATAAAGTTATCAGGACTAAATCCCCACTTTACCCTATTTCTTTCCAGGAACTCATAAAATAACGATGCTACGTCACTAGGTGCTAGTGGCTGCGTTAACTTAGCGTTATTGTATACCTCTTCTTCAAGATATATCAACACCCCGGTATCAGTAATTCCTTGAAAACTCATAGCAAACGTATCAGGACTTTCACTTGAATACGACGTATCTAGTGCCCCTGTAAAATGTATTAATTTCCACTGCTTTATTTTATGTTCCTTGCAGTACCTTTCATCAAGTCTATTTCTAAGCCACTTCTCTGGTTTTACATGAACTTGTCTATCAAAGTTAGGGAATACCAACCCTGTTGCCCTACCTCTTAACCCTAGAATCTTATTCTTGTATAGCTTAGTTCCTTTGGGTACTGACCTTTTTTTCTTCTCAATATCCTCAGGTGATAGGCTGTAGTTATCGTTGAATGTAAAAAACCAATACCGCCACTTAGGTGTTGGCTCTACTTTTTCTAGGTCTTCCATGATTTCAAGTGGGACATCTGCCTTATATTTCTTATACGGTCTTGTCCGGTTTATAAATTCATCATATACCGGCAGATTAGGATCATCAGGATTTAAGGTCAGTAACATGTAGTCATTTCTGGATACAATTTCTCGCATAAATTCTATATCCGCGGTGTTACACTCGTCTATGTATACACACCCATACTGACCGCCTAGAGCCATTTTCCACTTATCCCTATTATCATAACCCAGTATGTATATAATCTTACCCTCAAACTTAATGTGTGGAATCTTGTCAGACTTATCACCATTACCATAATATTCTGCACTTGGGTGAATATCTAAAATACCATAGTCTGGGTTTAGTATGTTCTTTTCCGCTATACCAGTGGTCTTTGCAGCTATGATGTGAAGTTTCTTACTTGATCTAGACACCATACGCATAAATTTCACACCTGCACCAACTGTAGTTTTGCCAGAAGCAGTGGTCCCCTCTAGTACATCAACATCAACACCATTAACTGTATTACAAAAATCTATGTACTTAGGTGATAGTGGCATTACATGATCATTCATCTAAGCCCTCACCACCTAACTGACTAATGACATCATCTAGTTTTCGGCTGTCTACATTGGCATTAATATTTATCTTGTCAGTAAATATACCTAGGTGCTTTCCAAGTAATTCCAGTGCGGATTTCTTATCATATAGTTTGACTTCCTGCTCTCTACCAAATTCAGTTTCTTTGATTTTAATTGACTGAATACTAGCTAGGTCATCTTTTTTAGCGTCCAAATACACGCCACCCGTTGTTACGTTGACTACATCACCTATGTTGACAAACCCTATCTTCGCTAACTCCTCTATAACTCTATCTGCCGTTACCCCTGTTCTTCTTGACCTTTCTGCCATTGCCTTAGCAATCTCGTTTGAAATGTTAAGTTTTGTTAAGTTTTGTGCTGCAATTTCTTTAGCAGTTTTTACTGAATATCCTGCTCTTATGGCCGCCTGAGTGGCGTTAAGATCGATTAGATATTCTTCTACAAATCGACGTTGTTTGTCGGTTAACTTTGCCATCAGGCTCACCTCACTTTCAATTTTACTGGTAACGCTATCGTTACTTTTTATCACAACAAAAAGACACCCAATCGGATGTCCTTTTCAAAATATATAAGTCAAGGAGGTCTTATGGTAACTTCCTAATTTAGTGGTGGAAGTAAAAGGCTTTTGCCCTAGAAATTATATGAAGCTACTTACTGGCTGTCCTTTATACTTCCACGATACCATAATATCACATGATACGGGGACATTAGGGGACATCTTTACATAAATTGCTTGAATTCTTCTAACGCCCATCCGTGTTTTCTCTTAACCTGCCTATAGCTGTAGTTTAATTCGCACGCTACCTCAACTAAATTCTTACCCTTAAGGTATTTCATATCTAAAATCCTGATATGGTCTGGATTAGTCATCTGGTCTAGCTTAGCTATTATATCTCGTTTTAAGTCAATCAATTCATCTATGAGATTGTCCATATCCTTTTCAAACCCACATATCCTATTAATTATGTTTGGTAGGCTATCTCCACAAGGTGACGTTTGAACCCTCTCTGACATCACCGCAGTACACGACTGGGCCCTTGCTCTTTCCTCTAATATCTGGTCTTTCTTTAAATTTATCTTGGTCTCTAATATCTGAATTTGTTCTAAGTATTTCTTAGGTGTCATGATCACTCCCCCTTAACCCTCTTAATTCTAGCCTTTAGACTGTCTAGTACATAATTTTGTACGTCTTCTTTACGTCTTAAGGCTTCCATAACATCTTCATCTCTCGTATCCTGTGTTACTAAGTGATGTATTATTACTTTTTCTGTCTGCCCCTGCCTGTGAAGTCTCTTATTAGCCTGTGTATATAGCTCATAATTCCAGTTAAGGCCAAACCATACTACGTGATTTCCACCCTGCTGTAAATTAAGTCCATAAGCTGAACTAGCTGGGTGGGTAAGTAGTATATCTATCTTGCCATCATTCCAGTCTAGTTGGTCCTGTGGGCCCTCTAGCTTCTTAACCCTTAACTTAGTCTTGGCTAATACATCCTGAAGCCTTACGAGGTCATGTTGGTAGTTATAAAACACTAACGCACTCTTGCCATTTAGCTGTTCTATAAGCTCCATAAATGCATCTATCTTACAGTCGTGGATCTCGTGATAATTATGGTCTTCATCATAAATTGCCCCGTTGGCTAGCTGTAGTAATTTATTAGATAAAGCTGCTGCACTCGTGGCGTCTATATCTTCTGCATCAGGAACGGCCAATATCATATCACGCTCCATAGTTTTGTACTGCTTCTCTGCTTTAGGCGTTAATCTAACTGGGATAATATTATCAGTAACTGGTGGCAAGTCCAGGTAATCCTCTGCTTTCATAGAAATACAAATATCTGATATCTTATCTGTGATTAGCTTTTCTGTATTTTCTACAGGCTCGTAGGAATATCCCATGTAGTCAGACTTAAAGTAATTGGCTCTAAACCCAAAAAAGCTTTTACCCAATCTCTGGCCACTATCTAGTAAATATACCTGACTCCACAAGTCTAATAGCCCATTAGGGCTTGGTGTACCAGTTAGGCCAATAAGTCTTTTGATGTGTGGCTTAACCGATTTTAAAGCCTTAAATCTCTTTGCCTGATAAGATTTAAAACTGGAAAATTCATCACACACCACCATATCAAACGGCCAATTATTTTGATATAAATCCACTAACCATACCACGTTCTCTCGGTTTATGATATACACATCTGCTGTAGTATTAAGGGCCTTTATTCTCTGCCTTTCTGTTCCCAGCACTGTGGATACTTTTAGGTGGTTTAGTTCTGGCCATTTTTCAATCTCATTTTGCCAGGTAGCTTCTGCCACCTTCTTAGGTGCTATAACTAACACCTTATTTACTAAAAATCTATCGTATTTTAGTTTATCTATACTTGTAAGTGTTATAAGGGTCTTGCCTAATCCCATGTCAAGAAATAGACCTATGTTGTCATTTTCTAAAATCTTATCCACACAATGTGCCTGGTATGGGTGTAATTTCAAACTCACTTGATCACCTCAATTCATCCGGTATTAAATCATACCTAGACCTCTTAATAAGGTCAACTAGTTTTTCAACTCCAGGTATGCCGTAGACAACTACAGCCCTTTGGTGTCGTCCCCTGATTTTACTTATCTGACTTCTCTGTGCCATAGTCAACTTACCCTTATCTGCTTTTATCTCTGCAAATATAATCACTCCTGACTCTAACACTAATATCCTATCTGGTACCCCCACATTTCCTGGAGATATGAATTTATAACATAACCCCCCTAGGTTTTTAATTTCTCTGACTAATCGTCTTTCAACATCTCTTTCTAACATCTCTGAAACTCCCTAAAAATTAGATGTAAACCATGTAAACCAAAATATCGCGTACGTGTATAGAGTTATTAAATATAGCGCGTATAGATATTATAGATTCATATTTTTTCTATAATTATATATTTTTTGTATTATATATGTATTTATGGTTTACATGGTTTACAAATTAATAAATCTATTGAAATTACTACTTTGCGTTGTAAACCAACTTGTAAAACATCTATATTTTTTATGGTTTAGATGGTTTACACTTAGATTTTTTGTAAACCAAAGATGGTTTACAAAATTAAAAGATGGTTTACAAAAAAATGCCCATTAGTTAATCCGTTTTAGCTCTATTATTTTGCTTTTTTCAAAGCCTTTTTGAGTACCGAAATTTCCGTATCTGGCAGTAGAATTTATCTTTCGCCACCCCGATAATCCGGTCAATATTGATGATATCCTATTGGATTCTCTCTTAGTGCAATATTTCATATCAGTGCCAAAACACACCTGCCAAATCTCTTTAATGCACACTCTATCTCTATCTACTAATGGACTTTCTGTCTTTAAATTTCCTTGCACGTATGCCCTTTGTTGACCGATATTAAGGCTGTACCAATCCCTAGGTATCTTCATAGCAAGAAACTCTTCTATCTCTGTCTGCCAAGGGTCAATCTCTCTAAAGTCTTCCTGGAACTTCTTCGATATGGCTTCACTCTCGCCCTCTAGATACAAGGGTTCACCTAATATATAGTAAATATAAGCTTCTGCCCATATCTGGTCTATTTCCTCGTCTAGATCCTTAAATATGTTCTTAGTAGTAGGCTCTACGCCAACCTTTATCGGCCAAAAACGCCTATTACCCGTGGCATCCTTTAGAAACTCACTTGCATTAGTTGACCCAAAAAATACACATCTTCTAGGCCTTTTAAAAGTGTGCCTACCATAAGCAGCCCTGTAGATATCGTGCGTCTTAGATAAAAACTGCTTGATAGCCTCAGTCTCTGACTTATTCATGGCTGATAACTCGCCTACCTCATTAATCAAGGTTCCCTGGATAAGTTCCGCCGCCTCTTTACCCTCAAAATTATACAGGCTATCACTAAACCAGTTCATGCCTAACTTACTCAAGAATGTAGACTTACCTATCCCCTGCTTACCAGTAAAAATTACCATATAGTCATACTTAACCCCACTATCACTAAACGCCCTAGCAACGGCAGCAGCCAATGACTTCTTCATGATATCCACTGCATATATGGATTGTTCAGCACCTAAGTAGTCATGCAGCAGGGTAGGTATCCTCGGTACGCCATCCCACTTAAATGACTCTATAAGGTCTTTTACTTCGTTTCTTTTGTTGTTATCACTGACTACCTTAACTGCTGTTTCTATCTTATCCTTGCCCGTTATTTGGTACTCCTTTTCTAATCTTAAAGCCAACTGGGCGTCATCTGAGTCTTTCCACTCTCTCGATCCGTCACCGCTATCCCAGGGTAGTGGACAAGTAACCATAAGCCTACCGGCAAAATCATCTAGCCATATTCTACCCCTGTAATTCCTATCATTAGATAATATTAGCACTATATTGGCTATTGACTTTTCATTCTTTCCAGTATTTGGATTTTTTTCTAGCTTCTCTACCCAGTTGCTATCTTCTATTTCTTTAACTTGATCTACACTATCCGCTACATCTTGACTTACGGCACTTTGACCTACTCCACTTTGACCTAGGTCATTGAAGTAATCCTGGGCCTCTTCCTGGCGCTCTTCATCAAGCTTAGACATAACTGCCTTATCTACCCTAACAAGCTCTTTCATAGCCACGTAAGACGGCATTTTGGATACGGGCGTTCCCTCAGTCGCTTCTTCATCAAGATGTGAGAACTTATGCAGCCTTATAAGGTCCCAGGCATTAACTAGCTGACCACTACATGGGTCTGTAGCGTGGTGGGAGTACAAGAACATTCCATCTTGATATATAACAGCACCACCTGAGGTTGACCCACCGGCATAGGTGTATCTGTCATCTTTTCCTGTATCTTCATAGGCTCCGGGGATAAACTTATCCATGGCTGAAAATATATCATAGGTCCTACAAAAAGCCCCCACAAGCCCTTTTTTAGTAGTAGGGTCTTGTTGTTTATCCACTAAGTGCCTTTGCTTAATATCGACCCCAGGAACCTGCGGCCAACAAGTGATATCCTTCCAATCTGCATACTGATTAAGAATACCGTCTGCGTTTAAAAATGGCTTGTCCTCATACTTATACACATACTCACTATCAGACGAACAACTCGGCCAATACATTAATCTAGATGCCTGGAATGTTGTCGGGTCTGCCATCTCTATTCCTATCATGGCAGCCACTTTTCTCGCTATAGGCTCATATTCATCAACGGTAATTGTCCTATCTGTAGGAATGATTATCCTAAGCCTGGGTTTATAGCTAGCATGCTTTCTAGTTGAATATATAACATAGTTACACCCTAATATCTGGACCCTTTTGATAACATCATCTGTCATCCCACTTGCAATATTATCAAAGTCCAGGGTAATTAGATCCCTGGACTCGATATTATGTGAAAGTCTTTGGTTACCTTTTAACACACCGCCGACAAAACCACCAACATCTTTTAATGCATCCTGCTGGGATTTTTTCATTTTCATGTAATCGGCTAGACTCTCAAGTGATCTAGTAGGGGTCTTTAGTTTGTCCACAAGGTCAGAATAGTTCATCGTCTGTCTTTGCCAGTCTTTTGAGTACCTATTTGACCCCACCGACAAGGTTATTTTTCTATCATTTTTAAACAAGGTTACCCCCCCCCCTCAATTTTTACACTTTATCATTGGGCGCAAATACTAGAGGTTTACACACCAACATATTTGAATTTTTATCAAATATTACTACTAAATTTCTATGTCTTGGAAAAGTCTCCACACAGCCACTATTGGCCCTAAAATATAGGTTGCAGTCGTCCATATATTCAAAAGTCAATTCAAGTTCACTGCTGTGACCCTCTGCTAACTTCACCCTATATTTATTACCAGTCACCAATTCAGAAAAGTCTTTTAGTTGGGCATTTCTCCTTCGTCTCTTTGTTAAATCATCCTTGAGAATTCTACCCATACCATATTTTGATACGACCTTATTGGGTTTAACCTCTGTATTTCTGGCCGGTCCAATTTCTTTTAGGTCTTTATCCATCCCATCCAGTTCATCTATAAGTTTTAGTCTTTTCAACTTTACTGCATTAAACGACCTTATCTGGCCAAACTTCTCAACATATTTCTTATATATGATTCTGGGTGGGTGTTCAATATTATCTGCTATAAGACTTATTTCATCATTCGTCCAGGGATATTTATGTACTAACATCTAAAACCTACTTTCTTTTATACATATCATTTATTTCTATTTGCTTATAAACATCTTTTGATACATTATACCTAAGATAGTCTCCGTGATTATCTTCAACTACTATATAGTAAGCTTCTTCAAATCTCTCACCATCTTTTATCTTTTCTGGAACGTGTTCCTTTTCAATGACTTTACCCACATATAACCTATCCTGTTCTTTCTGGATTGTTTTACCTACGCTAAACCCAGTTATAAATATCATCCATGCAACTATAATTAATATTGCAATGCGATATAATTTCCTGTAATCTAAATAACTCATTTTACTCTTCCCCACTTTCAAATTCATCTATCCTACAAACTCGCTTATCACATTCTCTGCAAAATATATATTTGCTTCTCAATTCGTATGTCGCACCTTCGTGAATATCAGCATTGAAAACAGGGTTACCTTCTTTATCCATGCAAAATTCAAACTCTCCCTTGTACTTTTCTTTAGTGTAAAAGAGGTCTTCATTACCACAGTGTTTACACTTTAACGTTTTTTTCATACTCTTACTCCTCTACTCCAAACCAGTATTTTTTAAGTCTATCTTCTCCAATTTTATCGATAACTTGCTGTGCGATTTCTTTTGTTTCAAAACAAGACACACCACAATTAAAAACTCCATAACTCTCGATATTGACCGACTTATTATAATGGTTATATACTAAGTAGTAATTATGTTTATTAAATTTAAAAGGCTTGCTATATTTCCTCATAACAACCTCTACCCTACGTCTTTCTCTCACGAATTCTGCTTCTTCTTTTGTTAAGAAAGCATTACCTATATTTCTAGCATCTTCGTCATATTTAGTATTAAAGTTACATTTCACTATATCACCGTTGCCATTCAGACGGTAATATTCTTCTCCATCTTTTGTTTTTAAGTCCCAAATGCTTTTTACTTGCCCCTGGTTAGCTTCTTTTATCATCTGCTTTACTTCTTTGTTTAACTCTTTCTTAAATGTTTCTGTTCTCTCAATTACGTATTTTTCAATATCTGCTATTAACATTTTTATATCTCCTTATCATAGTTTTTCCATAAAATATCTTTTACCGTCGCTCTTTTGCAATGGCTTATCATCTAGTCCAAATTTATCAATTATCTCTTTGTAAAATGCTTTTTTACCTGTAATATTACTATTCTTGATACCTGATAATTTACACCAGTCAACAAACTCACTGTATAGCACATCTTTAGGTTTTTCTAATACTTCTGTCTCACTTAACTCCTGGTCATCTAAGTAAGTCAAAACAGTTGAATTGTCTATTTTATACTTATCAAGTACTATCTTAACCTTACGTGGCTCTGTAAATTTACCACGTGTGATTAGTCGTCTAGCCCCTCTAATAGCTAAATTAAGTAAATAGCTTAGGGCTTCGTCTGTTGTAATCTTCTCTCCTATTAGTGGGTCGTAGTCCTCATCATCAGTAGTAAATTTAGCGTCAAATGGTATCATTATCCATCGTCTGTAAAACCCGTCTGACTTATCAAATGACCTAGGAATATTATTACAACTATATATATGAGTTGCGTACGGCTCGATTGTATAGGGTCTTTCCCCCTTACGTTCAACCATTATTGAATTACCTGAAAACAACTTCTTAAGTGTACCAGTATCTTTTATAGTCACATTGTCTATATCGTCGCCTATGTTGGCCAATCTGTTCTCAAGTTCTGCCGTATTAAATCTATCTGTCACTTTTTCAAGGGCTATAGCTGAATAATTTCTATTACCTAGAAAAGTCTTAATTAAGTCTAATATAGTACTTTTACCATTTGACCCACCCCCATAGAATAAAAAGGCTTTTTGATATTTACTATGCTTAAGTAGGGTAGCTCCTAACATTTCCTGAAATAGATTTATTACTTCTCTATCTGCTAGGAACACCCTATTTAACATCTTATCTAAGTCGGCACAATAAGCAGTTGCGTCATATGTTACGGGTAACTGTGAGAAGTCAATTATCGACTTATCAAATGGTAGACACTCATTAGTTTTGAGGTTGAACCTGGTATTTTTTACATTTATAATGTAAGGATTTAACTTCAAGTTTCTAGTATTAATACGCTCCATGTCGTTGATGTATGATACTACTTCGTTACGCTGATTATTCTTAATAGCATACACCTTATTGCGTATGTACTTACCTAAGGTCTCACAAGGCACGTAACAACCATTTTTATACTCGTGAATAGTATTGTTATAATTGATTAAACTATGCTCTTCTATAAGCTCCTCGGCTATTTCCACATGATTGAAATTAGCTTTTTTAATCTGTGCCTGAATTTCGTCATCTGGCTTAAATGCTTCATCCCTACATATACTCGCTATCTCTGACTCACTAAGAGGGTCCTCAAATATATAGTCGTTGATAATTGGTATAGTCTCTCTTATCTCATCTCTAGTGAAACCCTTAGCCTGTAGGTACACGATGTAGTCAAATAATTCTTGATTACGACCTGACCCGTCTCCCATGCCTTTGAAATTAAACTTATTAGCTGGTGTGCTGATGGCACTTAACCACTTAGGGACTTCCTGGATATCTTTCATTTTAACTTGTCTTATCCATTCTCTTGGCTCCCCGTCTTGTTTGATTTTGACGTACGCGTTACGGCCCCCACTTTTACGGTCGCAATATAAGCCTATAGCCAATCTCTGCTTGATGAAATTCTTAGGCTCTTTCTCAGACGCTTTAAACCAACAATGAATACCCCTAGTAGTTTTCATTACCTTAGTTTTAAGGTCCAGGGCGTCTACTATTTTTAACATCAACTCAGCGTCACTAGTGGTATCAAAATCAAGTACTATATAACCTTTAGGGACAACCACAGCCACGTTATCAAACGCCATAGCCTCATCTTTAGTATATGTACCCTCACCGTTTTTAAAACTGTGTGTAGGCGTCTTATTGTTCAATATGATATATTGCACTTGGCCACCCCCTATTTACTCTTGCTGACTTCTAAATCTATCATCTTATCTATGTAAGTCTTAACTTTCCTTAGGTCTTTTAACCTATCCTCACCAGGTTTTTTACCAGCTCTTTTTAGATATTTTAAAATTGAACCAGCATAAAAATCTAATTGCCAGTCGTCAATCACGTCAAATGGTGATATCTTACTGTCGTTGTAGTAGTTAGGTCTAATATTATCTATTTTCTTATCCATTGTCTTATCTCCATATCTTACCGGTCTTTTTATCTTTTACGGTAATACGCCCCTCGACGTGAAAGTCTGCTAACTCACATATGCAAAATATTGCGGTTAACAACTTCTTAAATCTCTCCTCAGCTTTTCGGTCTTTTTCAACTTTCTTAATAGCCTCATACGCCGTCAAGTCTTTACACCCTGAGGCGTTTAACTTATTCTTATCCACCTGTTATACCCCCTAGATACCTATTATCTTACTGGCTATCATGTCGGCCGTATGAGTGAATAACACATTAGGGTATTTCTCTATGGCTCTACCATAATATTCCCACATCTTAGTATCTTTCTCGTACGCTCCCATGTGCCATCTAATACAAGCTATTTCCTCATCAGTTAGTCTTAAATGGTGTTGTACCATAATTATTGACTTGTCCCCGTGTCCTGGAATAATTAAATCGTCCTTATATGTATATCTGCTATTTTCATAGTCCCACTCGTATAGGTCGCATTTACAAATGTCATGATACATTCCGATAATATAAGGACTCTCAGGTCTTTCCCATGTCAAATCCAACTTGTCAGTTAACTCAAGTAATATCTCTGTTACTTTCAAGCTATGGTCAAATAACCCACCTGTATAATCACCATGATATTTAGTGCTAGCAGGGGCACTAAAAAAGCCCATATCTATTAATAATTGTCTGTCAATTCTTGTATGAATTGGCATTATTTCTATGTATTTTAATAGTCTATCTTTTATATCCATTTCTTAATCTCTCCACTATCTCTATAAATTCACCTATTGTATAAGGTGAAAAGTGTAAGCCTTTTGACTTCTCTATCCTACGCTTATGAATAACTTGGTCATCTTGTAAATTATTCTTGCCTACTTTTAACTCAAACGCTACGAACTTGCCATTTATACAAGTTACCAGGTCGGGTTTACCCTTTCCAGTAAACCCGTCCCCGAACTGATTTATATAATATATTTTGTTTTCTTTTAAGTAGGCTATCGCTTTATCTTGTAACTTCTTTTCAGGCTTTCCCATAGTTTACAATTCGTCCAACTCGTCAAGGTCGTCTAAGTCGTCTAACTCCTCGTCCTCGTCTACTGGGTCTACCTTACCCTTAGTGCTGTTAAACCCACTAGCTGACGTGTAATCTTTTAGTCTTACTGCTGTAGCCTCTTGACCTGCTTTTTCGCCACTTGTACGCGTGTACGTTTCATGAGTAACATTAGCCTGGATATAGCACCCAACAATATCTTGAGTATCTATTTCTTCTACCTGGAAATTGTTAAGGCACACTCTAGCAAAATATGACCATGCTTTTAACGCCCCCTCGTTAATATCCCCGTTGGCCTTAGTAAAGCTAAAATTTTCAAAATGCTTTTCGCCACTAGACGTCTGTAAAGTAACTTTTAACTTTCCATAATCGTCATACTTAGACTCGTCTACTTCCATAATCTTGAATGTTGTTGTTCCCTCAGGAATTATAGTAAATGTGTTTTCTGCTAATTTCATTTTTGCCATTGCAATCTACCCCCTAATTAATAATTTAATAATGTTTCACTTATAAACCCGATTATTTTATTTCCTACACAGTCCGTTACTAATATGAACTTTTCAACATTATCTTCTGATGTTTCAATTTCCAAATAGACCAATCTATCGTCCTTTTCAATTAGTCCAAAATTTTCATTGCGTATACCTATTTCGTCATCTAAGTCAGTTTTAAATACTCTTACTATTTCAGCTGGTTTAGAATCTGCATAAGGTAATGACGCTCTGAATAAGCTTAACTCGTCATCTTCAATATCTGCTTTTAATATAGCCTTAATTAAGTCGTTAGTCTCTTTCACATCTCCAAAGGGCTTTACTCCCTCAGGCACAAGCATACCTACACCGTTGCATATTAACCAAGTGTCATCACCATTTCTAATTATCTTTCCATGTACACCAACTCTTTTTACAAATTTTTCAAACTTCATATTTTACCTCTTTTCTTTATTATTTTTCTACTATCGTACAAATCACACCTAATAAAATCTCTTGCGACTCATCCCATATTGTTATTGGTGCTGTCTTTTCCTCATGGACCATTACCACGTAATCACTACCGAATAACTTTAACTTACTTTCATCTACATAAGTAGAATACTCACCATCAACCGCCTTGTACTCTACAATTACTACTTCTTTTGTCCCTAGTTTTGATTTTCTAATATTACCCGTCTGCTCGGCTACATGATAGTTATTTTTTTTCTTAAGCTTATCTATTCCTAAATAACTAAATGTTAATATCATTGTCTCTTTTAACTTGAATAAGTCGCATAGTATTTTTAAATTAGGGACAATTAGCATATAACTAGGCTCAGGTATTACAATATAATCACCCTCATAATTACCTATTAGTAGTTGGCTATTCTTTTTAAAATGCTCTTTTACGATTAACTCGTTTATTTTCTTGTACTCCATGTTAACCCCCTATTCTATACTAGCTGTTTTCAATGTATACACTTCTGATGTTTTCTTATACTTGTCGTACACGTCCGGCAATTCTTTTTTTAACTTAGACTGGTCTAGTGATGTCCTGTTTGACTTAGCTAGCGTCCACGTGTACTTTTTAGAGGCTATCTCTACCTTAGTATCACCGTCTCTAAATTGACCCGCCATTGACTCTTTTACTTGACTCTGTATCTCTTTTAGCCTATCTTTTTTATCCTTGATTTTAGCTTCTGCCTTGTCGATTGACGCTATCAACTTATCTGCCTCACTCATTAGCTTTTGGATATCCTCGTCCTTGGCCTCTGTTACATTCTTCCTTAACTCTTTTAGAATGTCGGCGTCTTTCTTTTCATCAAACTCAGGAGATATTCCAGTTAATACATGGTTATCCCAAAACTTTAACGCTGGCTCAATGTAAGACTCTTTAAATGTTGGATATTCTTCGGATAAACTAAACTCAACTACTACAGTATTATCAATGGTAGGGACAAAATTTTCAGGACTAGCATAGTCAGTATCTGTCAAGAATGAACAAGTCATAACTACATTATCAAACCCTAGTAGGTAGGCGTATAGGCACGCCTGTAGCTTGTAGTATATCGGTGGCTCTACTTGGCCGTCCACGCCTTTCCAATCCTCAACTCTCTTAGTAGTCTTAACTTCGACTACAAAATCGTCACCGATAAAATCCCACATTCCCCCCAGTGCCTTGGTATCATGGAAGAAATCCCCCCATGTTTTCTTAAAATAATCAGGCCCATATACATCTGTAGGGCTTTTTATATCCATAAAATATCTAGCCTTTAAATAGTCGCTTATCTTAGGCTCTATCGTTTTACCAGCTATTGTATATATAGTATCTTCAAACGGCTCTTCGTATGTCCTGGTCATCTCACACCACGCCTTAAATGGTGTTGACCAGTTGTTAAATCCTAATATTGAAGCGAACCTAGTAGCCGTTAATTTCTTCGGCCTTTTAGGTGGGTCAACCTTAATCGTATTATTTTCTAAAAATTTCATTACATCACCTCTTTTAACTACTGGACTACCTTAGCCCTAAAATTCTTTTTCTTATTCTTACCTTGCTTATTAGCTGGCTTAACTGGTCTAGCTTCCTTAATTAAAGCAGTTGATATTGTGACTACCTCTGTGCCTCTAAAACTCATGATCTCACCATTGCTACTGTCAGTTACTAAATTCCAATCACCATATCTATCGGCCGTATTATCTTCATTTAATTTATTAACACTGTAAGGTGTTTCTGTCCTAAAAACTAAGGTCTTACCGTTTTTAAATGTTATAACGTTCAAATACATCTTTTACCCCTTTCTTTAGCGTTTTAACGCTAATTTAAAATATAATTATTCTGCTACCTTTTCTCCTATTTCTATTAATAAGGCGTCTGCCTCTGACTTAGTTAGGCCTTGCTTTACTTTCTTGACTGTAGCACTGATGTACTTAGAATATTTCTTCTCCAAGTCATCATCAAATACCTTATTGTCCTTATCCATGTACTTGGCTCTTAGCTTCTTCAAGCCGTTTGTAATAGCTGTTTTTTGAGTCTTAGTAAACTCGCCGTCCTGGTCGGTTAGCTCTTCTTTTACCTCTTCTCGCTCCTCATTAGTGGCCGGTCTGTTTGACTTCTTAGCTGTGTTCTTAGCCGGCTTGCCGTCCTCGTCTACTGGTTTACCTGTAGTCTCTTCTATCCCGTCGCTCTCGATAATATCTAGTGCTAGTACATATAAATATCTTCTTATATAAGTCTGAACAGCCCCTACTTTTTGTATAGGGTTTTTTATCATTGACTCGTCAGGTGCCAACTGGCTGCTAAATACTATTACCTCATCTGTGTTGTCGGTATTAAATATCTGTAGTACCGCTTCACTATCGGTAAATGATATGATATCCGATAACCCTAACTCCTTGAATATCTTTTGCTTGATAGGTATTATTTCATCTAAGGTAAAATACTTATATTCTGCGTACCTATTAATACCTGTCTTTTTTAACCCAGCGTTTAAAAACTGCTCTCTCGCTAATAACAATTTTTCAAATACATTTTTAGATGTTGCTTTTGCTGTTGCCATTATTACTATCTCCTTTTTTATTTTATCTAGTTTATTTTTGACTTTTCGGTCAATATTAATATATTTATCTATACGGCTATTAGCCATATTGATATAATATTCTAGGTCTAATTTATCTACAGTTAACTTATTAGTGTTATCTATATAAGCGTGAGTCGGACACTCTGAAATTATTTCTTCTTGCCACTTAGGCGGGTCTACTGGGATCTCGTCCATTTTTCCCGTCTCTTTATTTTTCTTACGCTTAAACTTAACTAACTTACCTTTTACTATCTGACCATATGTAGGGTCTTTTACTGCGTATACTCGATTAACTTTTTGAACTTCGTACTTTTCACCGTTTATATAGTGATATGTCCCGTCAAATGTACCACCAGTTTTTACTATCTGCTGAAATTTTAGTATATCCTTACAGTTACTTATAGTATCTCTTGTCGGTATACCGTTAACCAAAAACTCAACTATAGCCTTATGAACTATCGATAGCGAATTTGTTTTAAAATTACCGCCTTTATATAGTGAGACAAAACCGCCTTTAGTTTTAATTGACCCGTCGGCTTTTATACCTATATAATTATTAACGTCTTTCTGAATAACCTTAGTAAAGTCGTCTCTTTCCATTTCAAACTTAGTGACCTTACACCACTCGTTTACTATCTGCTCTGACGTGTCTACTTCCTTACGGTCAATGCTAAACATAATACCGTCGGTATTGATATTTATAAAATCTATCGTTTCGCACGCTCTGGCCAATCTTACAATTAACATTGTCATAGCTAGCTGATTACTTATACATACTGACCTACCGGCCCACCTATCGGCTAAATCGTTGTATTTATTTAACATAGCTCCGTATACAGTGTTAACAACTAATTTCAACGCTCCGGCTTGTTTCTTTTCCCCATTTCTTTTATACTCAAGTCGCCTTTTTACGAGTGACTCGTACGCCTTAGCGTCTGCCATTGACCTAGAACAGTAGCCAAAATTAATCATTGAACTAGGGTATAGACTTGCTACATCCTGATTAATTATTACTCGTTCCTCATCCTCTTCAACGATTACACAAGGTTTAGCACCATGTACCCCACCCCATGCGTACGTCACGGGACAAGTCCCGTATGATGTTGTGAACTTTATATCTAAGGTCATTCCCTTGGCCCCAGGTGACCCGAATAATTTAGCGTCGGGTATTGATTTATCGTGTATCAAATTGAAGAAATTAAGTACTTCTTGTGGTATGTCGTTTACGTCGATATTATCAGGAATTATATATTCTCTCTCGTCTGTACGCTTAACTAACTTAGCTCCCAATACCTTAGCCGATAACTTGGCGTTAGTTAGTCCTACGGACTCTTGAGAACTTAGACCGTACATCTCTCCTACTAATATTTTAGCGTCGATATAATCTTCTAGACGCTCATGGTAAAGCTTTATAGTACTATCTACATCATATTTACAGTATTTAATTACTTCTTCTAGCTCTCCAGGTGTTAGCTTTCTATCTACATTAAAACTTACTGAGGACTCTATTATAGGTAGCCCTAAATTACCCTCAATAGATTTTAAGGATATTCCTATATCTGCTATATCATCTCTGAGGTCAAACGTGGAGACGGGTAACTTCTTATATGATACAAATGGAAATTCCCAGGCGTTGTTGCCATTTATAATATAGTCGTTGTGCCTTTTAACTTCAATATTAGATCCGCCTAAATACATAGTAAGTAATATCCAATTGTCATAATGCTTGTTGTTAAATCCACCTAGTATTATGTCTGGTTGGCTCAAGAAGCTTCTAAGATGGTGATTGTCATTATGTATTACTATATGGTCGCTATTTTCTTCGGGACGCCTAAATACTACTATCCAGTCGTCGGCAAATACTTCTATGTCATATATGTAAATATTCATTCCTCGTCCACCTCTACTTTATATATAATAGGATTGTTAACCTCACCTCTTAAGTGCTTTTGTACACAACTGTATGATAGACTTAATTTATTTACCAATTCTTTTCTTGACTCACATATCATAACTGGTAATTGGTATTTATCACTTGTTACAACCATAAATAGAGTCATGTACTGTCCTCATTATCTTCCATGTCGTCTTGACACACTTCGCATATATCTGCTGTATGTCTATCACTCATTAAACACCCACATACTGTACATTCTTTCATTACTTACCACCTCCGTACTCTCGTCTATAGCTTTCTATATATTCATTAAATAGCTCTTCTGTAAAATCGGCGTATTTTGCTAAGGCGTTATATATACTAATTTCAATGGTCCCCTTGGTCAACAAGTGAATATAGCTACATTTCTGAGTCTGTCCTGTCCTATGTATCCTATCTCGTGATTGCTCAAGTGATATTGTCCTAATAGTCGGCTCGTAATATATAATAGTATCACTGGCAAAAAGGTCTATCCCGGCTGAGGCCGTCTCATATTGACAAACTATAATTTTAATAGATTTATCATTTTGGAACTTACGCCATATCTGCTTGTCTTTTTGCTCACCGTTTAAAGTTACATATTTGAGTTTTAACTTGTCTAACAATTCCCCTATTTTGTGGATAGAGTGGGTAAACTGTGCGAATATAACTAACTTTTTTTCGTCTGGAAAACTTTCCAAAATCTCTTGTAGTATATTTAACTTCTCGCAAGGTACTTCCACTATTGATTTATCTTCTAAGGTAACAAAGCCACTTGCCAACTGTCGTAATTTTAGTCGCCTTGATAGTGGATTTTCTGCCAGTAAATCATACTCTAGTAAAGCTGATTTAAGGGCCATCCTCTTGTATTTATCCTTAGCTTTTAAATCTACCTTGATTATCTCGTCTGGTAACTTATCAGGTAAGTCTTGACAATCTATTTTCTTAACCCTAAAACTATACTCGTCGATTATCTCTTGTAATTCGTTAACGTGAATATATGAACTAGGTCTAAAATATTTATTGAGTATTGCGTACCTTTTGATAAACTCACTATATGACCCTCTGTGCTTTACACCTGGCTCGTACTCGTCCATTTTGTCTTTAAAAATGTTACTATATACATTGCCTCTATCTATGTAACAGTCTAAAAAACAAAACTGCGACCAGATATCCTCTAGATGTCCGTTGGATATTGGCGTACCTGTTAGGATATATTTATACTTTGCTCTACTGGCTAGTTTGAGTAGGAACTTAGAACGCTTAGACGCCCTATTCTTTATAGAGTGGGCCTCGTCTAATATGATACAGTCATAAGTATTATCGTACGTCTTACCACGCCACACCTTATCGTAATTAATAAGTGTAATATGCTTTTGTAGTAACTTACTATCGGTGACGTTAAACAATTCTATATCACGCTCCCACGCTCCTAAGGCTGACTTAGGACCTACTACAAGGACTGTCTTAACTTCCTTAGATTTAATTAAGTCTCTTATTCTAAATAGTGAAGGTAGGGTCTTACCCGTCCCTTGTTCCATGAATAAAGCAAATCCGTTTTGCACCCTGGTATATGACAATGCTATTTCCTGGTGGGCGTATAACTTAATTGTCATCTCCATTACCTTTAAATAATTCAGTGGCTATAGCTGCTGAAAACTCGCTTAATACATTAACTAATACGTCCACATCATCTTTTTCACATTCGGTTTGTCCAATGGTTTCAACGTCTGCTAATAAGCGTCCAACCACCTTGCAAAATTTATCAGGGGTAAGGGTAATTGAATCAACTACATCTAACAATTTAATATCTTTTATTTGCCTTATATAAACTTTATAGGCTTCATATTCGTTATTCACAATTAATAATGTATCCGTAACATCATTATTTACCCCGTTTGCTGGCAACTCTAGTATACGCTCTATCTTACCAGTTTTCCTATCGCCATTGCGTAATTCAATAATAGCCATTTGACCAACTTTTATTTCATCAATTAGATTAGATTTATTTGTCATTTCTTACACTCCTTTACTTAACTAACCAAGCTAATCCCATTTTTACATATTCCCACACTATCAAAATAGCGTAATAAGTAGCACCATTGATATTACTAATTGTCTTATTCATCTGTTTTACTCCTCTTAAATATAGTCTTGATACTCCACGGCCGAAAATGGTGGGACACTCTTTCTTGCCATTTCGTCTTGTAATCTCATACCATAATGTAGATAATAGGCGTACGCCTTTCTACTCATTAGCTTTAGACTTCCATACTCGGCCGTGCATTGAATTGGTATTTTATCATCTCTCTGGGCCTCTTCCCAGGCTTGATTAAATATCTCCTCTGCCCTAGTCCTACCGATTGAAAAGTAATCGGGGACGCTGGACTTTTTTATCATGTCCGGTAAAATTATAGTATTTCGTTTCATCTTACTCACCTTATTCATGGTCTGTGATAATAATGTCGTCGTGTTTAATTAGTAATTTTACTGTTCCATCTTTTACACACTCATCTAGTAGAGTATCGTTTAATATAATTCTCCCAAATGTAGTTAGATTTAATAAGTCTACTGTTTTGTCCCCTGGAATAACCATATATTCATTGGAGTAGTTTTTATATCTAACTATATCTCCGATTTCGACGGTCCCGTTTTTACGTGCAATAACTTTCATAAATACATCTCCTTTTCTAATTTCCAATTTTATTTCTCATAGAACGAATAAACTCGTTTTTATTGCCAAAAAAAATATCTTCTTTTTCCACCTTGTATATATCCGGAATTTTTTCAATCATTTCAAATGGCATACGGCTATTATCCATTTCCCATTTCGCAAGTGTTTGATAATGCACTCCAAACATTGTACTAGCTTCTTTTTGAGAATATCCTATATTTATTCTAGCCGCCTCTAATGTTATTAATGACCTCATTTTTTCACCCCCTTTTTTAATTCGTGATTTTAGTATAAACGACTTTATTCGTTTTGTCAACGATTTTTTTCATATTTTTTATTATATTTATATTTACAAATATTATTTTATTCGTTATAATGACGATATAAACAATATGAAAGAGGTGATATAAATGGCTAGAGGATCACTTAATAAGTATGATAAAAAAGTCAGAAACACTATCGCAACTAACTTAAAAAAATTATTAGAGTCCAGGGGGTTAACACAAGTAGAATTGTCTGAATTGATGAATATTCCAGCTTCTACATTATCGGGTTATTTTGCCGAACGTTCGACGCCAACACCAGGTAATATACAAAAATTAGCCGATTTCTTTGACGTAAATAAAGGTGACATTGACCCTAGATATAATTATGATGTTTTTGGAGAGCCGTGGATTCAATCTATAAAACAATCAACACCTACAACTGATTTTGTTAAAGAAAATAAACCGCATTATATTACAGATCATAATTATAAATATTTTCCAGTTAGCGTATCTGCCGGGGCGTTAGAAAACATTGAATTACAACTGGACTATACGCCAGTCGTATTACCTAACGAAATACTTGGTAAATATGCTGGAAGTAAGAATATAATAATATTAAAAGTTAATGGGGAAAGTATGAATAATATTATCCCAGACGGTTCTTATATTGTGGTTGACACGTCCAAGAAGCACGCTATCGATATTAAGGATAGGGATATAGTTGTAATTGCTGAGAATGGCTCCTACACAGTCAAACGCTATATCAACGATAAGATTAATAAGCGTTTTATATTTAAGCCCGACTCATCAGACGACACTTATTTGCCCATAGAAATATCATATAGTAAGGCTAGCGAAATAGAATTGATAGGACGTGTAATTAAATACATAGTTAATTTATATTAGAAAGGAAAAAATAAAATGGGATTATTTAACAGTAAAGAAAACAAGGAAGAAAAGAAACAACAAGAAATTGAAAAATTTATGGAGCGATACCAACTTGACGAAATTAGCGACCAAGATTTAGTTATAATTAAAAAAATCGCTACAGACTTAATGGGTAATAATTTATTAAAAGCAGGAATGGCGTTGAGTTTCGCTAAGGCTGAGGAACAAGCTAAAGTAACTTACTTATCGGCATTAGTAGAACAAAATTGGATTATGATAAGACAACTAAGTAATATAAGTAGTAAACTTGATAAATTAATTGAAAAATAAGGTAGTGATTAAATGACTATAGAAAATCAACTTAGAGAATTAATACTATTAAAGTACGGCTCACTTAGAGAATTTACTTTTAACATTGGCCTACCCTATTCCACCTTATCCACGATTTTGAAAAATGGAATTATGACGGCCAATATATCCAATGTGGTTAAAATATGTAATGCACTAAGTATTAAAATTGATGAACTTGTAGAGGGTCGATTAGTGGAAAATATACCAGGTGAAAAGTTACTAGATGTTGAAAAAATATTTAATCAGACTAAGATAAATATACAATATCCAAATGTTAAAATTAACGGTCAAAAATTAGATGAAAATATCAAAAAATCGCTTATTTTCTCAATCGATTTAATATATCAATTAGCCTCAAAAATGCACCAAAATACATAGTTTATCCAAATATCATGTAATGTACTTAGGGACTCTTAAGAATAATGCTATTTTGATTAAAAATATGAGTAGTATTTACGAATAATAAAAACAACTTAACTTAAAATCATTCGGCAATTACGACAAATATACTTGTCAAAATAGGTTATTTTTAAGGGTCGTTTTAAACTAAAACAAAAATAACAAAAACTATAACAAAAACTTTTTTGAGGGTCACTTTTTGTTATGACCGTTTTAATATAAATATTTTTTATATTCAATTTAACAGAAACTTTTTGTTATTTTAACAAAAACTTTTACCCTGTTTTTGTTATATTTTTGTGAGTTTTTGTTATGAAAATCTCACCATAATTTAACCTCATTTTCCATTTTTGACCTTTTTACATCTACTATTTTTTGATTTTTTGACCCTCTAAATTGTAGTGATATATCCTTTTCAGACTCGATAAATTTACCATCTACGACGACGTCAACATAGTCAAATAACTCTAGATTTTGAAAATCTTCGTATAGATATCCTGTATATATCCATATATTTTTACTATCATTTATAGTCTTGATTGTCCTACAAATTGTCGTCACCGTCGGTAAATTTTCAGGCTCTAGCGGCTCACCCCCTAGTATAGTTAATCCTGATATGTAGGGTTTATCCAATGCTAAAAGTAGGTCAGTTAGGGTTGATATTGTGAACTTTTTACCGAAATTAAAGTCCCATGACTCCTGATTAAAACACCCCTCGCATTTATTTCTGCACCCTGATACGAACAAACTTACTCTTACTCCAGGGCCATTGGCTATATCGGTGTAATTAATCTTGCCGTAATTCATGTCTACGCCTCTTCCAGTGGACCGAATAACTCTGCGTATTTATCATAATTATGATCTAGTAATATCTTCTTAACCGTCTCTTCACTAACTACATTCGTAATAGTCTTATCGGGTAGTACTTTTAAAGTAAAGTAATTACCTTTCTTAGTCTTATATAAATAGACGTCGCAAGATGTAAATCTGGCACTAAATAAGAAAACATCTAAGTCACGTGTTTTATATCTTAAAATAACCTCAGACGTCTCGGTATCGTACATCTTACCATCCATAACATATTTCATATTTACCACCCCCTATTATAAGTGTAAAACTCGGTCGTTTATTTCCTGTGTACGCCCTTGATTCCAAAAATTAGACCCTATGTAACCACAAGTACGACGCGTAACAGTCATATGCTCCTGGTTAGTATTACCACAACTAGGGCACTGCCATGTAAGCTTACCATGACTATTATTTACTATTTTAATCTCACCCTCAAAATTACAAACGTGGCAATAATCGAACTTGGTATTTATCTCAGCATACATTATAGTATTGTATATATGCTTAATAATCTCTAATACGGCGTCTAAGTTATTTACCATATTAGGCACTTCTACATAGCTAATTGCACCACCTGGACTAAGCGGTTGGAACTGTGACTCTAAGGATAACTTACTAAATGCGTTAATTTCTTCTCTTACATTCACGTGGTAGGAATTAGTAATATAATTCTTATCTGTTATACCAGGTATTATCCCGTGACGCTTTTGTAGTGCCTTAGCAAATTTATAAGTAGTTGACTCTAGAGGTGTACCATATAAGCTAAAATCTATATTAGTCTCTTCTTTCCACTTATTAGTATATTTGTTAAGTATCTCCATCACCTCTAGTGCAAATGGTAAACCTACATTAGCCTCAGTATGGCTCTCGCCTGTCATATACTTTACACACTCGTATAGTCCGGCATATCCTAACGATATAGTAGAATACCCACCATATAAAAGCGGGTCTATGATCTCACCCTTATTTAATCTTGCTATTGCTCCGTATTGCCATAATATAGGGGCTACGTCCGACGGCGTACCTTTTAATCTATTATGTCTGGCCATTAGGGCCTTATAGCAAATAGCCAATCTCTCATCTAATAACTTATAAAATACATTAAGTTGACCCTTAGACGATAAGGCAACGTCCACTAGATTTAAAGTAACAACACCCTGATTAAATCTACCATAGTATTTGTGACCAGGATTGTAATTATTAGCTCTCGCCATATTATTAGTAGTCCTATCGGGCGTTAGAAATGACCTGCACCCCATGCAAGTATATACATCACCTTTTAACTCTCGCATGACCTTAGCTGATATATAATCGGGCACCATTCTCTTAGCTGTGCACTCGGCCGATAACTTAGTTAAGTAGTAATATTCACTATTAGGGTGGACGTTGTTTTCGTCTAGGCAATATATAAGCTTAGGAAACGCCGGGGCTACCCACTGGCCAACTTCATTCTTAACACCTTTTATACGCTGTCTTAATACTTCCTCTATGATACTAGCTAAATCATCCCTTAAGCGTCCTTGTGGGGCCTCGTTGATATTCATGTAGACAGTAACAAACGGGGCTTGTCCGTTGGTAGTCATTAGAGTTACAACCTGATATTGAATAGTCTGTACACCTCTTTTAATATCTTCTTTTACCAGCTTTTCTATAAATTCGTACCACTCTTGATTACTCATAGTAGACTTGATGTTGCTAAATGTAGCTATATACTTTTCTCTAGTAGCCTGCACAAACGGTGCTAGGTGGGCTAAACTTATGCTCTGCCCCCCGTATTGACCACTTGCAACCTGGGCGATTATCTGCGTCGCTATGTTACACGCCGTTGAAAAACAGTGAGGACGCTCTATCATAGTGCCGGATATAACTGTCCCGTTTTGTAGCATGTCTTCTAGGTTGACCAGGCAACAATTGTAGGCGTGTTGTGCAAAATAGTCCATATCGTGAAAATGGATTAGTCCCTGGTCGTGAGCATCTATAATTTCTTTACTCAAAAACTTACGCCTAGATAAGTCTTTACTAATGGCCCCAGCCATATAATCACGCTGAGTAGATATGATAGTAGGATTCTTATTGCTATTCTCCTGCTTTATATCTTCGTTCTCACACTCTATAAGGGTCAATATTTCATCATCTATAGAATTGCTGGCCCTTATCTTCTCACGGTCGTAACGATAGCGTACGTACGCCCTAGATAACTCGTACGTACTAAATTGCATAAGTATTTCTTCAACTATATCTTGAATATCTTCTACCTGAATAGCATTACTGTTACCTAACTTATTACACTTATCAAGTATTATATCCACTAATCCACCTATGTAGGCGTCACTTAATTTATTGTCATTAGGTAGGGTTGAGTTGGCTTTTGATATAGCTTCATTAATTTTAGCTACATCAAACTCTACTTCCTTACCGTTTCTTTTAATTACTAACATCTAAAACCTACTTTCTTTTATACATATCATTTATTTCTATTTGCTGGTAAACATCTTTTGATACGCTATACCTAAGATAGTCCCCATGATTATCTTCAACTACTATATAGTAAGCTTCTTCAAATCTCTCACCATCTTTTATCTTTTCTGGAACGTGTTCCTTTTCAATGACTTTACCCACATATAACCTATCCTGTTCTTTCTGGATTGTTTTACCTACGCTAAACCCAGTTATAAATATCATCCATGCAACTATAATTAATATTGCAATGCGATATAATTTCCTGTAATCTAAATAACTCATTTTACTCTTCCCCACTTTCAAATTCATCTATCCTACAAACTCGCTTATCACATTCTCTGCAAAATATATATTTGCTTCTCAATTCGTATGTCGCACCTTCGTGAATATCAGCATTGAAAACAGGGTTACCTTCTTTATCCATGCAAAATTCAAACTCTCCCTTGTACTTTTCTTTAGTGTAAAAGAGGTCTTCATTACCACAGTGTTTACACTTTAACGTTTTTTTCATACTCTTACTCCTCTACTCCAAACCAGTATTTTTTAAGTCTATCTTCTCCAATTTTATCGATAACTTGCTGTGCGATTTCTTTTGTTTCAAAACAAGACACACCACAATTAAAAACTCCATAACTCTCGATATTGACCGACTTATTATAATGGTTATATACTAAGTAGTAATTATGTTTATTAAATTTAAAAGGCTTGCTATATTTCCTCATAACAACCTCTACCCTACGTCTTTCTCTCACGAATTCTGCTTCTTCTTTTGTTAAGAAAGCATTACCTATATTTCTAGCATCTTCGTCATATTTAGTATTAAAGTTACATTTCACTATATCACCGTTGCCATTCAGACGGTAATATTCTTCTCCATCTTTTGTTTTTAAGTCCCAAATGCTTTTTACTTGCCCCTGGTTAGCTTCTTTTATCATCTGCTTTACTTCTTTGTTTAACTCTTTCTTAAATGTTTCTGTTCTCTCAATTACGTATTTTTCAATATCTGCTATTAACATTTTTACACCTCTATTTTCCCTGACATTAAATCGCTTGTCAGCTTGTCCCTTAATTCTGCCAAATATCTATTTTCTTGGATATTTAAATAATATATAAACTCTTTCCAACTATTTAATATCATCATCAAAATGGGATTAACACTTTCACTACTTTTGTTCTCAAACATAAGTTGGTTTTTATTCTTCGTAAAAGTTATATAACTTTCTTTTTTAATTTTATGTCCTATTTGCTCAGGAAGTACTATGTCATTTTTTTGCATATAAAGTCCCACATCAAAACCTAGGCTTCTGGCTAAATTTTCATTTATGCTTAGCTTTAGTGAATTTTTATCATCCCTAATACGATTTAAATCGTTGACTATATCTTCATACTCTCTATACCTTACTTCTGCTTCAGACTGAATATAAACCCTAGGTCTTAATTCATATCCACTAGACTTAATATTGTTAATTTCAACCTGTGTGGCATTTTTATTTACTGTTAAGTCTTTTATCCATGAAAGAATATCTTGTATTTGTTCTGTGCTATATGATTTAACTGTTTTCTTATACACCCTATTGGTATGTGCTTTTCCCCCGAATTGTCCTCGCTGCTCTCTTATTTCTTCCGCATATGTATCGCTCATATCTATCATCTCAACTTTTGTGGTATGTTTTTTCTTGTTGAGAGTCAACACACATGTGGGTATACTTGTTGATTCAAACATATGGTCTGGATTAAGTATCACCGATTCAATTATATTCGTATCTATTAAATTCTTTATAATATTAACTTCATCCTTATTGGTGGAACTTAATACATTGTTAGGTAATATAAAGCTTGCTTTTTCGCTTACCATATCAAGTGCTGTTAGGATGAATGCAAAATTTGCGTTACTTTTAGGCGGTACTCCATAAAGTATAAATCTAGGGTCCATTGCTCCAAATAGCGACCCGTCCCATTTTAAATTATATGGTGGGTTGCATATGCATGTATCCGCTTTATACTGGCATGCATTTACCTTATTTAATTTTCCATACTTATTCCCTTTGCTCACACGGTATATTTCTTCGTTAAAGCTATTATTCAGGCTATCTTTACGAATAACATATGCATCAATATTTCTTACCATTAAATTGAATAACAGCAACGGTATTACATTGTTATCAATTTCTATGCAGATAAATTTAAGCTTTTTGTTACTATTCCATTTCTGGATGGTTAAAGCCCCACTACCTGCACATAAATCAAGTACAACCTCTTCATTGCCTGTTTCACTTAGTCTACTAACCAATTCTGCTAAACACTTAGGTGTATAATCTTGCTTCTTTCCCTCTCTATCAGCTAAATAGTATTGCCAAATTTTTTGAAGTAAATCTTCTTCAACATTTCCCGATACTATTTCTAAATATTTATCCATATAATCAGTTTTATTATTTATGACCACATCAAAAATTGATTCAGACAACTCCTCTGCTTTTGTGTTAAATAATTCTAATATCTTATCCGTTAATTCTTTTAACTCCACCCGTTATCTCCTCTCATTATTTTTCCTCACTTTCCAAAGTTTCGATTGCAAAATCAAGATTCTTCCTGGCTTTTTTCAGGTCCTCAAGACCATTTTTCTTTTCCCACCTAAAAATATATTTCATAGCATTTCCACAAGCCCAGTGTACATAGCCTTTAGCACCTAAGACTGATTTTAAGACATCCTTAGACTCTATATCTAAGCCATCTAACTTATAATGTGCTGGACTGTTGACCATGTCCTGTGACTCTGTTCTTATTTGTTCTTCTAATTCATTTCTTATCATACTTAACCCCCTAATCCTTCATATAAAATTCTGACTCAAAGCCAGCACCTTTTAACACTAACCCAGGTGCCCATCCTACTGGCTCTGCCATTATCTCGCATACTTCATCAAGTGTAAGGTCTTGGCCGGCATCTAACACAACCTCATCGTGGATGTGCATTACTACTGGGTGGCTTTTAAGCCTACTATCTAATTTAATCAATAGGTCTGCCAAGCAGTCCCTGGCGATAGCCTGTACGCAGTTTTCGGTTAGCTTACCCCCATAGGTGCTTTCAGGATACCACTTGGTATTCTTCTGTGAGAAAAAGTGAATTGCTGGCTTATCAAACTGATTATCCTTGATGTATGGCTTTGGATAAAATAACTTTCGTCCACTAGGTAGCTGAATAGTTAAAAATGACTGGCCGTATATAGCTTCACACTCATACCTAATCCTAAGACCTCTTATCTCTTGGTCTTTTCCTGTCTGTAGGGCCTTTATACAAGCCCGATTTAGACCGTGCCATAGTTTAACTATGTTAGGGTTTGCCCCTCTCCACTTATCAACTATCTCAGTCATTTCATCTTCACTAAGGCCCATCTTATCGGCCCCCATAGCAACTAGGGCACCTACACCACCCTGGTAGCCTAAGGCAAGTGTTGCGACCTTGCCACGCTGCCTTAACTCATACTCTGGATTACCCTTTTTAATCAGTTCAAAAGGTACTCCAAACATCTGACTTGCTGTAGCTTCGTATATCTTTCCGTGGGTGGCAAATACCTTGTTGACCCACTCTTCACCAGCTAGCCAGGCAACCACTCTCGCCTCTATGGCTGAATAGTCAGCCACTACAAACTTATTACCTTCAGTTGGTATAAAAGCCGTCCTGATAAGCTGTGATAGGGTGTCAGAAGCATTCCCACATACAAGCTGTAGTAGGTCAAGATTTTTAGTCTTAATAACATCTCTAATGGTCTCTAGATTGTCTAAGTAGTTTCTAGGTAAGTTCTGTACCTGGACTAATCTTCCTGCCCATCTGCCAGTCCTGTTAGCTCCATACACCTGTAGTAGTCCCCTTACCCTATCACCACTACCCCTGCATACATCCATGGCCTTATACTTGCTTATAGAGGCCTTGGCTAGTTCCTGTCTGATTTTCAAAAACTCCCTGACCTCACTAGATATATCATCTCTTGATAGAAGACTTGCTACTGTTTCCTTGTTGGTGTTTTCAACTCCGTTCACCCTTTCCTGTAGCCACTCAAGCACCTGCTTAGTTGAATTAGGGTTATCTAGCCCGGTTACTTCCTTGGCCCTTTTAATAAGCCTGTCAGATAGTTCATCATCAATAGCCAGTGCGCCATCTACCAGGTCTACATCCACCTTAACGCCTAAAGCATTCATTGAGTCTGATAACTCCCACAGCCTCTGTTCAATATCAGGTACTGGAAATATAGATAGCCTCTTATATATCTCCATCTCTGCCACAACGTCCTGCTTACAGTAGTCTTTAAACATCTCCCACTTGTCAAGGTCGTGGTGGGGTAGATTTCTAAGCCTACCCCCATTAACCTTAGTTGGCTTACAAGGCTTAGAGAAGTAATTAATTAGCGCCTTACCTGCTGAATCTTTTTTCTTATCCTGTGGCAGCCCGATTGCGTTACCCGTTTTAGCCAGTCCCCCAGGATAGCCTAGATACATAGCATGAAACATTGAACAACGCCAACCACACCTAGTGCCCACATCATACCCGGCTGCCAAAAGTGCATTATACTCAAATGAAGCATTATAGGCATGCTTGATTACTTCATCATCTGCCATAGCCTTAATTATTTCATCAGGTAGGACCTCACCCTGTGCCAGGTCTATTATTTGAACTTCTCCAAAGTCTATTGAGTATGCAAACATAAGGACCTCAAATGCTGGGTCTTCTACATATTTATAAGCCCCGCTATTGGTGATATCTACCTCTGAATAAGTTTCTATATCTATACTTAAGTGCTTCATAGCTAATCCCTCAAAACACCGTAGAAGTTATGCGGTCCACTTTCAGTAAGGTCTAAGTCAGCTACGATAATCCCCTTTGATGAAAACTGAATGCAGTTATAGTAGTTGTCTGCCAGGATATCAACTTCGTCTATCTCAACATCTCTTTCTTTAGCTTTATCAACTATTTCATTTAATGCATTTATAAAAACTTCAAATTCCATATTATTAACCCCCCATATTGGTAAAATAAAGAGGGGTAAAAACCCCTCTATTAAGTTCATGTATTATACTGGCTGTCCTGTAATAGGATCTACTATTGGCATAGCTACTGCCGTAAATGCGTCCTGTGCATTAAAGCTAAATCCTAGTGCCTCACCATCTCTTGTCTTTTGAAGACCGTTAAGGCCAAAGCCTATCCCTTTTGACTGGTTGTCATATGCGTATATAGATAGGGCTACGTGGCCATAACACCCGCTATATACTTGTGACCTATCCTGGATAGGCTGTACCCTCTGGTCTACCACTGAAGGTGGTCTATCTTCACTACAAGATGCAGTAAACACCCAGTGACCCTTGCACTCGTCCCCGAACGGTGTACCATTTTGAGTAACTCCATCACCATCATGGATTGGGTGTTTTACGTGCTGAATTGATACGCCCTTTAACTTTCCATTAGCCTCTGCCTGTGCTTCTGCCTGGATAGCCTGCATTAGCATGTTATATCCATTTACATCTGTCTTAGGTAACAGACAAGTTACCCCGTATTTTAATCTACCGCTCTGGTCCTCTTTTGCTACGAATACATTTACGTAGCTTAGTCTTACCTCTGTTGTTGTTATCTGCTGTGCCATAATTAATTCTCCTTTTCTTCATCTAAATTATTAAACATACTTTTTGCGTCATTTAAGACGTATTCTTTTCTTTTATCGCTGGCCTTAACAAGTGTTGGCTTACCTGGTGGCTTTTCTATCACACCATCTAAGATACTCGCAAAGTCCTTTTTACCAACTAGCTTTTCTAAGTTAGTCATAGACAGTAGCTTTCTTTCGTACAGCAGAGGTTCTTCATATCCCGCGGATACTAGCTTACTTACCGCCAGGGCTTCATCAGTAATCTTTCTAACACTTCTACCCTCTACTAGCTTATAACCCGTTACTGTATTACCTGCTAGGGCCTCTGCTAGTGCTTCTGCCTCAAGCTTCTTTATCCAGTCAGCCACACCGTCTATCTTTGTTAGCAGTTCCCCTATCTCTTCACTAGTTAGTAGATTACCTGGCTCATCATTCATAATAGGTAGTATGTGTTCTTCTATCGGCTTAAACATTGCTTCTGCTCTAGTTCTACACTTTGACTTAGCCTTACAAAATCCACAGTGATCACCTACAGCCAGTTTGTCTGAGTCATTAAACGCCTCTAAGGCTATCGGTTTTATCCTCTCACCAAAGGCCAGTAGTTCATCTATACTAATAGTATGGGTATCAAAGTGACCTAACCTAGGCTGCACTATAGATAAGTGAATTGTCTTAATATCATATATCACAGAAAACATATTATACACACCCAGTGCGTATAACATCAGCTGTGAATTGTCCTTGGCATCCACTTTCACGCCTGTACCATACTTTAAATCTATAATGGATAACTCATTACCGTGTAACATCACACAATCACAAGTACCAAATCCCTCAGGTGCCACATTTGAGTAGTCCACTCTTAACTCTACATCTACAAATGGTCTGTCTGGATAAGATAAGGCCTTTTCTTTTACGAATTCAAAGTAGTCATCTGTATAATCATCCATTGATTTATTCCAATATGGTGACTTCTTAAACTCGTCCATCTGGGCCTTAAACTTCTTAGGGCCTATCCCTTTTTTAAAGTACTTAGTCAACTTTAACTCTGCCACTGAGTGGGCCAGTCTGCCTTCTTCTGCGTATTCTGACTCTTTTTCTTCAAAACTTCTTTCAAGCACTATAGAGCCGGGACAGTTTATCCATCTATTAGACCCACTAGCGCTTAATTTTGCATGTTCTTCCGGCATTAGATCACCCCACCAAGTTCTTTTAGCTTAGCAGCAAAGTCGTTGTACTGCTCAGGCTTCAAATCACTCATCTGATTTACACCAAATCCATTAACTAACACTGGCGTTAAGTCTGTAGACTTAATCTTACCTGACTGAACTAGTCCTATAGCAGCCTTAGTCAACTGGTCAAATGTATAGGCCACTTCGCTAACTGGTGCAGTAGGTGCTTGCGCTGTTGGTTGTACCGTTGGTTGTACTGGCTGTGCTGTTGGCTGTACTATTGGCTGTGCTGTTGGTTGAGGTATCTCCTCTTTTGGCACTTCATTAGTAGTCCATATAGGGCCATTATCCTCTGATATCCCAGGACCTACACTAGCTCCTATAAAACCTTTTAAAAAATCCAAACCCCTTACATTAACATCAATTTCAACTTTTATCATTGTATTACTCTCCTTTACTGTGTTATAATTAACATGAATAACTTAACTAATTTCTTTTAAAGCGATTGACTGATTCTATTAGTCGTCGCTTTCATCGTATTGCCATCCAAGATAATCGTCTGACTTTAAGAAGTCTTGATAATCTTTCAATTCTTCATCTCTCAATTTAATCACCCCCTCTACATATCTGCTAATATGATCCTTATTTCTCGCCCGACTTTTAACCTTTCATCAAAAGTCACGCACTCCCTAAAATCTTGCCTGTAACCCTCAACTAATTCATAGTAAACTTCCTGCTTGTAAGTCTTAGGTTTTCTTGGCATAGATGTTGGGTATTCTTTAACTATTTCACATACCCTAGTTGTTCCCTCAAACTTAACTTCTATCAAACCTTTCACCTTCAACCTGTTTATATAGACCCTTGCTACATCATAGTTAATGCCTAAATCATTCGCTACGTCCCTATTAGTTGCACTCGGATTATCAGCCAAATAATCGTATACTCTTTCTAAATCGGTCACCTTGTTACTTCTCACTAAATCACCCCTTAAATCTTATATATTCTGCCACTTACACCAAGCCATCTTGATATACTCAAGCCCTATAAGGCCTGCATACCAGATAGCACCTAGAAAATTGTCGATAAATTTCAAGTTAACCACCTCAATTCTTATACGCTCTTACTTTCTTACGCCTAACCTCATCTGTTAGGTTGACGTATTCTTCCATGAACCACCTGAAAGCCTTTCTATCCACCCACTTAAGCTTTTGACTGTGGTAGATGTAAGCACTCTTAGGTAGCTTGCTATCAGGTCTTTCATACTCTGATATAAACTCTCTTACATACCTACTGGCAGTTGATTTTTCAAAACCCCAAATGGTTCCCACCTCATGGGGCAATAAGACTTCCTTAGTCTCCAGTAATGCAACTAGAGATTCTAATTCCTTTTCTCTTGACTTATTCACTTTTTCGCCCCCTACTTTTTGTATCTTTTTAAGATACTAAGTCATCAAAAAAAATACTGTCTACTTCATCACCTGAGAGATTCAGTATTTTTTTTATTCTGAATATCTCACTTTGATTAAACTCCGCCCCGTACCTACCGTTGATTTTAGCGGATAGCCTCTGCTCTGATATGCCTAACTCTTCTGCAAGACGTGTTTGTGTAAACCCATTTAGCACCATCATTGATTTCAATTTAGCTGTATTCATTGCACCACACCCTTTCTTTTATTTTGTATCTTTTTTAGATACTTAGATTTTAACACCCTATTTTATGCATGTCAATACTTTTTGTATCTTTTTTTTAGATTTTTTAAAAATTTATTGAAACTCATTAAAAAAAATGTTAAAATAAAGATACATCAGGGAGAGGGGGTGTTTAGCTTGCGAAGCGCAACAGATGTTATGGCAAAGAGAATAAAGGAAAAAAGATTAGAGCTGGGATTGACCCAGGAAGAGTTAGGCAAAATGATCGGTACGCAAAGAGCGGCTGTTAACAAATATGAATCCGGTCTCGTTGAAAACATGAAAAGAAGTACAATTAAACAATTGTCATTAATTTTTGATGTGGACCCGAAATGGCTTATGGCGTTTGACATAGATGACTTTAGCTTGGTCGAAAACCACAATAGCTATAAAATATTCCCTGTTGGTATATCAGCCGGTTCTCTTGAGAATATAGATGGAATAGATTCCTATGACATGGTCACTATTGCAGATGAAATAATGGGTAAGTATGCAGGAAGAAAAGGTGTTATAATTTTAAAAGTTAATGGTGATAGCATGAATAGAATTATTCCTGATGGCGCTTATATAGTTGTAGATACCAACAAAACTACCGTGACTGACATATCAGATAGGGATATTATAGTATTTGCCAATGGTGGAGAAGGTTATTCCATTAAAAGATATGTTAACGATACTAAAAATGAACGTTTTCTATTTAAGCCTGAAAGTACAGACGATACATTTACTGCGATAGAGATTAATTATGAAAATTCTTTAGATCTAAGGCTTATCGGTAAGGTTGTTAAATATATTGTTAGTTTAGATTAAATTTTAAAAAGGAGAACTGTGATGTACGATCAGAAAACTTTAAGAAGTCTATTATCTGGTATGGGAGTTATCCCAACGTCTTTTGGGTTGTTAGCGAATCTTATAGACGTTCTGGATAGTGATGAGGTTATTGAATGTGCGCATAGATGCAAAATTGATAAGAAAAAGTGGTTAATGGTGTGCACTGATAGAAGAGTGCTGTTGTTAAATGAAAAGTTATTTAACGCAGAAGTTAGAGATATTAATTTTTCTAAAATATCGTCCGTTTCAACAGAAGGACTTAGGAAAATATTTAAGGGTGGTATTAAAATTCAGTATTCGGGCGGGTCACTTGAGTGCGATATGTCCGGAGTCTATGCAGCAAAAATGCGTGATTGTATTGCGGGTCATCTTCGTGCAAAGGATTCTACAGTCAATGTAGTTGTCAACCCCACACCAAACACACATCTAGAAAACGACCCTTACGATGAAATTAAGAAACTAAAAGAGTTATTAGATCTAGACCTTATTACTTCAGAAGAATTTGACTGCAAGAGAAAACAACTGCTGGGGCTATAAGTAAATAAAAATAACAAAAAAGAAGTAGTCCAAACGCCAATCTAGCCTACTTCTTACAGAGTATCACAGGCCTTTTAATAGGTCCTTTTGTGATACCTATATTATATCAAATGAGGAAGGTGAAATCAATGTGGGTTGAGAGAACACAGAAAGGAAATTTTAAATTCGTTGAGGGCTACAAAGACCTTAACACAGGCAAGACTAAAAGAGTCAGCGTTACATATGAGAAAAACACATCTGCGACCCGTAAGCAGGCCTTAAAAGAGTTATCCAACAGAATAGCTAAGGCTATGAATAAAGGGTCCCACACAACCTACAACGAGGCTGTAGAGGTATATTTAAAATCTATAGATATAAAACCAACTACTTTGAAATTAAAAAGAAATACTTTAAAATTCATGTCAAAATATTTTTATAACGGAGATATGTATATCGATAAAATCACTAGTGCATATATCAGGGATTTTTATTTGACGGGCAAAGATTATATATCGCGTGGGAATATGGACTCCTTAAAAGCATTCTTAAATTGGTGTTATAAAAACGACTATATCCCTGCCAGGGTATTTGACAAGGTCACTTTAAAAGAACAGCGCCACAACCCGAATTACGATAAATTATTTTTTGAAAAAGAAGAGTTAGTTGAAATACTATCAAAATTCAAAGATTGTAAAGCATATCATGATAGACTTTCGGGATATATCATAGAATTTATGACACTAACAGGACTTAGAATTGGTGAGGTCCTGGCATTAAAATATGATGATGTTTCCGGTAATATGCTATCTGTTAATAAGAATTATAGCAACGGTTTGGAAGTGACTCCGAAGACTGAAAAATCAATCAGGACAATTGCTATAAATTCAAGGGTTATCCAAATAATCAACGAAGTTAAGCTTTTAAAAAGAATACATCATGTAGATTCAGATTTGATATTCCCTAATCCAAAAGGCACCCATCAATCAAGTGCAACAATTGTATGGGTGTTGAAGAAATTAAATATTTATCCATCAAGACTGCATATATTTAGGCATACACATGCCAGCATTCTTGCTGAAAAGGGTATACCTCTTGAAGCCATCCAAAGACGATTAGGGCATGAGAATGATAAGATTACAAAAGAAATTTATATCCACATTACTGAAAGGATGTTGAAAGAAGAACAAAAAATGTTTGAAGAACTTGAAATTTTATAATTTTCCCCATTTAAACCCCATAGGGTAATACACAAAATACTGTAGGCATTGGAAATGCGTTATTTAGTGGCTTGTCTAAAATAATGTACCACATATTCTATGCCTATGATATAATGAATTATAGGAGGGCATCCCACAAGGGGTGTATAGATAGCATGGCTAGAAACGTTGTAATCAAATCAAATGAACTAGAAATTTCTAGGAGCATTAAAAAAATACTTATAGATAAATTCCTCTCCATCGGTTTTACCACCAGCGAAACTATCAAGGATAATACCGAGCTGGTAATATCGGTTGGTGGAGATGGTACATTTTTAAGAAATGTCAGGGAATTAGACTTTCCTGATATACCATTTTTCTGTGTAAATACGGGTCACCTTGGTTTTTTTGCAGAAATACTACCTACAGAAAAGGAAATAGACCTTTTTATCAATGCCTACCTAAATTCAACCTATGACATCAAGGAACTCTACCTCTTAGAGGTGGATATCAAGGGCAGGGATGAGGTCAACCACACCTACGCCATAAATGAATTGGTTGTCAGGGGCAACCAATCTAGGACTGCCCATTTAGGACTCCATGTCAATGGCAACTATATGGAAACCTTTAGTGGAGACGGTCTAATCATGTCCACGTCCACAGGTTCTACTGCCTACAACTATTCTGCTGGTGGTAGTATAGTAGATAATAGACTAAATATAATCCAGATAACCCCTATATCTCCTATCAGCACAAATGCCTTTAGGAGTTTTACATCGAGTATCATCCTACCTGGTGAGAATAGTGAAATAGCCATTAAACCAGAGTACAAGTTTGAGCATACCATTATTACCGTAGTTGATGGTCAAGAGCACAGATTTAATGATGTCTATGAAATCAATATTAGAAATGCAAACAAAAATGTGAAACTGCTTAGGCTATCAGATTATGAGTTCTGGGACAGGGTTTATATGAAGTTTTTGAAAACATACGACTATAAAATTGATGAAGCAAGACTTTAAAGATAAAATGACCACCTCTTGGGTGGTCATTATTTATTTGAACTTATTTAAACTTATTTTAGCTTATTTAATATACTTTCTACAAATAAAAATAGACCCTTAGGTACGGGAAGGAAATGTACCCCAAGGCCTATCTCTATTTTGCAAGTCTATGTAATTATTCGACTGCCTTAATAATTATCCTGGCTTTAATAAAATCATCCTGCCAGCTATCTATAATATATATACTAGGCTCTAATCAACCTGCATAGCTCATCTGCAAATTCATCAGTGCTAGCCTTACCACCTAAGTCACTAGTTAAAACCTGGCCCTTGTCAAAGACCTCTTTTAGGGCATTTTCTATCTTTAGGGCTGCCTCATGCTCTCCTATATATCTCAACATCATAACGGCAGACTGGATAAGGGCAGTTGGATTGGCAATTCCCTGGCCTGCTATCTGAGGCGCACTACCATGGACTGCTTCAAAGACTGCATAGTCCTCACCTATATTAGCGCTTGGTATAATACCCAGGCCACCAACCAAACCTGCACAAAGGTCTGATAGGATATCCCCATATAGGTTTGGCATTACTAAAACATCAAATTTTTCTGGATTAAGAACCAGGTTCATTGCAGCTGCATCCACTATGACATCATCAGCATAGACCCTATTAGGAGCCTCACCCTTTGCAAGCCTCTCAATTCCATTTCTCTTGCTAACCTCATCAAATACCCTCAAGAATAAACCATCTGAAATTTTCATGATATTGGCCTTGTGGACACCAGTCAACCTCTTGTATCCATTGTCCTTTAAGTACTTACAAGCAAAATCCACTATCCTATCAGATGCATCCCTGGTTATCAGCTTGATACTTTCCCCAGCATAGTCACCAATCTGGTGCTCTATACCTGCATATAGGTCCTCTGTATTTTCCCTTATAATAGTCAAGTCTATATCCTCATATCTTGGCTTTATTCCCTTGAAGGTCTTTACCGGCCTTACATTGGCGAATAGGTTTAATTCCTTTCTAAGTGCTACATTGACGCTCCTAAAACCCTTGCCAACTGGTGTAGTAATAGGCCCCTTTATGGCTATCTTATTTTTCTTAATACTGTCTAGGACATAGTCTGGTAGGGGACTTCCATATTCTTCAAGGACAGCCTCGCCTGCTATAACTTCTTCCCATTCTATGTCTACGCCACTTGCTTCTACTACCCTTTTCATGGCAGCTGTTACTTCCAATCCTATTCCATCACCTGGTATTAAAGTAATCTTATACATCCTAGGCCTCCTTACTATTTCTCATCTTGATACTGTTTAACTTACCACCAGCCATCAACATATCTATTTCCTTGTCGTTGAAGTTGGCCTTTACAAAGAAGGAGATATTCTTTTCCTCATCCTTCACTTCCAACCTGCCATCCTTCAGGCCCTGGTATATATTGTCTATAGTAAGCACATCCATCTGGTCAATCATGTCATAATCATCCAGGTTTTCAAATTCCATAGGTATGATACCGCTATTTATCAAGTTAGCCTTGTGTATTCTGGCAAATGACTTGGCAATTACCCCCTTGATACCCAGGTATAGTGGGGCTAGGGCAGCATGCTCTCTTGATGATCCCTGACCGTAGTTGTCTCCACCTACTATAAAGCCTCCCTTATTTTCCTTGGCCCTCTTGGCAAAGTCTTCATCTATTGTAGAAAAACAGAAGTTAGCCAGATGAGGTATGTTGCTCCTGTAAGGAAGTAATTTGGCATTTGAAGGCATAATATGGTCAGTAGTTATATTGTCTTCAGTCTTTATAATTATCCTGCCCTCCAGCCTGTCAGTCAACTTAGTATTAAGTGGGAAAGGCTTGATATTTGGTCCCCTTACAACCTCCACATTTCTTGGGTCTTGATCAGGGCTTATAATCATACTGTCATCTATCAAGAAGTGGTCTACATGTATATCTGAAAAATCTATATCAAAGTCCGCATCTCTAGGGTCCATTAGACATCCATATATGGCAGATACTGCAGCAAGTTCTGGACTGGCCAGGTAAACCTGGGCTGAATTAGTTCCAGACCTACCATAGAAGTTCCTGTTAAAAGTTCTAATACTTATAGCATCTGTTCCTGGTGACTGGCCCATACCTATACATGGTCCACATGAATTTTCTAGTATTCTGGCACCTGAACTTATAATATCAGCAAGAGCACCATTTCTGGCTATCATCTCCATAACCTGTCTAGAACCTGGAGCTATAACCAGGCTGACATGGTCGGCAACCTTCCTACCCTTTAGAATTCTAGAAACCTTCATCAAGTCCTCATATGAAGAATTCGTACAACTTCCTATAGCCACCTGGTCTACCTTAATTCTGCCAACCTCCTTGCATGACTTGATATTGTCAGGACTGTGAGGTGCAGCTACCATAGGTACCAGCTGGTCTAAGTCTATATCAATAACTTCATCGTAGCTAGCATCTGGGTCTGCAACTAGCTCTACCCAGTCTTCTAGCCTGTCCTCTGCTATAAAGTATTCTCTTGTCTTGTCATCACTAGGGAAGATAGAAGTAGTTGCTCCCAGCTCTGCTCCCATATTTGTAATAGTAGCCCTCTGTGGTACAGAAAGGTTTGCAAGTCCAGGTCCACCGTATTCATAAACCTTGCCTACTCCACCCTTAACAGTCTGTCTCTTAAGGACTTCCAGTATAATATCCTTAGATGTAACCATAGGATTTAGTTTACCCCTTAGGTTGACCTTTATTACCTTTGGCACCTTTATATAGTAAGGCTCACCTGCCATGGCAAGGGCAACATCCAATCCTCCTGCACCAATGGCCAACATACCCACACCACCTGCTGTAGGTGTATGGCTGTCTGAACCAAGTAGGGTATCTCCAGGCACAGAAAATCTCTCCAAATTAACCTGGTGACATATACCATTACCAGGTTTAGAAAAATAGATTCCAAACTTGTTGGCCACTGTCTGTATATACTTGTGGTCATCAGCATTTTCAAATCCCTGTTGTAACATATTGTGGTCGATATAGGCTACAGACCTCTTAGTCTTAACCTTATCAATACCCATGGCCTCCAACTGTAAATATGCCATAGTACCAGTAGAATCTTGCGTTAGGGTCCTATCGATCCTTATGCCTGCAGTCGTCCCTGCTACAAGCTCACCTTCTACTAAATGCTTGTCCAAAATTTTTTCAACTATGTTCCTTCCCATAAAATCACCTTCCCAATCTTCTATTAAATGCAAGAATTTTATATATCCTTTCATTTTCATATTTTTATTATAAGACTAATTCCCTATAAAATCAAGGAGTTTATAATTTTTTCTGATTTATATTTATTTATTATTTCATTTGAAAGCCTTTTATCAGCATTTTTTTGACATTTTCCACTTGATTTTGCAGCTTTTATTCTTGTTTGTTTCATTTAAGCTTTTATATAGTACCTCTTAAATATTTCAATACACTAGCCATGCCTATCCAATAAATGCTATAATAAATTAATGAATTAGGAGGAATTAGTATGACATTCACAGATATAGGAATTGATATAAATATAGTAGAAGCCCTGGCCAAGTCAGGTATAAAGTCACCGACACCAGTCCAGGCTACCAGCATTGGCAAGATACTCCATGGGCAAAACCTTATAATCGAGTCAAATACCGGTACCGGTAAGACCCTTGCCTTCTTGGTACCCTTGATTAATAGGATCTACCTGGGTCAAGTTGATAAGGTCCTGGTCCTGGCCCCAACCAGGGAGCTGGTAATCCAGATAGGAAACGCGGCCCAGTCTATTGTAGACAAGCTCGATAAGGATATTTCCATCCTGCCTATTTACGGTGGGCGTGACATCCAATCGCAAATCAAGAAATTAAAAAACAAGATAAATATAGTGATTGCCACACCAGGCCGTCTTCTTGACCATATCAACAGGAAGTCTATAGATATAAGCAATATAGGTTGTTTGGTCCTGGATGAGGCTGACCAAATGCTCTTGATGGGCTTTAGGAATGAAATAGATACCGTAATCAGAAATACTAAAAAGTATGACCAGATTCTATTCCTATCAGCCACAGTAGACCCAAAGGTTAAAAAGCTTGCCTATAGGTATGCCAAGCCCTTAGACATCCTGAGTCTAGACAGCAACAATGACATACCCGACCTAATAGACCAGGTCTTCATTCAGACCACAGATAGGAATAAGTTTGAAGACTTTTGTAGGGTTATAGATGAAGATAGACCCTTTATGGCCATTGTATTTTGTAGGACCAAGGCCAGGGTTGATAAGTTAGAATTACAGATGGGTCAGGCTGGCTATAATTGCAAAAAAATCCATAGCGATATCAGTCAGACCAAGAGGGAAAAAATCATCAAAGACTTTAGGGACCTCAAGATACAGTTCTTAATTTCCACAGACCTCTCATCCAGGGGCCTGGATATAGGTGGTATCACCCATATCTACAATTATGATTTCCCCGAAAGAGTCGAGGACTATGTCCACAGGGTAGGCAGGTCCGGTAGACTCGGAAAAGAAGGCAAGGCTACCTCTATGGTAACTGAAAAAAATATGACCGTATATGAAGAAGTAAAAAATCTGTAAAATAAAAATCCTCCGCCCCAATCAGGGTGGAGGATTTTATTTTACATAGCATAACTGATAGTATCTACGTTACACTCAATCTAAGTTAAGTCTTTACTTATTATCGTTTTTCTACTAGATATTATTACACATATCCTAGTTATTATCGCTATTTTCTAATTACTCTTAAACTTATCCTAGTTGTTATTGCACTTATTCTTCTTACAGTTACTACAGTTACCCAGGCAAACATCAATCTCTTCTAGACATTCGTTAAAGGCAACCTTACTGCTGTTCTTGTGTCTAAAAATAGGTATATTCATCTTCTTGGCCTGCATCTCAACTATCCTTGATAGCTTGTGAGAAACTGTTGATGTCATAATCACTATGGCATCTGGACTTCCTATTGAATTTTTAACCTGGCTAGACATAGTAGTATATACCTTAGTCTTATAACCTCTATTTTTAGCTAGCTTGTAATAATCTTTTTCCATTCTCTCGTGACCGCCTATTACCAATAAGCTCATACTTAGAACCCCCTTTAAAATAGTCATTATGTTAATTAGTTAAAATCATCTTTATTTTGATAATTATTATCATCTCCTGTATATATGATATCCAAAAACCAAAAAGTTGTCAATAGTTATCGATAATTTTTTTCAATTAATTTTATCTTTCTATAAGAGTTTATCCTATCTATAAATAATATTTTCAAATCTCTATTAGTTTTATTTTCCCAAACAAAAATATCCAGTCGGCCATGGGGACCAGGTCCCACAAAGCAACTGGATATCAAAATATACTAGCTAAAATCTATCGGGGATAGTCTAACCCCTTCTTACTTAGGTATTATTTAAATTTTCTCTTATGTATTATAGCCTTAGTAATTTCCATACATATTATTGAACCTATTGCCAATCCAACTGATATAGCAAAGTCTTTCAAAGAATATGCTGCTGGTATTGCAAATATAGGTCTAATGAACGGTAGCATTACTACACCAAATAGGCCTAAACAAATAAGGACAGCAAGTATCACATACTTGTTGGAGAAAAAGCCTAATTTAAATGGGTTTTGGTAGTCAGACCTACAAGCAAATGTCTGGAAGGTCCTGGACAATAATAGGGTTGTAAATGCTAGAGCTACCCCAACTTCTGGAGCCTGCTTCATGCCTATATATTGGGCTATAATAGCTGCCAGGCCTACAAAGATACCCCTGGACAGGATTGCCTGCCAAGTACCTCCACCTAGTAGTCCCTCATCCTTAGACCTTGGTGCCAGGGACATAGTACCCTCCTCTGGATTTTCCATACCAAGGGCTATGGCTGGCAAGGAGTCATTTACCATATTTATAAATATTAACTGTAGGGCAGTATACGGATTAGACCAATCTGCAAAAACAGCAAATAGTATGGATATTATAGCACCTAGGTTACCAGAGAACAGGTAGGTAATAGACTTCTTAATATTGCTAAATACAGTTCTACCAACCTCTACTGCATCTATTATGCTGGCAAAGTTATCATCTACCAAGACCATGTCTGATGCATCCTTGGCAACTTCTGTACCTGACCCCATGGCTATACCAATATCAGCACTCTTAAGGGCTGGGGCATCATTTACACCATCCCCCGTCATGGCTGTAACCTTGTTCTTCTTCTGCCAAGCCCCTACTATCCTAATCTTGTTTTGAGGAGAAACTCTGGCATAGACACTTATTTTCTCCAGCTGCTTGTCTAGTTCCTGGTCACTTAGGTTGTCCAACTCCTGGCCTGTATATGACAGGTCACCTTCTTCAAACAAACCTATTGACTTACCTATGGCAACAGCTGTAGTCTTATGGTCGCCTGTTATCATAATAGGTTTGATACCGGCACCCTTGGCCTTGGCAACTGCGTCTATAACCTCTGCCCTCGGTGGATCTATCATAGCTATCAAACCGATGAATACAAAATTGTCTTCTCCTTCTACATCTATAACTTCACCTGACTCAAGGTCCCTATATCCAAAGGCCAATACCCTTAGGGCATTCTTTGAGTAGGTCTCATTTTGTTCTTTAATCTTTTCCCTGATATCATCCGTCATATCAAGTATCCTGTCTCCGGACAACACCTTTATAGACCTCGATATCAATATGTCTGGGGCACCCTTTGTAATCATAATATCCCTACCCCCAATATTATGGGCAGTTGACATCAACTTCCTGTCTGAATCAAAAGGTATCTCCTGTAACCTAGGATAGGTCTCCCTCATCCTCTGGGTAATATAACCCTTCTTATCAGCAAATACAGTCAAGGCTACCTCTGTCGGGTCACCTATTTCCTTGCCATCCTCACTGATAACAGAATCATTACATAGGGCTGCAGCAATATTGATCATGTCTTCAGTATTGAAGCTACCTATATCGGCTAAGTCTTTTAAAGGTTCCTCAACCACCTCGAGAGACCCGGAATCTTGGCCATCAAACTTGTAGTATTCAAGGGCTGTCATCTTGTTCATAGTAAGTGTACCGGTCTTGTCAGTACATATAACAGAAGTAGAACCTAAAGTCTCAACTGCAGGCAACTTTCTAATTATAGAATTCTTCTTTGACATGGTATTTGTACCCACAGATAGGACTATGGTTACTATAGAAGACAGGGCTTCCGGTATAGCTGCAACTGCTATGGCAACTGCAAATATAAAGGAATTTAAAATTACCATCTTTATATCTCCTGAATTAGGATGGGTCATGGCCCTCATTACCTGTAACACAAATATAAATATACATATAGACAAAATAGCTATGCCCAGCTTCTTAGAGAACTTTTCAATATTTGACTGCAGGGGTGTCTGCTTGACTTCAGTATTGTCCAGCATGTCAGCTATCTTACCTATCTCAGTATCCATACCAGTACTTGTACAGACAAACCTTGCCCTACCATTGACCACCATGGATGTAGAATAAACCATGTTTACCCTATCACCAACACTACAGTCCTCTTCTATCCTGTCAACTGACTTATTGGCTGGCTCTGACTCACCTGTCAACATACCCTCTACAATCTTCAAAGACTCTGCCTCTAATAACCTACCATCTGCCGGTACATAGTCACCAGCTTCCAATAGGACTATATCCCCTGGAGCTACTTCCTTAGATGATATAGTAATCTTTTCACCATTTCTAACCACCTTGGCACTTGGTACTGACAACTGCTTTAAACTGTTTATAGAAGACTCAGCCTTTTTAGTCTGAACCGTCCCCAAAATTGCATTCAAGATTAGGACTAGGAATATAATTAGGGACTCCATCATAGAGCCTGTAACTATCTGTATCAATGCTGCTCCTATCAGTACAATTACCATAGGGTCCTTGAAACTCTCTAGGAAAATTTTCCAGGTAGGATCACTTTCCTTTTCCTTTAATTCATTTTTACCATACTTATCTAGTCTAGAGCCTGCCTCTGACTGGGATAAACCATCATGACCTACTTCCAGGTCTACCAAAACCTGGTCGCTATCCATCATATAATATTTGATTTCTTTCTTTCCTTGCATATAAACCTCCATTCTTACAAATATCTAGTTAATAAAAAAAACCTTAACAACATGACGCTCAAAATAAACATATATCTCACTGCTTATTTTGAAGGTCTTGCTGTCAAGGTTACCCTTGTCTGTTAACCGAGTATATAAAATACTGGCCTGACGATTAACGGATATAGTATACTATAGTGCTACTCCCCTTCATGTAACAATTATAGTATACTAATATCCCTCTTGTCAATCACTTATAGTTTATAAAATAAAACTTCATATTAAATTCTATTTGATAACAAAATCACTACCAACTTGGAATTTATTTTCATTTTTGTCATAGTATCCATCTTTTTCAGGCATTTGTGATGCATAAAGTTTAAAGGTGAAATTTTTAAGAGCATCCCTATCAACTCTTAGCTTACCTAATTCACTTTGTATAAGGGTAGTTTCCTTCCTATCTGAATATGATGATTCTAGTTCCAGTAATTCTCCCTTATCATTTTTGGCCTCTATAAAAAATGAATAGTCCTTGCCATCGGAATTGTTTACTTTTAATTTAGCCTCTACCACACCTGTAGGCCTAATGATAATATCTTTTACATTGACCTCTATACCCTTAGACTTGATCTTTATGCCTGGGTTTATATGAAGGGAGTCCTTGACAAAATCATTGTTAACTGTAAACTTAAAAGCCCAATCTCCACTAATGTTAGAATTTTGCTGAGCATCCTTTTCTGAAAAGGCCATTAAAGACCTTACATATACAGCAACATTTTTCTTGTTTCCTAGATAGTCTTTTATATCCTTATCAAAGGTATATGTCATACAGTTGTATTCTATCCCATCCTTTTGGAAACTATGCCCCATAGAACCGTTTGGTCTAAGATATGTCCCACCAATATTAAAGACAAGGTCATCTGGTGAATATGTCATTTTGTCATCACCCTTAGCTAAAAATGTTAGCTGAATCCTGTCGTCATACATCAAGGCATCCTCAAGCTGAAGGCCAATGCCCTTGTCCTCTACAACCTTGTGTACTATATTAGAGTAAGGCTTGTAGGCCTCATTATCCATGGCATCTGCTATTGAATATCTCACATTATCTATAACATCCCTAGTATAGGCCTTTACACTTGGAACCTGGTATAGACCAACCAAGGTCATCATCACAAGACCGGCTGCTACTATCTTCTTGTTAAAGCCAGCAAGTCTTGTATCCTTCTTTATAGACTTGTGAATATCCCTCTTTAATTTTGCCTTTTCAAATTCATCCAAGTCTTGTCTATCATAAGATGATATATCAAAGTTTCCCTCATTTAAAAAATCATATCCCTTATTTTCATTCATAACTACTTCCTCCGTTTTCCATAAGCTTCAGATTGTCCCTAGACCTGGCCAACCTATTGTAGATAGCCTGCCTGCTAAGCTTGTATTTTTCACTTAGCTCATCAATACCGTAGTCTTCAACATACCTATCCCAAAAAATCTGCCTGTTTGTGGGACTTAGCCTGTCAAGCAAGGATCTTATATCCCTATCCAACTCATCCACTAGCCCTGTCCTGGCTTCCCTTTCCAAGCAGCCAACACCATCAATTTGACCATACTTGTGGTCTTCTAAGCTAACTATTCCGGTATCTATGCTAAGTTCTCTACTAGCTTTCTTCAAAAATTTCCTCTTGGCATCTATAGACCTGTACTTGGCTACCATGCCCAACCAGTTAGGAAACTTTGACTTAAGTGGATCATATCCACCTATCTTGTTCCAAACAAAGAGAAGACAATCGTTAAAGGTCTCATCATATAAGTCTGGACAAGTAGCCAATTCCTTTTTCAGGACAGTCTTGATTATCCAACCATACTCATCAATCAGGTAGTCAAGGCCTGACTCATTTTTTGATTTTATTAGGTCTATAAAATTGTGCTCGCCGACTTTCACATCTACCACCCCCCTCTTTACTATATAATACGTAAAAGGGAGTTTTTTTCTTTCACTTTTACAAAAACTTATGGAATTTTTACCTAAACATAGGAAATGTAGTCTCTTATTTATATCAAGTCTTTTAAACTCATTTAAAAATTTTTATCTATAACCTTATTTAAGGCTCTGGTTTATCTAAGAAAAAAATCCAGCTATCTTCTCAATAAAGTTATAAAAAGTCGTAGTTGGAAGGTAGAATAAGTATGGGGCTGTCAATACCGCCATAAGTATAGATACCTTTTTCTTCTGGGCCTGGTCTAAATCAGTTTTCCTTAGGCAGAACTTATAATTTAGGAAGTAGATTAGGATAGCTACCAAGACAACAAAAACTGTCACAAAAATAAATGTCTCCGGTGTCTTCAACGGGCTCTCCATTACATTATCCACTATATGCCTTATAGATATCCCAATATTACCCGTAAGTTTAAATCCAAACATTGTGGACAAGAACATTAGGCCACTGCCTATCATATCAGCTATATAGCCACATATCCATACCTGCAAGATAGACCTGGAATAATTTTTCCAAAGCTGACCTTTAGACACTAGCTTAAGCCCTATTAGGAGAACTATAGAGTCAACCACGAAATTAAACGGCATGGATACTATCCAAAACATTGGAAAAAGTATTAATGCCCATAATGGGAAAAACACATTATACAACTTCATACTGTTTTTTTGATTCAAACTTTCCCTATTATTTAAATCGTTTTCTTTCTTGTATCTAATAGCCTTCATAATAACCATCCTTTCTTAAAGTTAAAATAAATAATAAAACCTTTAGCTCCAAGGCCACACACACTTTGTATCTGGCAAATTATTATATATTTCTTAATTTCAAATTACATCAATTCAAGGCCGTAGTCAAGTACCTTTCAGGCTTTTTTAATATTGTTTATTCATTTTTTCTTTTTTCTTTTATAATCCTTAATTATTTTCTGCCATTAAATGGTATAATGAAGTAAAGATATACTGCAATAAATAATTATGCTATGCCATAAATAAGAGATAAACCATACCCAGATATATAAGGCTGGTCCCTTAAAGGTATTACCATCTGTATTCATATATAAGATAGGTCACTTGGTCAGCTTAGATATAAGGGTGGATATATAATATATTAGATTTGGCGTTACAAAAATACTTTATTTAGGAGGTAATCTACTATGATCAAAAAATTGAGAAAATCATTAATTTTATCCTGCGTATTAGCCCTGCTAGCCCCTTCTGTTGCTAGTGCTGATATGAATGTCACTAGAATTTCCGGAAAAGACAGGTATGAAACTGCCCTTATGGTCCAGAGAAAACACTTCACTAAGGCCAATAGGAAGTTGGCTGTTATAGCATGTGGCTCCGATTTCAAGACGGCTCTTTATGGGTCCCAGATGGCTAATGCCCTAAAAATCCCCTTCTATATTATACCTAATGCTGGTATGTCAAAAGTAATGATGGACGAACTAAGAGATAAGCAGGTTAAGAAGGCCTTTATTATGGGTGACTATTCGAAACTGAATAAGAGTATAAACAACTCATTAATAGAAATAGGAATCACCCCTATAAGGTATACTGATAAAAGACCTAGCAATCACGTTGAAGGTTTCCCAACACAGGTTTGGTATACAGTACATCAAATACTTTTCCCTGATACTGCACTAGGTGATATTGCAAACATGATATTGATAAATGACAACAAGTTTCCTGACCTTTTATCTGCCATACCATTCACAGCTGAATTGAATCGGGAATGGAATATGATACTTGCTGGCTATCCGGATGATGAATTTACAAGAGGAAGAGAATATGTCAGCGGGTATGGATTTATTATAGGCGGTTTTGACTCAGTACCTTCTAAGTTTATCACACAAGATGACTTTGAAAATCCAATAGGACTGGTAAGACATGTATGGAAAGAGGTAGACGGAACAGAACACGAGTACTATTCTGGTAGAATTGCTGGACCAGATAGGTACAAGACAGCCGTAGAAATTGCCAAGGCATACAAGATAGTTCGTAAAAAGAATATTAGAACAGCAGTTATCGTAGACGGTACTAAATATCCTGACGCTCTAGCCTCTGGTACAGCTGCAACTATGAATGATGGTACTATCTTGCTTACAAAACCAAACAAGTTAAATGAAGATACTAAGGCTTTTATAAGAAGTAATAATATAAAGAATATAATTATAGTCGGTGGTGAAAAGTCAGTATCTAAGAGTGTTGAAAATGAATTAAAAGGATTATAGGTTGTAAAAGCAAAAAACTGACTAAAAGATAAGACTTTAAAAATCAGCCGAGGGACTCCCTCGGCTGAACCTATACATACATTAAATCAAATATTGTGGTTAATCTAAATTAACTACCGAAATATCTACAAAGCTTTCAATATAGCTATCAATTAATCCGGTAAGACATAAATCCTTTTATATTATAATTTCCTAATATCCAATATCATATGTTGGATACATACTATCATCTCCTATAACAGACGTGTGTTTATCCCAAACTGACAAATCACTTTTTCTCATAATTATACGAGCTTTTCTATCATTTTCATTCTTTTTAATAGAACCTGTAAACTGTACCCACTCACTCATAGAGCTAACTTTTTTATAAGCTTCCTCAGGCTTACCCCCGAAAAATAGTTCGGCAATCTCTAGTACTTGTTCTCTGTTTAGCATTTAAATCAACTCCTTAATACTGCTACACATCATTACCATCTATTCCTAGATTATCAGCACTCCTAATTTTCCTATTATCAGTTTGTACTGTTTATGATTAAGCTAAAAAACACTCCTAATATTCTCGCCCTTTTTGTGATATAATCATTCACTTAACAGGTTCCTTTTATAATTTATTCTCATATTATTCCTGATATTTTGATATTTTCATTCCTACTACATATTTTAATATACAACAATTCAAGGGAATTTACAACTGTTTTTTGAATATTTGAAATTATTTGTTAATTCCTTACTAAAACTATTAATATAATAAGTATTATTGATACTATTAATTATAGCATATTTTTTAACTAAGTTGGCAAAATTGAAGAAAATAAATTTTATTGTATGGGTATAAAAATATAGCCACGGAGCATATTACCCCGTGGCTGTTTTAGTATTTTTAATTTATTTAGCACCTAGTGCTGCCATTGTGATATGACTTTAATTAATTATTTTCTATTTTTTGTAATTTATAAATCTCTATTTTTCAACGTTTTATTTCGTTCAATTTATTAATTTTGCAACTTTTTACACCTTCTTGCTACCAAAATGCTACCATAATTGTTAATTTTCAATAGACACTAAAAGAACAAGCCCCCTATTTTAATGTCTACTTTATTAAGTATCCGTCTTTATCAAATTCATATGTCTTGCCGTCAATGACCTGCTTACCAGTCATACAATAGCCTTTTGAATTGAAATAAAACTTATTGTGATTATATTCTAGCCAGCCAGTCACCATAGCACCATCTTTTTCAGGATCAAGATAAAACCATTTAGACCCCGACTTTAGCCAGCCAGTTCTTTTCTTGCCCTTATCATAGTAGTACCACTGTTCAGATTCTTCGACCCAGCCTACCTTCATATTTGTATCAGATATACTGGTATTAGCCTTACTATTGCAATCTTCTTGAAGAAGTCCACAAGCAATAGCCACGGCCATCTTCTTAAATCCGACCTGGCTGGCTAAATTTGAATCTTGCCTGTTGTCACAGAAAAATGATTCTACAAGGACAGCAGTGGGCCTAGTGTCATTAATCATATACAATTGGCCAGTGAGTGGACCCCTATTAGTAAAGCCTAAGCTACTGATATTCTTGCATATATAGCTTGCTATATTGTTGCCTTTTTTATCTCCAGGATAATAGAAAACTTCTACCCCATGCCCTGCTCCATCTGAAGCATTTAGATGTAATTCGCAAACAAGGTCATATCCTCCGCCATTTGCTTTAGGAATTTTATAGCTATATTCACCTTCTTTACTTGGGAATGCCCTCTCAGGGCAAATAATAACATCACATTTATGCCCCCTGGATTCTAACTCTTCTTTTATATATGGGGCCAATTCCTTGTTATATCTATACTCATGAGTATAGCCAACTGCACTGGTGCAGCTACCACCTTTTAAGATTGAGTGCCCCACACTTAAGAATATCTTCATTCCTTTTACCTCGCTTTCTTTTATAACATCATCATATTTGTATAATTTATACATTTCAATTAAACCCATCAACTGGTCTGCGTAAATCTTGCTTGTTGCATATCCCGCACTCTGCAAGCCCTTACAAGCTTTTTTATAGTCTGTCTGACCAATAACTCCATGAGTGCTATAGTGGACTTCTCTCCAATCCTCATGAAAGAATTTCGCATGGTCTATAAGGCTCTCTTTCCATGAATCATATTTTCTAAAAGGGGCATTGATGAAAAACTGTTTATTATTCTCGTCATATTCAGCAGTTCTGACCGTATAGCTTTCACCTTTCCAGCCATTTTTAGCTTTTATACCGAATAGGTTATAGGCTTTAGTTGCTAACTCTGACTCTCCCCACTTTGATTCTAAGCATGCTTGAGCTATCGTTACACTAGGTAGAATCTTTCCTGCATGCCATCCAGCAATGGCTCCATCTTTTACTTTTTCTATAAAGATATCTTGCTTAGTTGCCATCATATCACTTCCTTTTAAAAAAAATAGGGTAGCCACAAAGACCACCCTTAAAAAATTAATCGCCCAAACCCTTGCTAGTAGGGTTTATAAATACCCCTAGCACTGCCATTGCTGTGGTTCCTAGTAAGAATGGATTTGATACAGTCTTAATAACTAACTCCCCTACACTAGCCCAAGTAGTTAGTGTGCTGGCTTCTACCTGCAGTGATGTAAGAACTATACCACCTATTCCCACCCAAAACCAAGGATTCTTATACCTTTCAATATTAGCTGACTTCTTTTCTATATTATTTTCTATTCTGCTCATGTTATTCTCCTTCCTTGCACGTCTTGTGCTTCATATAAGAGTCAAACTTGCATTCTCTTTTGTTTAATTCACTAATTCTCTCCTCATGAACTGCCAGAAGTTTTTCGTGCTCATCCAGTCTAATTCCATGGGAGTTCAGTCTCGTGGTGTGGACATCATAATTCCTTTGCAAGCTTTTGAAGTTCTCGTTTAGCTTTACGATAGTTGCATTTAGCCTTAACACTGGTGTCACCAATGCAATAACCGGAACTCCAACTCTAAGAAAATACCACATAAATTCTTGCTCACTCAATTTAATCACCTCAATTAAAAAAATAGGCAGTTTATAGACATACCCAGGTCTTGCAAAAATAAGAACTTAAACTTTAGATTAGACTCGAATTATTCAACTACCAATTCTTCAAGCTCCATGGCTATTAGTATAGCCTTTACCTTTGGCTTAAGGAATGTTGGTACATCCTTAAAAGTTCTTACCCCATGCACAATACAAGTAACATAACACATTGCCATATCATCTCCACCTCCTAACTTATAAAATTTTATATAAAAAAAGAACCTAATATTATTGATAAGATTCTTCATATATAACACCTCTATTCAGCTTTTAGTGGTTCCTCAACTTCCTTCTTAAGGTAGTCAGGAACATCTTTTATAGTTCTTTTCTTGTTCTTAATTAAATACACATACACATTAGCCAATGCACTCATCTCTACTTACCTCCTGAATTCATTTCCATTATTTCAACTATTGCAGTAGACAATTCTAACTTATCCTTTTCAACCTTTTCAGTTAATTCTGCTATTGCTGTGGCATATTCTAATCTCACCTTGTCAGATTCTTCTTTTATTTGTTCCTCTGTAGTTTTTGGTGGCTCTCCAGGTTGCCCGGTCTCATAGTCAATCCAAGCAAAGACTAACTTATGAGGATTGCCAGATACATCCACCTTGTAACTGTTCGCCTTTTTATCTGCAAGAAGTTGCCCCAGTTGCCCATATTCAAGCTTTAGGCATCCAATTTTATCCTTATCATATTTCTTTAGGTATATGTAGTTTTCATAGTCTTCATCAAAAGTTGATTCATTGACAAAACCCTGCATATCACCTGTTTCAATTAATATATCCCCTGTATTTTTTAGGTAGTATATCTTTGTACCTACTTGTTTCAATAAAATCACTCCTTTATTCAAAAGCCCACCAATTTGTCACTACATGCATATTCTCATAACCACTTAAGCTAATCTTCCATGGATAGTTATCTCTTCGATCTAACTTACAATTATCCATGTTGGATACGCCATTGGTATTTATAACGAGAGGGAATCCATCTTCATAAGTTACTGCCCCACCATTAGATTTCCAACCTATAGCATAAGCTTCTACATCTTTTGTTGCTATAATTATACCTCCACCTGATGCATCTCCTGAATATTTTCCTGTAATATAGCACCTGCTTTGCACAACAGCTATTACTATTGATGGGGCGAACGGTAGCCCTAATGCTCTTACTGTTTTTGCATTTGAATTTTTACCACTCGCCCATTTCTTTCTAGCTTTTTTTATTTGCTTAATTACATCTGGGATGTCAGGGAGCTTGGTAATAAACAAATTATCATCTTTTCTTATTTCATTGATTGTATCAAGTATAACTTTCCCAAAATCTCCATATAGATTTTCTGTTCGTTTGAGCTGTTTTTCAATTTCATCTTTATGTTTTATCATTCGACATCCTCCCCAGTTAGCAGTGACTCTAGTCTGTCATTTGCCTTTTTATGTCTCTCTACAAACACCCCTATCTGGTCACTATATTCATCTACACTGGCTTTGTATTCTTTGACTGTGTCTAAAATTTCCTTATCCTTATCCTTTAGCTCTTTGAGAACTTTGTCAAGGGTTTTGTTTGCCCAGGTCGTAACTTTTACTTTTAGGTCAGTTAATTCTATTGAGCCTAGTTTCTTCCACAAGTATTTGATGAAGTTTGCCACCGACTTATTGCCATCTGTCGCCTCTTCATAACCTTCCAGGGTAGTTTCATTTATATTACCAAAAGTTTTATCTATTAAGTCAGAGTTAGCATTCACCCTGTCTACACTATAGTGTTCTGTCTTATCATCTTTGGTTAGTTCGATATTTTTAGTTTTTACTATTGCCATTATCTAAACACCTCTTCTTTCAATGACTCATGTGTATATCTGGCTAAGTCATTATGAGTCTTACCACTTAATATCTCATGAGTGTTATATAATAACTCAATTTCCAGGCTAATATTCTGAGGCACTACATTCTCTAGCAAGTCATTGACAGCATGCATCATTCTTTTAGCCCCTAAGTCCAACCTTACCAATAAATGGTTAGTGGTAGAGTCTAATTTTATCTTATAACCATCTACACCCACCAAGTTATCCAGAAGACTTGCTAACTTCTTATAAGTGTAGGGCCTCTGTCCCACAAGTTTTGTCTTGATAGCAAATCTTCTTTCATCTAGTGTAAAAGATGAGTTTGATTTTAACCCCAGTATATCTTCCCATCTGCTACAACCATAATCATTTAGGCCATCTATAAAGAAGTTATTATGAATTTCATCAAGTCTATTAGCAGTAAGTGTAAGTTCTGCGTTATAGGACTTAGCCAGTGCCTGAAATTCCTTAATGTCAGCGTACACAGGTGGGATAAAATCTATACATTTTGGCATGTATTCATCTTTAAATCCTATCATATGTCACCTCACCCAATATCGGGATTGCTATTTCATCAAGTACTAGATTTTTTTCTAAGCCATTTATTTTGGTACCAGTAATATCCACTACACCTGATATATCTAGCAGCTTATTTTCTATCCTGGATATTCTCACTACTTTTGTTTCACTAGTTCCAAAATCCTCTCTTATACTCTGCAGATATTCATCAATTTTAGTTTTAATGTCTTGCATTATGTCTCCAGTATCTTGAGTTAAGGTCAACTTCATACTTATATTTAAACTTGTCTTATTGGCTTCAAAAACTTCTGTCATATGGCCTATTGGGGCTAATCCGTAGCCTTCCCCTTGTTCAGAGTTTAGACTATCATTTACAAGTTTTATCAGCTCAGTAGATGCCTTTTTGTATGAGTTATCAAGTATGTATATCCTTACCCTACCCAACTCACTAGAAGTGGATTTAGGGCGCCTAAACACCTTACAAGTACCTATCCCATCAATGGCTGTTACCTTATCAATATAATCAGCCCTGTTACCACCAAATGCCTGGTAATCTAAACTTTCCATATATCTCTTTCTAAGAGACTCTGCACTTTCCCCATCTCTACCATCTAATGCTATACTAGTTATTTTAGCTGTTTTCAGGTCAGGCATATCATCTATCGGTGTTAAGTCTCCTATAGATTCTATATGGCCAGTTTCTTCTGCAACAAGCTTGTATTTGTTAGATTCTATCTTTTCTATAACTTCATAGTTACGCTCTTCACAGTTAAACCTGGTGCCTATCTCTACTTCCATATTAAACTCTGCTATAACCATTCCTCTAGTGGCTGGTCTGGGGTGTATATTTCTAAGGCTACTAAATCTTATCAAATTATTATGATTACAAGTATCTGGAAATGCTTCGTCTTCCATCAACTCTATATCCGATTGTAGGGCCATCAATTCTGGCACAACCATTGCCACAGCTTGATATATTATGCTGGTCTCTCTCTTATCAAATTCATCTGGGATGGTGTCTAGCATTCTGCCCATGGTCTTGTCAAAGCTTATTTCTTTACCCATTAACACTCACCACCTTTTCAATTTCTACTGTCTCTCCTATATTGCTTAATACTTCTACCTTTACGCTAAAAGTATCCCTTTCTATTCTCTCAATTTCTAAGCTAGAGATTTCCTGGACTCTATCATCAGACAGGATTGCTTCTCTGATTGTTGACGCCAATATCAGTTCTATAACTGGGTCATTATCCCCATATAGTTCTTGTAGTTCAACACCAACCTTATCGCTCATACTTGCATACTGATATCTTTCAGTAGACAAAATAAAGTAAATGGCCTGAGCTAAAGAGTCCTCACTATCTACATAGCCTTTTATTCTGTCCCCAGACAGTTTAAAATCCTTGCTACTGTACTTTTTATTCTCATAGTTATCAAGTAATTTTTCAAACTGTTCTTGAGGTACTCTTGTATTTGGAATCATTCTATCAACTCCCCTAATATTACATATTGCTCACCGCCTAAGCATCTGCTTAAAACTACCTTAGTCCCTTTTTTGATTTTTCCTTTATCATCAAAGGCACGCTTCAATTTAATGAAGTGAATTTCTTCAAGGACCATCTTTTCATTGATTGCAATTTTAAGGGGTGATGTTGATACCACAGTTCCTATCAAATTGTCACACATAACCATTGATTTTACTGTATTATTTACTATTTTTTTTAAAGTCATTAACAAATTATCCGCCATACAATCACCACCTTTTTTTAAAAATCACTAAACCTGTATGCACGCGTAAATTTCCTTGAAGGACAAGTCTGTGACCTAGGCGGTGTAGACTCAACTGCTCTACCATTACCCAGATATAACCCTAGATGCCCTCTCATCCATAGAATATCCCCTCTTTTTGCATTAGCTATTGGTATATACTTTAATCCATAACTACCTGGGTTTGAATCTATTGAAGCTGTAGTCCACGCATTTGCTGGTCGCTTGTTCAGTTTACCTGCGTCTGCATAGGCATAATATACCATTGCTGAACAGTCAAAATGAGTAGGATTGCCGTTTTTATATTTATAGCTATTTCTTAACTTATCCGCCCGTGAATATGGTGTTCCTAGTCTGTCCATACAGAACTTTATAGCATGTTCTATAATTGCATTAGCGTCTGTAGGGTTTTCATAGTTTCCTATACTACTCATAGACCTAACACTCATATTTTGCCTACCTTCTTCCATGCTAGATACACCACTACCTAAAAGTCCTTCATTCCAGGTAACGCCTGTATTTTGCTTATAGAAGCTCTTCAGACTGTTAATATATCCGGTTGAGTCATTCTCATATGGTGGTGCGTAAGTCATTATGATATCTCGTATAGTCCTCTTACCACTTCTTATATAGTGTTTAGCTAGAAGGTAGAATTGATATTCGACTCCTGCATCTACACTAGGGAATTTCACATAATATCTATCACCCATCCATATTTTTCCATAGTGTTGGTAAGCATAGTTATCCTTTCTGTTTGAATAAGTTATCCCGCCAAAGTTATTACCTTTTAAGGCTAACCCACTATTCATACTTGGTCTAGATTCTATCCTTATCATCATAGCTACAAGCATAGGATTTACGCCAAAGGCATTACCTAACTGTACGAACTTTTCACCCATTCCAGCAAGTGGTCCTTTTAGAACTTTATTCATCATGGCAGCAGTTACACCATGACCCCAGTCTTTTGCACCAATCCTGGACACATTTGACTGTTTACCACTTCTACTATTCGTCGCTTGGTCTGAAGTAACACCTCTGGTTGATACAAACTCACCACCGATTAATTCTAAATCCATTGAATATAAGCCATCCTCTATCTTATGAGTAACTGCGTCAACCACCATGTTGTTTGAAATTACCATGTCACCTAAGTCAAGGTTGACCATTATTACGGCCCCAGCAACAACCTCATTAGCACCCATGGCATTTTTTATTTTAAGAGTCTTTGTCTTAGAATTATACATTTTAAGTAGTTGAGTTCCTACAGTTACGGCACTAAAGCTACTGTTGGCCTTTTCAGTTAACTGTAGCATTCCCCACTTTGCTATACTCTTTTCATCTTTCCAGGTTTGATATACAGTAGCCCCATCTTTTTGAGACTTATACCCCACCCTTATAACATTGTAGGTTTGCCTATCTATGGTTGATTCATAGTCAAAATCCCCAATAACACTAGCGTCAATAATTGCATTCCTATACATATGTTTTAGCGGGCATAAAGTCAGCTTACCAAAATTATCGTATAGTATGAATATCTCTCCAGTAGCTTCTGTAGTCTTTTCAATTGCAGTCATAATCATATCAAAGTAGGTTGAATTTTCCTTGGTGATAGATGGTATTTTATACTTACTATCCCTGATAGCACCCTTATTCAACCTTCTATCATTGGCTATCATGGTAACTATTTCACCAACAGACTTATTTACGAATATTGCACTTTCCTTAGCCTTTAAATACCTAAGCTGATCATAACAAGTAATTTTAACTACTCTATCTTTACTTCTTGATAGGGTGAATATAAAACCATAAAACATCCAGGTTTTAGAAATTCTGACCCTTACTGTGTCACCCTCTTCAAATTGAATTTCTCCATCTTCTTCCTGAATAACACTAAAAGTGCATTTTCCTGCAGAGCCTTTGCGCTCTAAGGATATTTCAAGCCCATTAGTGATAGGGACCTTATATACACTGTCCCCATGCGTGATATATACATCACAGTTGTAGGTGTGCATATCTCTATTTTCTATTGTCATATGCCACCTACTTTCCGTAATTTGCTATTACTTTTACATATTTTCCATTACCACTTATCCAGCCCCAACCATTATCACCCTTTGAGTGCTTGACCTTATACCAGTCTTGCCCCTTGTGTTTATAGACACCATAAACACAAGGCTTCTCTCCCGACCTGAATATCGCCACTTTTCTGTTGTGTGTCCCTGCCCCTGATCTAATATTTAGGTCAGATTTTATTTCCACTCTCTTTAAGACTGCAACAGTCTTAGAATTAGATTTGTTGCCTTTTTGCGTCTTTTTTTCAGCAGGCCTAGGATATTGGTCAGCCTGATTAAGTAGGTGCTTAGTCCTGTAAGGCCTAAACTGTTTCAATGTCAAATTTACCGTTATATCACTGTTATTTTCTGAATCTTCGTCTATGTCATAATTTTCTACTGTTACTTTCGCTTCAAGTGGAAATCTAGTTTTTCTTCCCTGCTTTCTTATCACCCTAAACGTTATGACTTTCTTATTTGCCTTAGCATTTTCTAAAAAATCTAGAATTTCTTTAGGGCTATGATTAGATGCCCTATATTTTATACTATTTATGTCATGGACCAATTCAAACTCAAATGAATACTCAGTAAGTTTTGGAAACTTAATAAGATTTATTTCACCTGAGTTTGCTAGTTCCATTGTTTTATTGTTTCCACCTATTTTAGTAGATAATTTGCTAGGGGTGATTGGCAATAGCATATTATCTAAATAGAATAAATACATTTACATCCCCCCTATACTGCATAATAACCATCTACTTGACGCTCTAGCTGGCTTGTTAATTCGTCATTAAGTTTATCTACAAAACCATCTAGATCCTCAGCCTGTGGATTGTTTATTGTATTTTCTATATTTATTTCAGCTGTTGTAAATCGATTAATAGCCTGTCTTTCGGCTAACTCTCTCATATATCTAATATCATCAAGGAACTTTTCTGTATTTTCAGCAGTCTTCTTAGTATTTTTAGCGGTACCTTTTTGGGCTTTATTTCCACCAGGTGATAAACCTGATTGTTTGAAATCCTTCAAGCCATACTGTTTATCTGGCTTAAATTTATCTTTATCAAATAGTCCGCCAACCTTATCTTTTACCATCTTTGAGAAGTTGGCCCCCATATCATATCCTTTATTGGCCGCATCCATAAGATTTGTGTACTTAAAATCAGGAGCAATGACTTTATAGTCTTTTGGTTTAGACTCTTCTAACCACTTATCAAGTCCAGCCTCTAAATTACTTATAGTGTGGGTAATTGATGTAGTATGTCCGATCGTTCCAATCTTACCTATGTTTACACCAGGTATCATGTTTAGGGCATCTATTATCCAGTTGATAGCACTGATAGCCATATTGGCCCCGTCTACCATAGCATTTGCTATATTAGTCGCAACACTATCAAACGAACTTGTAATACTTTTAGCGACTCCAAGTGCATTTTTTGCCAAGTTTACGAATAGCCTTATTATTGAATATATAGGGTGGTTAAATACATTAGCTACAAACTCTGCTACTATCCCCACATGGTTAGCAATATTCTTCATGATATTAAATACAAAAGCGCCCATGAAGCCGAAAGCACCACATATTATTCCTACTCCTGAGACATGTTCACCAGTGACATGATTATAAACAGCAATAAGTGCAAAATAGGCTGTGATTACAGCTATTATTGCAATTACTATCCAGATTAGTGGACAAGCAAGTAACGCTGCATTAAGGCCGTCTTGTGCAATTATTAAGGCAATAGTTGCAGCAGTTAACGCCCAGTCAGCGACTGTTGCAGCAACTTTAGCTGCAGTATCAGCTATCCATCTAATGGCTGATATTAAAAGTTCTGCATTAAGCACCGCATAAATTGCCACTAATCCAAGAATTATAGGTCCTAGCCATTGCATATTATTTCCCACAAAAGTTATGGCCCCATTGATGGCGTCAAACATTGTAGCACCTACCTGTCCTAGCAAGGCAAATGCAGCAATAGAATTGTTTACAAAGTTTATGATATATGGATTATTAGCCAGTCGGTTAAGAGCTTCAAACATTGGTGCCATTCCAATAACAAAGTTATTCTTGATTTTATTCCATATTTCACCAAAGGTCATAGGCATCTTATTGAATCGATCTTCTATATCACCGGCCGCGTTAAACATAGCCCTTTTAATGACATCTGCAGTTATTAATCCCTCAGATGACGCCTTTTTCATGTCAATACCATTTAATTCTTTTTTGATAGCTTGTGCAAGCATAGGTGCATTTTCCAATATGCTTCTAAACTCATCACCTTGCAGTCTTCCAGAAGCCATTGCCTGGGTTAGCTGATACATTGCTGCCTGTTGTTCTTGGAGACCTGCCCCACCGACCTTAAATGACATCTGCATTAACTCAGTGAATTTTATAAGTTCTGCATTTGAGTTAAATGCGTCTTTTGCAAGAAGGCCTAACTTAGTGACTGTCTGCGCCATGTCAGTATACACCCCTCTAGTCCTGTTCGCTGAGTCATATATCATTAGGTTTAACTGATAGTTACTTTGCAGACCATCATTTATCATATTTATACGAGCCTGCATACTTGTGTACGTATCGGATAGATCTATAACTTGCTTTATGGCTTGAAGTCCTAAATATGCACCAACTAGCATTTTTGCCTTATTAGCTAAATTACCCATTAGCCCAGCACCCTCTGAGACCGAACTATTTAGGGCTATTTGCTTGTTATTAGCTTGTCCTATACTATCAGTTACGTTATACGATACGGGCTTGCTTACGGTCTCTGTGAACTTGCTATAGGCATTTGTCAATTCTACAACATGTCTTGTCATATCTGAAAAAGGGGATGACAGACCATCTGAAACACTTACTGGTAATCCAATTCCTGACATATTTTACCCCCTTTCTATCTTTCTAGTTTTTTGGCTTGTCTTTTCTCTTCCTTAATTCTGATATTTATGGAAGCTATTACGAAAGCCTTAAATTCTTCATTATCCATCATTTCTAAGATTTGAGGGAGTGTCCAGTGAAATTCGTGTAAGCAATAATACACGATATTGGCGTCACCGTCATTTCCCTCTATTAGTTTTTTGCTTCTTCAATCTTTTCCTCAAGTGACTTAATGCCATTTATATCCTGGATAGCTTCCTGAAGCTTTCTATTTTCACCAAGTAATAACATTGCATTTAAAAGATCTATTTCATTTTGTACGCCATAGAAGTCCTGAAGTTCAACATCCTTAAGGTCTGGATATACAACACAAGCTACGGTTATTTCGTTTTCGTACCTTTCGGTATCAAACTCAACTTTTCCGTTCTTGTCTATCTTTCTGCAATTTTTACTAAGAAGTTTTTCCATAGCAGTTGGCATTGGTCTTAGTTTGAATTTAATAGGCTCTCCATTTTCATCTGTAAACCTATCTGATATTACATATTCTCTTTCAAGATTTTCTAAGTCTCTTCTCATAAATGCTGCAAATTTACTCATTTTATTATCTCCTTATTGTTCAAATTAAAAAGGGACTGAGTTATTACTCAATCCCACTTACTCTTTATATCTATGCAGTTGGAAAATCAACAAACTTATCGTTAAACTCAAAGCCATTAAATGTTCCAGATATATCTTCCTCTAGTACTTCAGCTTCAACATCAATAAGGGCAAGGATCATCTCCTCTATAACACAATCCTTAAATGTTACTGATTGTCTACCTATAGTCTTTACTGAACTAGGGTCCTCATTTATCACCTGGATAGAAAATGTAGGCATTTCACCGCTTTCCGCGTATGTTCTTGCTAATTCTCTAAACGTTGACTGGTTGTAATAAAAGCTTGCTTCTAGTGTTCCTTCCCAACCTGTACTTCTTACCTGCTTACCTGATAAGCCTAATACGCCTTTTTTAGTAGTGTTAGTTTTAAATTTAGCTTTAAATTTCGACAGTGAGGCCAAAGTATATCTTCTGCCATTTATCTCAGCAAAAACAGCCCCCTGACTTCCTGACACTGTTTCGTTTGTTAGATTCAGTTTTCTAATAGTTTTTTCCATTTCCTACCACCTTACTTTCTTACATAATTAGTCATGTATAGTTGTCTGAAGCATTCTGCTGGTGTTACATGTGAGTCAACCTTAACGGCTCCTCTTACATCTTCGTCATTGATTTCAACGATTTCAATGCTTGCCTTATCATAATCTTTAAGGGCTCCCTCTTTCAAGAATTCCTCTCTAACATCAATGATTTTATTCAAGTAAGATTCTTTGCCAGCAGTATCAATATTAACCTTTCCGACATACATCTCGTTGAATACCCTTGCGTCTGCTATAGCTAAAGCGTCTAGAATTCTAACAACCTGGTTGTCCTTGAATTCAGCCCCTTTAGTGCTAGTAGTAGTAATAAGACCGTTGATGTCTTCTAATACCCTGACAGTATCCCCAACACTGTGATATACAAATTTACCAGCTTTTTTCAGCTTAGTTAACTCTGCCTGAGCAAAATCTGTTATCACTTCATATTCACCAGTATATTGTCTGTTTAGATTAGACTTTCCTAATTTAGCATTTGCATATATAGCTGCAGTAAATGGAATTAATTCATTACCCTTTACTGTACCGGCCTTTACTTTATTTTTCACAACAACTAAGCCTTCATAGTCATATATCTGTGAGTCCCCACCAATATCAGAGGCCTCACACATCACTGTTGCAAATTTAAGGCCTATGTCATCTCTCATTCTCTTAGTATATGCTATATAAAGCTTCTGCAATTCCTTAGTAGTTGCCATGCAAGCTATTGAGTTGAAAGTCATTGTTTCAATCTTAGTTAAAAATGCCTGGTGATCTCCGTTTGTTACAGTGCCATCTACCCCACCGGCTAGCTTTTCACCTGCTTTTTCAGTAAGTTCAACGCTCTTGAATGTGACGAATGCGTTTGGCTGTAACTCTCCAGCATTTGCAACCGTCTGTTTATCCACCTCAATAAAATCTATCATGGTTATAACATCCTTCTTGCTAGGATTATCTAGATTTTTTTGAATTTTTATCACAATATCATTCCCCCTACTACCGCCTTTTCTAGCAGTAGCTATGGAATTACTGGCCTTTGTTGTGTTGTTCAATATATAAATATGGACCAATTTAGAGTTTTCAAATAACTCCCTAAGGCCCTTTAACTTATCGTTAAATAGTTCGTATCCCAAATAGGTTAAACTTTCTTCCCTAAATTCTTTAGGGGTAAGTGTTAAAACCTCTCCAGCATTCCCCCAGGAATGTTCTATGGCTATTGCCACTATCCCATTGGCCCCCGTTAATGATAAGCTTCTTGCAGCACTCACACTGTTAATATAAGCACCCGGCAATATCTTATCTGTAGTAGTAAATGTACCGCCACCTAATGCCATTGTTACACCTCTCTTTCCATGTACTCTTCTATCATCTTATCTACTTCATCTGCAGTATATTCCTTGCCAGGATCAAGTAGAACATCTATTATGTCTTGCTTGTAGTGATATCTCTCAGAGTTTAAAAACTGTTCTTTTGTGAAAGTAGCCAGTTCTACACCCTGAATTTCTTCATCTTTCTTTTTAGCCATTAATATCTATCCTTTCCTTTAAACTTGCCATCTTAGGTGTTTTTTCAACTTCATAGGATGCCAGTACTGGATATTCCACAAAAAAGTGAAGTTTATTATCTTTAACCTCATACTCAATGTCAAATCCATGAATTAATGCATCCCCTATCTGTATATCTTCTAGGACTGTTGATAACTTATCGCCCATGGTATTTAAATCGTCATTACCTGAGTTATTGTTAAAGTACATAATATCAAACTTGTATCTTTTACCTCTTCCAGGTCCTAACTTATTTTTATTTGTGGAATTTATCAGGGAAATATAAAAGCAAGGCTCATTGAAGCCCTGCTCAATATTTTCTGAATATATATTTGGTACGCTCTCTGGAAAGTATTCTAAAAGCCTTTTAGAGATGGCATCTATCAAGTCATTAAACATTTATATTCTCCTTTAAGAATTTTTCTAAATTTCTTCTTGCAATGCTAGGGTATCTAGCTTTCACATCAGCTACTGTTTTTCTGCACATAAATTGTCCCTGTACCCACGGGGCCTTTAACCTTACCCCCAATTCAGGAACAAATCTTCCCACCTGTTGCTTATGTCCATACTCAACATATGAAGCATAATTCATGCTATTGAATAAAAGTAGCACATAGGCATTGCCTTTTCTTGAGATGCTTCTGGTCTGCACATATGCACCAGGTGACATATCAACTCCACCTGTCCAGGCTCTTTTTAAATCTCCTGAAATAACAGGTGTACGGAAAATAACATTAGACAAAGTAATTCTTGCTAAATCCCTTGTTAAAAATCTCAAGAATTCATCAGTTTTCTTCTTTTCAAGTTGTTTAAATTGTTCTTCAAGCTTTTTTAAGGCCCTCATATCTGCCTTGCCTCTTATACTACCCATTAGCTCCACCTATCAAATATTTCTAAGTTTATCTCTTGGTGACTTCCATAAATCATAGGAACTGAACTGTTTTTATAAGCTACAGACCTGCCATTCTGGGTTACAACTATCTTGCTATTAGGTTTGATATCAATTTCAGGTGCTAAGAATAACTTTATATTCTGAACCAATACACCACCCTCAGCCTGTGTAATCACCTGTGAGCTGTTGTAAGATATTCGGCAAGGGATTGGAGAAGCATTCATTTTAAACTCCTCAGATTTCTTTGTACGCCCTGTAACAGGGTCCTTACTCGTCTCATATTCGTAAATATCGCACAATCCTTTATACAAAGACTCAATCGCCTTTCTATGATTCATGCAATCACCACCTAAAGTCTCTAAAACTATACAAGTTATCCATTCCATAATTTAAGCCCTCTTTTATAAACTTAGATAAAAGAACACCTCTATCAAGTGATGTATCATAACTGATACTAACATCACCTTCTGTTATGGATCTTATTCCCTTTTCTATATTTATGGAATCTGCACCTGAAGTCTGTAACTTAAAATCAAGTATTTTAGCTAGAACACGCCTAATTACGACGTGCTCTAACTCTTTTGGTATTTCTTTTAGGTTACAAAAATTCAAGATATCCTGGATAGTTGATTCTATAGCAAATACTAAGTAAAAATCATCAGCGCTTAAATTGATACCAAATGGGTCAATCAATTCAATCACTTTGTTGATAAAATCCTCTCTGGTCATAATATCACCTACTCTGGCTTATTCTCTCCAGGATCATCTGATTCATCCTTTGATTCATCTCCTGCCTTAGCACTTGATTTAGGCTTAGATTTCCCTTTGGGCTTATTCTCAACCTCAGTATTTTCAACCTCAGTATTTTCAACCTCAACCCCATAGCCGTGTTCTTCAAACCAACTTATAAGGTCTTCATCATCAGTATATCCGACACCATTTACAAATGGTACGGATGCCGATATCCCCGAATAGTCTTTATTTGGCGTTAATATCTTAGCCATATACTACACCACCTTTACTTTACTTTTATTTTTCTCATAACTCCTGCAGCCTTTGTTGCCTTTAGGGCTACTGCAGCTATCATTTCAACTTCACCTTCTTTTACAGCTCCTGCAGTTGCAAAATCAGGTAACCAAGTCTTTACTGGTGGCTGTCCTGCCATTGATATTCCGTGGAATCCATCAAGGCCTATTCTTGCTGCATATAGAGATGTTTCGCCAGTAGTCTCAGTCTTTACGACATCATCATTTGTGCCTGGCTTAGATCCAAAGTCTACAAATGGAATACCGCCGTAAGATTCTACCTGGTTACCAAATGAATCCTTAGTCACTTGATACATCCCTGCCCTTCTTGCACATGCTCTAAGCTTAGCGATTAACTTAGTATTACCACCTATAAATGATGGCTTACCATCTAGGGTCATCAAGAACTCGTCTAATGCATCCAAGAACGCCTGGAAATTCTTTGTTACAGCTTCTGATGTAGATAAATCTATAGCGGCCGCTGGCTTATACTCAGTTGATGAACCCTTAAGGGCCTTTTCCAAACCATCAAAAGACTTTGAATCTACAGCTGAATCACCATTGATTACTGTATCGTTAAATAACGCACCTGCTGCCTTTATCTTCTGGGCCATCTGTAGTGCTACTTCATCAGCTATTCCACCCATGTTAGCAATTACTCTGTCTACCTTGAATCCACCACCAAAGATTTTTAAGTCTGCTGTGAATCTCTGCTTTTCCACTTCAGATGTTGCATATTCCTCATTTACATTTCTGAATCCTGCTGTAGGCTGTGTCTTAAGCCTAGTATAGGCATACGTCAAAGTAGCGCCTCCACCTGTAGCTGATACCACATCATCAAATATTAGGTTATCAAATAACCAAGTTGATTTTCTAAACTCGTCAATTACGCCTAACTGCAAATCGTCCTGCACATTTAGTTTTGCCTGTTCTAATGTTACTGCCATTTACTATTCCTCTCTTTCTACTCTCCGTTTAATTTTAATTTAATTGCATCTGCAAGTGTCTTAGGCTGTTGTCCACCTATAGGGTCTGTGCCTTCTGTGCCTGTTGGTGTAAAGCCTTTTACTGTAGGCTTTGGCGGTTCCTTGCCTTCTTTTACAAACGCTGTTTCATTTTCTTTCTTGAACTTTTCCATGAACTCATCAGCACCGGTAAACTTACCATCTTTTAACTCAAATTTCTGTTCTTTAAATTCTGCTATGGTAGCTTTTCTGGCTAGCTCTGATGTAAACTTAGTATCTTTGAAATACTCGTTGATAGCATTATCTGTGCACAAACCTTCATACTTATTTTTCCAGTCCTCAGTTTCACTTTTCAGCCCATTGACATCAATTCCATCAAATGCCTTTATCTTATCATTGGCGTCCTTAAGCTCTCCCTGTAAATTCCCGAGTTCTGTATCCTTAGCATCAATCTTATCAAGGTATTTCTTTGTTGTCTTTCCATGTTCGGCCATGATTTTATCAATCATTTCATCTTCTAGTTCAAGACCCTTTAAAAACTCTCTTTTCATTTCTGTTACTCCTTTTCGTTTTTATTACGCAGACACGACTGCGAAGGTTTATTTTTTTACGACTTATATTGTCGAATTTAGGCATTAAAAATAGACCTTTTAACGACTTGTCTGGGTCGGTTGTGTTAATTTATAGTGCATAGCCCTTTTAAGACCATACATTCACACATAGAGCCTCTTTTAAATAAAAGTCAGCTATCTATATTCTAAATTTATTATCTATAGGAAACCCTAACATAAGGATTGCTTTCCACACAATCAATTACCTGTTAAGGTGCTAGGGTATAGATATTTTAGTTTTGCGAAGGAAACAATTTTCCATCGCACATTTTTTTACCACAATTCGTGGTAGATAGTGAAACGAAAAAAGCTAGTATTTTCAACGCTTATGCAATTTGCGTTTCTTTCGTCCCGGTAGAAAATGCAACGCAAATAACGAAATTATTTATTAAACATATCCTTATTTAAAGAGTCTAAATATACCTCTACTGTCATTGTGGGAATTTCACCGGCAGGAATGTTTAAGGCTATATTTTTTATATTTTCAACTTCATGCCCATTCCATAACATTTTAAACTCTCTTTTATTATCACAACAAAAATCAAATCCAAGTTTTACATCATCCAACCTCATCGGGAATTTAAGGTTTGAATCCTCTTCCAACTCTTTTCCCAACTCCTGATTGAGTTCTTTAACAACTCTATCAACATCTACTTCAGTTGTAATAACTTTATTTAATGTGCCTTTTTTACATGTTTTGGCTTCTTCATATGTTTTTTCAAATATATCAGGCTTACATGGATATATCTCACCATCAACACCCTTTATTATATAATCGCCTACATTTGCAATCATAACACCTTCAAGTGTTTTTATTTCAAGTTCACCATTTACATAGCTTCTAAACCTTATATAACCTTTATGTACCATATCTACCGCCCAGTCAGGTATATAACATGTTCTGTCTTTATTCATAAAATCGCCATCAAATTGAAAAGCATCTATTATAACTGGTTTTTTCCTATATTTCATATACTATTCCTCTCATATTTTATGTAACGAATTTTAACCTTTTTCCGTCATATAGAATTTTATACGTCGAATTTTGGCTAAAATCCGTTATATAGATTTGTTGCACTAAAAAAGCACCCTAACCCTTGTTAAAGTGCTTTTTTGAAAAACTGTATCAATTCTATCTCTGACTCTACATACAATCCATCGAAGTCAAAATCATTAAATACCCTTAGTTCTTTTCCATCGATATAATAATACTGTATTTTAGAATCATCAACATCATGTAAAAACTGACCCTTTTTTATGTTAGGTATAAATTTTTCCAGTGCCTCACATTGCCTTATAAATAAATCTTCTGCAAATTGATCACATATATTATATCTGTATTTATATTCTCTACTCATAATTTTTACCGTCCCTTTCTAAACCTAATTTTTTATCAACACCTCTATTAGATTTTTTAGAAGTTCTTAGTATATCCTCATAAGCTTGCTGTCTAGTAAGCTTCTTTTCTCGAATTTTTTCTTCAACTTTTTCATTAAAGCTTGTATTTATGGGACTTTTAACATCAAGTTCTGCTCTGGATTTCACATCATTCATCATTTCTCTAGCCTGAAATTTAACCCTATTTCTCATATCAAAGGCTTGTTTAGCTTGTTCTTCAATAGTCTTTGTCGTATCAATTAAATTTGGTATGTTTTCCATGCGCGCATGATACCAGCTCCTAACCTCAAAATTACTTAACGTTTTATTAAGCTTAGGGCTATACTCAAGGGCTTTTATTCTGTCTATCTTTTCAGCTTTCAAAGATTCCCATTTCTTACTATTATTATACTTCAATTTCTGAAAATCTTCAAATGATTTAGGAATATCATCCCCATAAATTTTGTGATATTTTTCATGTAATTTTTTATCGCTATATCTGTTCTTCCAGGCTTTTTCTGCTGCGCTATATTCTTTGTCATCCTCTATATATTTCTTATAAAATTCTGGATAAGTCATATCCTTAGGCACGAATATAGTCTTGCCATTCTTATCCCTTGCTGCCCTTTCACCAATATGGTATTCTTCAGGGACATATGGTGCAGTAGTTGTTCTACAGTGAACATGAAATGGTGGGTAGTTGAGTCCAACCTTTCTATTTTTTAGTAAAAATACTTTTCCATCTAGATGCCTGCAGATATCTGATGTTTTGTGGTCTAAAGTAGCTGCTATGATGTATTTTTCTACCCCTAAGTCTATGTAATTGTCATACCTAGCCTCTTCAGCTATTCTTGCTGATTCGGTATGAAGTAACGCTTCTGCGTGATTCTTCCTGGCACCCATTGTTTCAGCTAGTCTTTCTGCGTGCTTTATGGCGCTGTCCCCACGAATTAAAGACTCTTTCATAGTTTTATCTAACTCTTGTACTAAAGTCTCTCTATGAGGACCCCACAGCCTCTCAGAAAACTCTATACCATCACTAGTCCATGGTATCTTGATTAGATTCTTAATCGCGTATTCATTAGGTGTGAATAATTTAATCTCAGCGCCCAAGCCTTGTGCAATATCAAAGGTGCTTCTAAAGTAAACATCCTTGTATAAATCTTCTAGGAAGTTGAATATCAAATCACTTTCCTTACTGATAAGTTCATTAACTGAATTTATTAGTTGGATTTTTAGTAATTCCAACCTAGTTAAGTGATAGGAAGTACTGGCATTTGCAATTTTAAGTAGCCACTCATCAGGTGTTTCATCAGTAATCTGACTGGCTTCTCTTATATACTCGTCAACATCCATTCTGAATTCTCTTATTTCTTCTGGGGATAATTTCTTCACGGCATCTGCATAGGTCAATTCATTGTCTTTCGCAAACCTGCCCACCCAGTAGTTAATATTCTTCTTCAATTTCCTGGATATTTCACGATTAATTCTATGAAGGTCTTTTTGCGTAGTCTTTACCCTGGAATTTTTTAGTTTTTCTAGGGCTATGGCTCGTTGTTCCCAATACTCTATATTATTACTATTCTTCGTCATCAACATCACCACCGCCTAGACCATATTTATCATCAATGTCTAAGGGCTTATTTTCAGCCTTTTCCTGCTTAATTCTCCCTAACTCTTTTGCTGGGTCGTCTATGTAAGGGTGATTTTCTATAAGTGTCTCGTTGGATATAATTCCTACAGAGTCTTTTATGTCGGTTATTACCTGCGATTCATTGATTAGTATGTCTTTATTAAAGATTACGTCTATCTTATCCTTATCATTCGCCACATACGTTGTAGTTGCTTCTAAATACATCTTTATAAACTCAGTCAGTTGCTCAAAAGAGGATTTAAACTCCGACTCTATATCATTAGAGTCTAGGTCTATATCAGAATACATACTCTGTATATTCATCTGGTTAGGGTTACCGCCCAATCTTTCATCTTTTGCATCAAAAGATTTAGCATTTTCTATCAATGCTTTTTTTAACATATCCAAGATTGTCTTATAGTTATCTGAATTAACCTCAATGCTAAGTGTGTCAACGCCACCATCAGATTGTACTTTCACTGCCCCTACAGTAGCTAAGTTTTCCTTGAATTCTTCAAGGTTGGTCCCATCATAGTTTTTTATAACTAAAATGGTATTTCTGGCATCCTGTTCCATATTGTTATTATAGTCTGATAATATTTCGTTTATTGCATCCTGTAAAGACTTTACCTTACGAATTAAAGGAATTTCATCATCATTGTACTTAAATGCTACCAATGGCACCTTTCCTGACCAGCTATACCCCTTGCCCTCTGAATCGACCAGGTGAGGTATTTCGTCAACCCTTATGAGGCTCTTGCCGCTCACTTTATATCTGATTATTCTCTCAGAATCGTATACGTCAGCATACTCAATTATAACTTCGCGACCTGATATAAACTCACTTTGCGTATGAAGTCTAATAAAAAACTTCAACTCCTCATGTTCATCATCTTTCCACACTGGAATTATTTCATAAGGTTTAAACCTCTTAAATCTAAGATTTGAGTTTTCGTCAACATACGGGTGAAGATATGCTACACCACAATTCAAAGAATCTTTTAGTATATTCTTAGCTATCTTCATAAACCTATGATTAAATATTGGTTCTATTAGATCATCTAAAACCTCATTATCTGATTTTATTGTCGGCACCTTACCTAGCATGTAGTTTTTCTTTTTGTCCACTGCAATGGCATATTGGTTATCAATCCTTTTGTTATTAGGCACGTTTAGCAATTCCTGCTTTGTTCCATCCTTTAGATACAAATATTTCTTGCGCTTTAATATATCATGCTTATTCTTGTAGTAGTTTACCCCGGTAATCTGGTCTCGCCTTTTCTCTGAGGACCTAAAGCTACTAACAAGGTATTCAACATAAGTCATATTTGACGATTCCTTATCCTCTGGTTTATTTATTAAACTATTCAGCTTGCTCACCCCCCTTTTTATCCAATTAAACATTCATTCACCCCCCTAATCAAATGAGTATGTTGGTGGTTTAGATAATGTCTCAGCAATCCCTGACAAACAGTCTGCACAGTCATCATGTTTATTCTTACCTTCTCTTTGATATTTAGTCACATCTTTGGCAAATTCAGGCCATTTATTTCTCCATGTATCAGGTACATATACGTGTTGATTGACCCATGAAGAGTTTGACAATATTCTTGCCTGTTTATTCGCTGACTGGAAAAAAGTATCTATAACAGTATGATTAGATCCTAGATCTATATTCATAATTCTTTCAACATTTCTCGCGTAGCTTCTACCACCATTATTAGACTCTATCCTAGATTTATTAACCTTATCTTCAACCATCATTTTCGCCTGTGCCTTTTCAGTCACTTCCATATCCTCTTTCGTATATAAAACACCAATAATATAAGCTTCATTATCAAAACTTACCCCATAGTCAATGCTGCATAAGTAGTCACTACCCGTATCTGCAGTATCGGTGTAGTTGTAAATGTATTTAAACTCGGGTAAACTATTGTATGTTTTGAGATTGTATAACTGTCCTTTTAAGTCAATTGGTTCCTGTTGATAGTTTGCACTAGCTATATCCTCACCCATTGCCTTAGTTTTCAGTTCATATGATTTCTTAGATAGAATTTCTTTACATAACATTGATCCATCATCTTGTAGGGCCTTCATGTTGATATGTTTTATTTTGAACCCTAACTCGCCTAATCCTTCCAAGGCTCTTCCTGCTAAATCATCACTAGCCCACCTTGTCATTATAATTATTATCTTTCCACCTTCTTCTAGCCTAGACAGCATGGTATTGGTAAACCAATCCCAATGTTTTTCTTTTACAGATTCATTGTAGGCTTCTTCTGCATTTTTTATAAGGTCATCAATAATCAATATACTTGCACCAAATCCAGTAGCTGTACCAGTCGGTGATGTTGCCAGGTAGTTATTATATCCACCCTCAAGTGACCATAAATTCATTGATCCATCACCCTTTTTTATACGCCTATCTGGGAAGATATCAGTATAAACAACCTTGCTTCTATCTGCCTTTTCTTCCTGGATCGTGTTTCTAACATTCTTAGAAAATACAGTTGATAGAGTTTCGTTGTACGACCCAGTCATAATCTTTTCTTCAGGATGTTCACCAAGTATCCACTCAACAAAACATCCGGCTGTCCTTGACTTTCCATGTCTGGGTGGTTCATTAATGATCAATACATCATAGTCAGATTGCTCATAGAAACTTTGAAGCTCATTACATAAATCAACAAGAAATTTTCTATTGGGCTTATAGAAATTTGGAGCTTTAAGATTGCAATAAAAAAAGAACTCACGCCTTGCAAGTTCTATTTTTGCCCTTTGTTTTATCAGCTGTCTATCCATCTTCAACACTAGCTATCTTCAATAGCTCTTCCTTGGTCATTTCCTTAAATGGATCCTGTTGATTTAAATCAACCTTAGCTTCCAGGTCCTTCCTATCTCTCCATAAATCAGGCCTTCTATTTTTTAGCCAGAATATCTGAGCTGTTGTATCTGGTTGAACTTCTTTTACAACCTCTTTAGTTACAAACATTTCACTGCCTACTAGTTCCTTAGTAACTTCAGTATATTTATACCCCAAAGCCTTTTTTAGTAAGGCATTTTCAACTGCTCTATCAACAACCTCTTTGCCTTTTTTTAAGGCGTCAGAAATGTCAGGGTATTTCTTTTTCCAATCGTACAGTGACTGCCTTTTAATTCCAATGTTATTTGCTATTTGTTCGTCTGTCAATCCATCTCTAGCCCAACCTTCAAGCTTTAATAAGCCCTCTGGCTCAAGCCACTCTCTATATTTACCTTTTGCCATCAGGCTCACCTCACTTTCAATTTATTGTATGAAAAAAGGACCAAGTTTATTTGGTCCCTAATTTTATACTCATGCTTTTATGTTGTCATTTTTTTTACTTCCATATGCATGTAATTACTTGCTTTAGAATATGTATATCTTCGTTACAACCCCCCATAATAGTATGATAGCGTTGAAATAATCATAATAACTATAAACACTATATTTGGGATAGACCAAAGGGGTTTTTTGAATATATTTTTAAATGTCAAACTCAGGTTCTTACCATTTATTTCCCTAACGAATTCAAACATTACACATATAGTATTAAATAATATAAACCCTAATAGTGAGGTTACGAACACTAATCGGTATATAGATGCCTTATCGATATTAGATAAGACTGAAGTAGAGAAAGCAATCCCGCCCGTAAAAGCTAACACTATTGACGCAAAAATACCTAATATAGTTATGTATTGTTTTTCCGAATTCTTCATGGTCTCCATCAAAGTTTCTTTATTTTTTTCTGCAACTTTTTCTGAAATTTCCACAGCTCTCTCTTTTATCCCCGTAATCTGGTAAGAAACTAACAACGAGTGGTCAAAAAGTTTAATGATTATTTTCTTGCAGTCACCGCACATATCATCGTCACTCATTGCATGCTCATATAATTTTCCTATGTTATAATTATAGTCTGACTCATCTTTTTCATTTTTAAACATAGAAAATAAATGGTTGCTTAATTCAGAATACATTAATCTCATATTATCTTCACTATACGCAAGATAGTTTTTAATTATTTCAATGGTTATCTTTGGATTATAATCATCACCAGATAAGCTTTTATATATTTTTTTCATATAGTCTGTATTTATATCGCTCTTACTTTTGTTTTTAGGTCCTTCCGTTTTTAATAATTTATCTTCACTCATTACTGACAAAAATACTCCTTAATAGATTTTATTTGTATTATTCTATTACAATTTCTTTCATATGCATTTTTCCAGGGAGACTGCCTATGCGTAATGTCAACTAACTCCATAGCTGAATACTCTGCTAATCTTACCACAACATCAGATATCAACTTCTTATCTGAAGGCTCTATATCATCATCTTTAATTTTTTCATATACATATGAACTTGGAATATTACCGGCTCCAAATTTTTTATATTCTCTGTATACTGATGGGATAACAGGCCCGAGATTCCAGGCTTCTATATCATCCTTAAAACAAATATCATTTTTTTGCATCAAAAAATGGCACTGAATAAAATACAATAATTTCTGTAGTTTTAAATTGGATATATTAAAATTTTCCCTATCACTAAAATCTATAATATATCTACTTATTGTTAATGCATCATAAACCATAACTGTTACCCCCAACTTAACTATACTCTTTTTTTAAAAAACATTTCCTCTGTTGTATTTCATTGTTCCCTTAAATTATACCATAATGCGACATATTACTCAATATGTCACATTTTACTATGTACGAAAAAAGACACCCAACCGGATGTCCTTTTCAAAATATATAAGTCAAGGAGGTCTTATGGTAACTTCCTAATTTAGTGGTGGAAGTAAAAGGCTTTTGCCCTAGAGATTATATGAAGCTACTTACTGGCTTTCCTTTATACTTCCACATTAACATAATAACATATGTTCAAGTGCGATTAAATGCGGACTTTTTAAGAATTACACTTTCTAAACGATTCTAGTGCATTTCCATGTAATTCAAATAATCTTCTTTTGCTGTACCCCATTTCTTCTGCCATCTTGTCCCACTCCATGCACAAGATATACCTATTAAATAGCAGTGATTGATATATTTCTGAATATTTACTATCGGCTATCTTATATATCTTATCTGATATCTCCACCTTTAACCTTAGTTTATTGATAAGCATATCGTACAATTTCGACTTGTTATCTACTATCATGCACATTATACTCTCAGTGGATGCTCTTCCACTGGTCTGCACTCGTTCTTCATAATTAATAGCCCCACCTTCAGCAAGTGCGTTTAATTCTTCTATTTCCATTTCTAATGCCTTTATGCTTAGGTCTATCTTGTATACTTGCTTTAAATATTCTTTTGCATCTAGCTCCATTGCATCACCTTACACCCTATCTTTTGTATCAAAATTCAAATGCTTACATATCATTTGGTTAGTATTCTTTTCTTTGATCATTACTAGATTTCTATTTCTTGGCAGTGTCTCAATAAATCCATACTTTGTTCTAAAATATAGACTGTGGTCATTCATGTATAGATACTTACCTTCTATCCACTTTGCTCCTGCTTCTGTGCTTCTTACTAGATATTCTATTTCTGGTACTAAGAAACTAAAATCTTTTAGTGCAGAGTTTCTCTTGTGTATTTTGGCTAACTGTATCATTCTTTCCCTTGATGCTGTTTCCTTTGCTTTAATACTTTTCGTTGAACTTGAACAATTCTCCACATAACCTTTCTTTATCCAAATTTTTCTCATTTCTATAGCCTTTTTACTTCTGCCCGATTTAAATTTCTTTTCGAATTTCTCATATAAAATATCATTCTTGTCGGTTATGTGTTCACTAATAAATAGATTCTCTTCCTCGGTCCATTCATTCTTTTTTGCTGATTTTCTTTTCCTGCAATCTTGAATGTTATACTTTCTTAAAATGTGCATTCTCTTTTCCCTGAACGCTACATATGTTCTTTCATTGCCAAATTCAAGTGTAAATTTATTATATTGAGTTTCCAAGTCATCCTGAATATTAGCTATAATAAAATTTACTTCTTCGTCGTTCCACCTTTTACCACTCAATATTACCCCTACTTTCTTCTATACATCTCACCTATATCAATTTGCTGGTAAACATCCTTAGATACATTATATCTAAGCATTTCCCCATGGTTATCTTCGACCACTATGAAATACATCTCTTCGTATATCTCGCCACCTTTTATTTCTTCCGGAGCATATTCTTTAGCGATAACCCTGCCCACATATAGCCTATCTTGTTCTTTTTGGACTATCTTCCCAGTGTGAACTCCAACTAAGAATATGCTGCATAAAACAACTACAACTATTGCAATGTAGTATATTTTACTAGGCAACTTCCTATAATCCAAATAACTCATATTATCTACCTCTCACTTTCTAAAGTCTCTATTTTCTCCCTAATCTTCCGTATATTGGCCCCAGTTGCTTTCTTATCAAATAAATTCACGTCATTATTGTCCCCCTTTTGTATAACAGCTTTTTATATATTCATTTTTAGCTGTTCTTCTATTTTTACATTTAACATTTCATCCTTAGCCCTTTTATAAAATGTTTTATCTATTTCAAAACCATAACAACTTCTATTTAACTCTAAACATGCCCTTAGTGTTGCACCACTTCCACACACCGGATCTATAACCACATCCCCCTCATCTGTAAATATTTCTATTAGCTGTTTTAACACATTTACAGGTTTCTGCGTTGGGTGTATTTTAGGGTAGATGTTTTTGTTATCTCTATTCCATTCAAAATAATTAAAGACCATTTTACCTTTGCCAGTTTCTTTCTTGCCATTATTGAATTTAGGTAATTTATCCCTATATAGTACAACCGCATGCTCTGTGGCCCCTACGATTTTCATATTAGCTTTTAGCACTTGTGCAGAATAGTTTTTTATAAAGTGGATAGGGTACCAGTTTTTAAATCCATGTTTTCTTCCAAACTCTACTACTGTTGGTATCTGTTCAAATGCACAAAATACTATCATAGCCGGTGCCTTTCCTTTTTCTTTAGGCTCTTTAATTAACAACCTACTACAAAAGTGCATATACTCTGCAATTTTGAAATATCCATCTGTGTTAAAGAACGTTGAATTAGCTTTTTTACTCTCGCCCTTTTTATTATCTCCTCCGTTATACCATAAAGGGTTGCTTGCATATGCGTTTTTCCCTAGATTATAAGGAATATCGGCTATTACTAATTGGGCTTTTGGTATTCCATACTTTTTATAGTTTTGAAAATTATCATTGTATATTTCTATTTTTGTTCTTCTCTTGTGTTGCATTACTCCACCTCTTAGAATGGTACATCGTCATCATCTACAGCACTAAACTCGGCCGGTGCCTCCTGCGGTGCCTGTTCGCCCTGTTCAGCCTTTGACTTGCTTTCTAATGCCTGTATATTTCTACCTGCTACCTTTGTGAATGTCCTTTTTTCTCCATCCGGTGTTTCGTACCTATCAACCCTGATAGACCCCTGAACACCTACTAGCCTGCCTTTGGTAATGTAGTTAGCAACAAACTCTGCAGGTTTCCCCATTATCTCTACTGGTATGAAGTCTACAGGTGTAGAGCCATCCTTATTTTTATAATCTCTATTAATAG
>OKSA01000096.1_pt1 | contig 78382 bp, 67 predicted proteins | sample 1601181 | NCBI WGS metagenome assembly OKSA01 (sample SAMEA3541538, study PRJEB24748) | human gut metagenome | biome: human gut; feature: human-associated habitat; material: faeces | place: China | collected 2012
ATTGACCGCGCCTTGCGCTTTCTTTTGGGGGGATTATAGGGGGGTATATTTCTTTTACTTCTTTAGGGGGTGTGGGGGAGCTTTCTTCGTTTTCTTTATGGGGGGAAGAAAGGGGTACCTTTTCTTGCTCATACAATTGTATTTCGTCTGTACATACATTTGTATATACATTTGTATCTACACTTGTATCTCTCTTATCCCACCGCTTCTGTATCGCTTGCCTACGCTTAGCAGATATACGAGCTTGCTTGTCCATGTCCTTAGAGAGACGCTTGGAGTAGAAACGCTTACCATCTTCGGTAAAGGTGAATAGCCCAAAGTCCTCGACAATCTTCTTGACAAGTCCGGCACTTACACGGAGTCCAAAGGCTATTTCATTATAATCTTTGGAGCCAGTGTAGTCTGTGCTGTCTCTTAATATCTCAATAATCGCCCAATATAGCCCGTAGCCCTCCCAGCCCAGCCTCAGACGCAAGGCGAGTAGCTTCTCATCTTGACGTGCGTTGCTGTCGTGCTTGATTTGATTAGGTCGTGCCATAGTGTGGTGAATAGTCGTTAGACGCTATGCGAACTTCTAGAAAAGCTTCTGACCCTGCTGTTGCATCTGTTGTGCCGTCCGCCACCCTTGACCTTGGGGCATCGGATTTTCTGCCTGCTGAGACCTCGGCTGGGACTGAGACACCGCTTTGCTCCCGACATTATTGTCGTTAGCAAAATTCAGTATCTCGATGCTACCCGTATTGGTTGACACGTGTAGCGAGATGCCACTCTTGCCCTGCTGGTTAGTCCACATACCAGCTTTCAGCCGTCCTCTGACTAGCACTCTCGTACCCTTGACGAGGTACGAGGCCATCTTATCGAAGTTGCCATTGACAAATACCTCATACCACGTAGGAGCTTCTTCCTTGCCCTCATTGACGGCTACGCTAAAGGTCAACACCCCTCTGCCGTCTCTCGTTTGGATTACCTCGGCATCTTTGCCGATGTTACCCGTTATCAAAACCTCTTGCATTGCTTGTTTGGTTAGTTGTCGTTATCTTCTTTGTTCAGCTCAAAGAGCTTCTTCATATACTCCATAGGGTCGTCCCCTGTCTCTCGGTACAGCTCGGACGCTCCCAGCACGATGTCTCGTACCTCTTCGCTACGTATCATCGCTATGTAGAGGTTCGTCTTGAGGTTCGTCTTAGTGCCACACGCCTTGACCAGCGTTCCATTCTTTTCACCCTGCACAAGCAGGACGGAGCGACGTTCCTTGTCCTGTCTGTAATAGCGGTTCACCCACCGCTCTAATAACTTGCCTATCATTGCTCCTTAATCTTGCGCATCTCTATCTCGATTATCCTGCGCATCTCTTCTAGCGATTCGATAGATGACGTCAGAGCGATGATGCGATAGCCATCTAATGCTTCAGCGAGGTCTAAGAAATGGCTACTCAGGTCATTTTTGCCGTATAGATCTTGCAGGGCTTGTAGCCCCTTAGTGGCCGTCCATAGTCCGTAGCTGATGTCTTTGAGGGCATCGTACTGCCTATGTATGTCTGGAGACCCCACTTTCGGCATCTGCCGTGCTATGTCCAGCACTCGCTGTATGTAGCTCTCTTGACTATGCTTTAGCTCTTTCGTCTCCATACCTCAGTCCTCCAGCTCATCCTCGTACATAATATGCGGTAGCATACCCCACTCATACAGCGCCTTGCCTGCTCGATAGATTAGGTAGATCATACCTGCGCCAGCCACTCTAGCCACGAGGCTCCAGCCCCACGACATTGTGGGTACGCCCGTGTCTAAGTCGTGCAGCAGGAGGCAAAAGCCAACACCTGCTAGTAAGCTCAGCCCCGCCACTCGGAGCCACGCTTCAACCGCTATCAATCTATTCTTCGTCATAGTAGTCGTTTGCTATAATTGTCTTTGTTACTTCTTGTGCCCTTGCTTGTTCCAGCGCTTTAGCACACATTTTTTTTACGCACTCATTATTGCGCATAGCCTCAGCCAGGGATTTCAGCAGATTGCCAGCCGACCCGTTAACAGCCACGTGGACCCCATTAGCATCTCCTGCGATAATCATCACACTGAGATTTTCCTCGTCCTCTCCAGCCCAGGCAAGGAGTCCGTCTATCAGTTCATTCTTTGTCATTGTCTAGCTTGTTAAATATGTCCATCTCCTTGAGCGTCATCGCCCACTGTATGATCCTCTCTGTTTGCTTCTTATTCCTCATCGCTGATGCTAGAGCGCACCCGAGGAAAAAGTCGCTACCCAGCACAGCCACTGTGATTTCTTTATCATCATCTATTGCGATGAGTGTGTAGTGTCTGCCTTCGTCGTCACCTCTCCACTCTTGTAGTGCTGTTGTTATCTCATCTATTGTCATTGTCTTTACCTGCTTTGCTTAGTAGTCCATCGTAGAAGGCATTTAGTTCCTCCTCGGCTTTGTAGGCACTCTGAATCTGTGTCACAGCCATCCCTAGGTTCCATGGGACATCTTTCATTGATTCCGATGCTTTGATTAGCATCGAGTGTGCTTCACGAGCGTTTATATCCTCCTCGTAGCGGTAGAGGTTTAGTAGTTGTGTTAGCTTCTTTGTAGTTTGCTCTCGGAGCTCATCTATTTCAGTTGATAGCTCCTTGAGCTTCTCTAGTCCTTGCTTCGTCATTGTCTTGTTTGTTAGTTACACTTGCTTCGTAATTCTCCAGCAATATCATTGCTTTAGCACACACTTGTCTGACAATATCGTCTTTGCGCATAGCCACAGCTAGAGCCTTAACTAGAGTTCGCTCAGTCCCGTGGTAAGCCAAGCGGGTGCCATCCTCACCGTCTGCAATAATCAGCAGACCACGGCTATCCACATCTTCATCAGCCCACCCTAGGAGGGTGCTTACTGCTTCATCTTGCGTGTTATTCATTGTCCTGTTCTTTGTCTAATTGCTTTGCATCTACTGCATCTATATACTTCAGAGCTTGTTCGATCTCCTCTCGCAAGTCTAGTTCTTCACTGAGGACTGCGATCAAGGCTTTTACAAGCTTCTCCCTATACCCTCGGTTCACCGATGTAACCAAATCGTCCTCGATTGCAATGCAAATGGAAGCCCTATTCTCTAAGTCTTCATTCGTCCAGCCGTATAAGGCATCCGTTATCTCAACCCTTTTCATTGTCTTGTCTTTTGTCTAGGTTACCCACCAGCTCCGCTAGAGCTTTTTCAATCTCGTAAGCTTTCTGTATATCTCTCGTAGTATTCACCGCATGATTCATTGACCACTTTGCTAAGTCCATTGCAGAGAGTAGGCTCTTCTCCGCATCTCGGTCTAGCTCGTCCGCTTCATCGCAATAGATACTTTGGAGTGTTGCCATAACCAAAGTCGCATTCACTTGTAGCTCTATGGCTTTACGCATTACGGTCTTGAGGTTCTCTAATCCTTCTGTTGTCATTGTATTACCCGTTTACTTGTTTCTTGCTCTCTACAGTACGTACCAAAGTAAGTGCTTGTGAATACACGCTACGTATTAGCTCCTCGTTTAGCATAGACTCCGCTAGAGTCCCAACTAGATTGCGCCTATTGCCATTGTAAGCCGTGCGGACATGCTCTTCATCGCAAGCGAAAATCATCACACTGCGATTGACCGCGTCCTCCTCAGCCCACTCTAGGAGGGCATTTATTGCCTCTTCTCTCTTGTCGTGTTCCATATCCTTATCTTCTTGCGATGTAAAATCGCTTAATCTCTCTACCCGTCACAAAGCGGTACCCATTGTGCCGTCTGCGGTGGCACTTGAGATAGCCACTCTTTAGGTAGTAGTCTACCGACCGCCTGCATACTCCCAGCAGCTCGGCTGTTTCCTTTATGCTGTAGCGTCCCGTGTCCGCTACATCTGGTAATTCCGTTGTCATATCCTTATCTCTTTTGTTTGTTCTGCTTCTTTTGTCTCCCTAGAAGGAAGCTCTTGATAGATGCTCCACTAGTGTAGGTGAATGCGAGGTCTTGACTCTTGATTCTCTCCAGCTTACCCGCCACTCTATAGTTCGTGATGCTACGAGTACTCACCCCCAATATATCCGCTGTCTCCGCTGTCGTGTACAGCGTTCTGTCCTCTATTTTGTCTATCTCTATCATATCCTTGTCGTCTTGTTGTTATGGGGTGGATAGCTCCCGCTCCCCCTATCGTCATCATCTGTCACAATAATCACTCATCATCTGAGCGGGGCTATCCGTATATCTCTAAAGTGTTCTAAACCTCCAGCGGTAGTACTTCACCCAAAAGCTTTTCCAAAACAGCTCCGCCCTAATCTGACGCAACGTGTTGATTATAACCGTTTCTTCTTGTAGCTCCCTCGGCAAGCTCCGATAGAAGTCACGGGTCTCCCTGCGTGTCTTCAGCTTGCACATCTTATCTAATGCCTCTACGATATTCATATCTCTATCCTCTTCTAGTTTCTAGTGAAGCACGGGGTGGGCGCTTGCATTGCCCCAAGCCCTCACGAGTTCCCCCGTGCATTGCAAACCAAAACTTAAAAATCAAATCGAAAAAGCTACAAATCAATCACTTATTCAATGTCTCTAGCCATCAGCACTTCTAGTCGTCTAGTTATCTCAGCACGCACACGCTCTCCAAAAGCTGTGTACAGCTTAGCTTGCGCCCTTATCTCGTCACACAACTCTCGTTGTGCATCTGACACCTCAGAGCTAATGACCAACCAAGGGCAAGCACCCTCTACTCTATAGTTCGCCAACTCTACCTCAGAGCGTCTCAGATTTTCCTTATAGGTAGTCGCCTGCTCTTCAAATCTCCGTAGAGACTTAAGACTTAGCTTCTCAACCTTGATAGCGTCCAGCTCTTTCTTTATATCTGACAGTTCCATACTCTTGTCCGCTTGTGGTTATCCTAGATATATCCGTTAATCAGCTTGTGTAGCTCCTTGCAGATGCCCGCCATCTGCTGGAGCGTATCGATATGCTGGACCAGCTCATCCGTCACAGCATCCAAATCAATATAAGCACCTTTATACCACAACCTCAGCTCATTAGCCAGTTTAATTATCTCCAGCTCATGCCTCCGCTCGAGTAGCTTATCAATAAGCTCCTGCATACTCAGCAGGCTGTAATCCATCTTCTCTTTTTCTAGTTCCATACCCTTTTATTCGTCAAATTCCACATCGCCCACACTACGGAGCATCTCCTCGCACACACCCCTCATCTCTCCCAGCACATCAATATGCTCCACAAGGTCATCCGTCATAGCGTCCACATCTACACTATCACCCTTTGCCCACACTTCCAGTTCGTTTATCATACCGTCCGTGTCCAGCTCGCACTCCAGCTTGTGTCTCAGCTCGTCAAGGTCACTTATCATCGTAGGAAACTCAATCCCCCTGTAGTCTCTTCTTGTCTTCATACCCTTACCCGCTTGCATATCTCCTCGCTCGCCCTGCTGACAAAAGCTTCGTATATGTCTACATCGGCTGCGACAGCTTGGAGGCAATCATCTATGCGGTCTCTCACATCGTTCGAGATGTCGAGTACACCTACGCTGTTGTAGTCGCGTAGCTCATTGCAGAAGCGTTGTATCTTTACCTGCTCATTCCGTTTGATGTCTCTGACTACTAGTAGTCTCTGAATCGTTAGGCTCTTGAGGTCGTAGCTCTCTAGCTTTGCTTTCAGTTCTTCTTGTGTCATACTCTTGTTTTTTATGCTCGTTTTCCTTTACTTTGTCTCGTAGAAACGTTTCCTATCGTTTCTGATGCAAAGGTAAACAATTTAGTTTACACCGACAACATTTTTGGCGACCAAATCAAAATCAAATTATGGAAGAGACAGACAACAATCTAATACTCAATGAAATAAAGGAGTATAAGAAATTCAAGAAAGATGTAGAGTTGGCGGACTTTTTGGGTATAAGTAAACAAAATCTCTCAGCTTGGAGGTCTCGCAACTCTATTAATGTAAACGCAATTGTTGACAAATTACCTGAGCTGAATCGTTCTTGGCTTCTAACAGGAGATGGAGAGATGCTCAAATCCGACATTTCACTAGACCAACCAATGGAGTTCGCACCCGACCAAATGGACAAAGCTCTAGAGGTTGCCGAAAAAATGGGAGTAGACCTCATACCACTATATACAGAGCCATTCCGTGCAGGCAACGAGGGTCACAGCTTAAGAGAGGAATGGGACGAAGTGGAGAGCGTTTGGGCAATACCTGACACCCACGCCACACGACTAGCACCCGTACGGGGTAACTCAATGGAGCCGACACTACACGATGGCGATGTTGTCGCTATCAAGCGTATGGAGTTCCGCATAGACGAACCGCTATCCATACCCTTTGGCGAAGTCTTTGGCATAGTCGTACGCACCAGCGATGACCCTGACGACAGAAGTTATCTAGACTACATTAAGCGCCTGTACAGACACCCCGACAGCGACAAGCACCTCACCCACTGGATAGCGCACTCAGACAATTCAGACTACAAAGACTTCGAAGTACGTATTGACCGGGTCGCCTCGCTCTGGCGCGTCAAAGCCAGCATCGCCGTACAACGCTTCTCCTAACACGTACCCAAAACGGCACAATCGTACCCACGTCACCACAGACGTGTACCCGATACCGCCAATTCGTACCCACATCACGCAAACCAATCAAACCAAATCAAATCAATATGACAAGCACCAACAAAAAGGGGAGACCTACAGTCCTCTCCTCAGCAAATATTCAGCACGTTTCAAGCGTGCTAATATCTCAGCAAATTCTCAGCACATTCGAATAATCAATCAATAACAAGCAGGCATACAAACCGATACGGCACCGCTCCATCTCCTTCTAAGCAGTAGGTCTTGGGTTCGAATCCCAACTCGATCACACGTTGCGTAGACTCTAGTCTTGAGCGCGCTTCTTATTGCCCTGTATCAAAGGCTCTTCCTCCCAGTGGGTTGTGCTTTACCGTATCTATATAAGGTCATAAGCTAGGGGCTTCTCTCACGCTCTCATACTAAGGTGTTGACGGTGGACGATCTGTCTTGAGTCCGAGCAACGGAGGCTATGTGTGCCTGTGTGCAGTTTGAAGAGTAAAAGGATATGATAGTACGACATAGAGGCTGTAGGTTAGGGTGTGGTGTGATGATGATGCTTCTTGTGGAGCTCCTCGTGCTATGCTCTTGTAGTCGTGCAGATCTCGTAGAGGGTGCACAGCCTGAAGCTCTTGTTCAGGCTGATGCTGCGTATGCTAATGGTCGCTACGAGCAAGCTGCCGAGATGTATAGTCATCTGGCTCAGGAGTCTGAGGAACAAGAGAGTCTGCAGAGTCTCTGCTATTATCGTGCTGGCGTTGCTTACAATGATGTGGAGCAAAGGGGGAGAGCGATAGTGAACTATCGCAGAGCCTTGCTACTGGCTCCTGACTACTCAGAGGCGCGGCACAATCTGCGTTTGGTCGAGGAGGCGAGGATGAATATGCCCGCCATGGAGTACCCGATCGTGCGTCGCTGGGCAGATGTGTGCGCTTATGCCGTCTCCATGAATGGGTGGCTCGTTGTATCAATTGTGCTTTTTGTGGCGAGCATAGTCACTTGCTTGACTTTCTTCCTGGGACACTCTAGGCGGGTGCGACGAGGATCGTTTTATGCGATGTTAGCCCTGATCGTCTTGTGGGGCTGTACCTTACTCATGATACTACATCGTCGTCACTACGATCAGCAGACAGATGTGGCGGTACTCTGCAGTGTCAAGGCTCCGCTCTATGCTCTAGAGGATGATCCGTCAGTAGCTACCCCGATGATGGAGCTGTATGACGGTGCTGAGATGTGTATCGATGTCGAGGATCGTGGTCAAGCTTATCTAGCTGTGACTCTGCCTGATGGTATCTCTGGACAGATAGCACGTACGGCTATAGAAAAGGTCGTCAGTGCTCAAAAGTAAAAACACAGGAGTGCCCCAGCTGGTAAAGCACTCCCTATGGTGATGAAAGGATAGAAACTATGGTTGAGCAGTTAGCACTCTGGGAGCGGGACGCTTTTTTAGCCATCAATGCAGCGCACACACCTTATTGGGACGCTTTTATGTATCTCATCTCTTCGCGCTGGCCGTGGATTGCCGTTGCTTTTGGACTGGTCATCTTTCTTTTTGTCAAAAAGCCGCTTCGTGAGTCGATCCTTCTCGTCTTGATGATTGCTCTCTTGATTACCGTAGCCGACCAACTCTCTAGTGGCTTGATCAAGCCTTACTTCGAGCGGCTGCGACCCTCTTATCATCCACTTACAGCAGACTTAGTGCAGTCGGTCTACGGATATAAAGCGTGGGGATACGGCTTCATCTCAGGGCATGCGACGAACTTTATGGCACTAGCGATGTTTACCGCATTGGCCTTCCGCAATCGTTGGTATACGGTGGTGGTCTTCGTGCTGGCACTGACCACAGCTTATAGTCGCATCTATCTAGGCGTGCACTTTATCACAGATGTGGTGCCTGGGGCTTGTGTGGGGCTCTTGCTGGGGTATCTAGTCTATCTACTCTATCGCTGGCTGCGTGTGAAGCTATACAATGTGCACCCCTCGGAGTCTCAGAGTCGTCTTTGCGCCTCAACGATCGGATATTTGACCTCATTCCTTTGCGTCTTTATCCTCTTCCTATTTGCTTTTGCCGGCGAGCTGATGGGCGTGATGAAAGGGCAGGCTGGCTGGTAGTGAGGTCGTAAGCCGGCTCACTTAAAGTGAAAGTAGTGGGAGAGACGCACACTGTCATCCCGATTGAACTCCTCTAAGCTCATAATGCGGTGCCACGAATCAATGGTGCCGTTCTTACGAATGCTCCGTGCTAGTGCTGCTTGCTGCCGGTAGTTGAGGTAGGGATGTGAAGGGATGCTGTCACTACGCAGAGCGTCAAAGGGGGGTACTGTAATTCCTTATACCAATATAGAAGAAAGGCTTGATGCGCTGGTACCGATCAGGCTCCATGCCGTAGATCTCTTGCAGCTGCAGTACCGTGTAGTACCCGCCTAGCTGATCCCGATACTTAACAATGCGTCTAGCAAAGCTAGGTCCGATACCTGGGACCTGCTGCAGTGTAAGCGTGTCGGCACTGTTGAGATCGATGCGTTGTCCCTTGCGGAGCTTCGGCTGGGAGCTGTACTTCTGCTGCTCAGGCGCACCGACATAGTCTGCCGAAAGCTCGACCCCTTGTGAGGCCCCGCGTACATCTTTTTGTGACTTGTCAGGCTGTAGAGGAGGCGCGTAGGTTCCGCTAGCTCGCCTTTGTATGGAGTCTGTGGGGAGAGAGACTATTTGCTCGCTTATCGTCTGTCCCGCCAGTGGGGCGAGCGACTGAGCCTGGTAATTATTGTCCCAGAGTACCTTGCCGATGGCAGCGAGTATGATCAGGCTAACGGCTATCAGCACCCAGGTCTCTGTGCGTCCTCTCTTGAAGCTATTCATGCTGGTCAGGAGCGTACGTATCGGCTATGATGCGCCCATCTTGTAGTGAGATGGTGCGGTCGGCTCGCTGTGCAAAGTCTTCGTCGTGTGTCACGATCAAGAAGGTTTGTCCGAGCTGATCTCGTAGCTCGAAGAATAGCTCTATGAGCTCCTCCTTGCGCTGTGTGTCTAGGCTCCCCGACGGTTCGTCGGCTAGGATCAGCGTGGGGCGATTGATCAGGGCACGTGCTACGGCCGTGCGCTGCTTCTCACCACCCGAGAGCTGTGCCGGGCGGTGCTTAAGACGATCGGCCAGCCCCAGCTGTGTGAGTAGCTGCTCCGCTTCGCTGAGTGCTTGTCGCTTGCTCATGCCTGCGATCATAGCAGGTATGGCGACATTCTCAGCCGCTGTGAACTCGGGCAGCAACTGATGAAACTGAAAGACGAAGCCTATCTGTTTATTGCGAAAGTGCGCTTGCTTCTGAGCTGAGAGGGTAAAAGGATTGACCCCGTTGATCGATAGCTCTCCCTTGTCCGGCTTAAGCAGCGTCCCGATGATCTGTAGGAGCGTCGTCTTGCCTGCACCGCTAGGACCGACGATAGAGGTTATCTCCCCCTGATGTATCGAGAGAGTTATCTCTTTGAGTATTTGCAGCGAGCCAAAGGACTTGCAGATAGAGTCTAGGGTGACGAGAGGCGTGGGCATAGGCTTAGTCGTTTTTACTGAGGCGTAGAGAGGTCTTGTAGTACGTAGGATGCCATATGGAGCCCAAAGAGCTGGGGCATGTAAGAGATCGTCCCGACGATGCTACGCTTGTTCTGGTCGCTGTGGGGTAGGGCACGTATAGCCTCCTCGTGTGACGGCTCGCTACTGTAGACACAGGGCGTGGCAAAGACGGCACGCGGTGCCTCTAGCTGGCGAAGTCGCTTGCGTACGAAGCGTGCCAAGGCACAGATATGCGTCTTACTCATCGGAGCTACGGAGACCTGCCGTGGATCTAGCTTAGCACCCGCACCCATAGCGCTGATGATCGGGATGCCCAGCTGATGCGCAGCGAGGATCAGTTCGCACTTAGGCGTGAGCGTATCGATGCAGTCCAGTATATAGTCGTAGTGATGTGTCGAGAGGAGCGTGGGGATGTTGTCACCCGAGAGATAGGCCGCATGCGTCTCCACCGTTATGGTAGGATTGATCCGATGCAGTAGCTCCTCCACCACCTCCACCTTAGGACGCCCTATGGTATCTCTAAAGGCGATCACCTGGCGATTGATATTCGTCTCATCGACCTTGTCGTGATCTACGAGCGTAAAGTGACCGATGCCAGAGCGCGCCAAGAGTTCGCACGCCTTGCTCCCCACACCGCCTAGCCCCACGACCAGGATATGCTTGTCGGCAAGGCCTCGCAACGTATCGCTCCCGAGGAGTAGCTCCGTACGCTCCAGCCAGTGTGGTACGCCGTCCATAGATGTCGTCATCAAGTGTCGTTACTCTGTGATGCCCCGCTCATCTAGAGCCTTCTGATAAGCTCTAGCATTGCGCATATGATCTGCGTAATTAGCCGCGAAAGCATGATACCCCGAGAAGTCTGCCCGAGCACACATATATAGGTAGTCGTGCGGCGTGTGATGCAGCACAGCATCTATCGTCGTCATCTGTGGATAGCGGATAGGGCCTGGTGGGAGACCCTTATACTTATAGGTGTTGTAGGGCGAGTCAGCCTTGAGTAGCTCTCCGCCGATACGCTGCGCCGTGAAGTTGCCCGAGGCAAACTTAAGCGTCGGGTCAGCCTGCAGTGCCATGCCCTTGCGCAGGCGATTGATGTAAAGCCCCGCGATGTCGCTGTACTCGTCCGTCTTGCTCGACTCCTCCTCGACGATCGAAGCTATGATAGAGACCTCTACCGGTGTGAGTCCTATCTCCTGAGCCAGTGCGGTACGCTTCTGACCCCAAAACTTGTGGTAGCTCTGCTCATACTTGTGCAGTAGCTCTTTAGGGGAGACCGTCCAGTAGACCTCGTGCGTGTCTGGGAGAAACATACAGCGTATCGTCTCGGTTGTGAAGCCTAGCGAGTCGCAGTAGACAGAGTCTCGCAGTAGCGTGCGTAGCTCATCGGCGCTCATCTCTAGGGGAGCCGTCAGCTTGTCGATCAGCTCTTCCTGCGTACGGATAGAGGAGAAAGAGAGTCTGACCGGAGACTGAGCTCCATACTTGATCGTCTTGCAGATGGAAAGGATGCTCATGTCGGGGCTTAGCCGGTAGCGGCCTGGGCGCAGTCTCTCCTCAATGCGTACGAGACGAGCCACGCTACGGAGCAGAGTGGGGTTCTTGACCTCTAGCTCCCGAGAGATGGTCGTCATCAGCGCCTCGCTACTAGTCGTGTCCGTGATGTAGGCGTAGCACTCCTGCTGACTCGTGCGCCCCGCAGGACGCAGCAGTAGGTAAGCTGCCCACGAGAGTAAGAGCAGTATGACAATGAGTAGCGTCAAGCGTATCCACGTACGTATGCGTCTAGACGACCCATGGTGATGACTCCTGTGCGAAGTGTCGTTGAAGTATGAAGGACGCCATTGTTTAGATTTAGATCTGCGACTGCGGGACATAGAGTAAGAGTCTAATCAGTTAGTAAAGACGAGCAGGTAAAGCAGTACCCACAAGGGATGATACACACTCATAGAGGAGTGGGGTAGTCTCTTGTGGGTACTTTCTTTTTTGTCATATCATAGGGGAGAGCAGTAAGGCTTTACTCCTCCTTACTCTGCTCAGGAGCGTCAGCTGGTTCATCAGCCCCTTGCTGTGCTCTCTGCTCCTTACGTATATCACGTAGCTTGAGATCTAGCTCGTCGATCTCTCGCTGCATCGAGTCACAACGCTCCTCAAGCATCTTGAGCAGGTTCTCGCCCGCACGGCTCGTCACACTCAGACGCTCCTTGTTGTTGCTGTAAGTCTGCAGGTCGCTCTCCAGCTGCTCCTTGCGGCGCTGTATACGATCGTATTCCTCACCATAAGGACTAGCGGGGCCGAAGTTGCGACGGTTATTGTTGCGGTTACCACGTCTGTCGCCACGAGGCTTGTCGCTAGCTCTCAGCTTATTGAAGAAAGCATCCATCTGCTCCTTCAGCTCATCTTGTAGCTTACGGCGCGTCTTGCGAGGCATGTAGCCCAGCTGGTTAAAGTTTCTCTGCAGGGTCACCGCCTCCTCACGATCAGCATCGCTCGGTGCTTCGATAGCGGCCAGCTCATGTGCACGAGCTAAGAGCTGCTTAGCCGTAGCCACCGACTCCTTGCTCTCCTCACGCTGAGCCTGATAGAGCGCTTTGTGATGCGTGTAGTAAGTGTCGCAAGCAGCACGGAAGCGCTTGAAGAGAGCCTGGTGCTTGTTCGTGTGGATCATCTCATTCCACTCCGTCTGCAGCTCCTGTATGCGACTATGTCCCTCAGGCCAGCGCTCCTCAGCGACGATCTGCTCGATCTCCTCGATGATCGCACGCTTGCGGTCGCCCTGCTCACTGATCAGCTTGTTGCGATCACGCATGAACTCCTTGCGCTTGTCAAAGAAGATGTCACATGCCGTCCTAAAGTGCAGGTATAGCTCCTCGCTCACCGCACGAGGCACACGACCCGTCTTACGCCACTGATCTTGTAGCTCCTTGATCTGATCCGTGTAGGTGCGCCAATCCTTGAAGGTATGTATATCGTTCGGGTTGATCGCCTCGATCTGCGTGATGATACCCCGCTTGATCGCTTCGTTCTCACCCTCCTGCGTGCGCTGCTGGTTACGATACTCCTGGTTGTTGTTGTTGATCTTTGCCGAAAGCTCCTGAAACTGCTTCCACAGATCCTTGCGAAGCTCCTTAGCCACAGGACCCACGTCGCGCCAGCGGTGGTGTAGATCTTGCAATTCGCGAGCAGCTTGCGTTACATCGGTAGACTCTGCCAACTCCTTAGCACGCTGTATGATTGCCTCCTTAGCCTCAAGGTTCTTCTTGAAGTCATAGTCGCGGAACTCGTTATTGATCTGCTGCAGATCGTAAAACTGCTCCCTCAGATGCTCAAACTCACCCTGTATCTGACGCATATCACCAGGAGGCACAGCACCCGTGTTGCGCCAGCTCTCCGTGATCTCACGATACTCCTTGCTGATGATGCTAAAGCTCTCGCTCGACGTGAGCAGCTTACTCAGACGCTCCACAAGGTCACGCTTGGTAGCTAGATTAGCCTTCTGCTCCTCAGCTATCTCCTCTTGGCGCTTGCGATTCCGCTCCTTAAAGTCATTGAGTAGCTCCTTGAGACGTATCTCCTGTGCCTCAGCGTCAGCACGTAGCTTAGCATTCTCCTCAGAGACCGTGTTCAGGTAGCTATTCATCTTGCTGTAGAAGACATTCTTGTAGCGATCGATGATAGAGCGTGGAGGCAGCTCACCGCTCTGCAGGAGGAGGACCACATCGTCAGTGATCTGTGCGCAGCTCATCTTAGCAATGTCTGCGTCGCTCTTGTTGAGTAGCTCCTGATACTGTCGCTCCTCCTCCGATAGCTCGGCCGGTGCCGTCGTCTCAGCTTGAATCGTCTCGGTGGTCTCCTCCGTAGCGACAGACTTCTCTGGAGTCGTCTCAGCCACCGCCTCGGGCGATGGAGAGGTCTCTGGAGTGTTAGCCTGGGATGTCGTCGCTTCCTGCGTCGATGGTGTAGTAGTCGTCTGGTCGAGAGCAGAGGTCTGCTCTGTGTTGTTCTCTTCTTGTGGGATAAGATTCATTTTCGAGATGATTCTAGATGTATAACTAATATCGGGGGAGACACCGTATGCGCCAGCGCAGCGTACAGGCTCCTCGTTTGCTCATTCAGCTAATGCTGCTCTGAATGCAAAGATAACTAATTCTTCGCGATTGGGGGTCTATTTGCCCAAAGTGTCAACTTTCCAAAAACTTTCCAGGCTTGGAAAATAAAATTTCCAACGGTGGAAATTTCTTTTTCCAACGTAGGAAAGAAAAGTTTCCACCGTTGGAAAGGTTGAGACACTTGTCGAGTAACGATCGGAACGTATGGTCGGGAGACGTGTAACGGCTGTAGGGACGCACGGTCTGTGCGTCCGTTACTGGTGTTACAGCGTCTGATGGCTAGACTTTTTGTGTTGATGTGGTTTGTGTAGGGGCGGACCTGCGTGTCCGCCCACAGGGCATACAACGCTCCGATGAGGACGGGCGGACACATAGGTCCGCCCCTACAGGATTACGTCTCGCTTTGACGAAAAAAAGGACGCACGGTCAATGTCTAGACCGTGCGTCCCTATTGGATATGTGTGCGTGTGTTGGTTAGCCTTTGAGTAGCTTGTGAGCTGCGCGACCCTCGACACGTGGGGGCTTGACGTAGTGCTCCTCGTAGGTTATATATTGAGGCGTACTACCTGGAGCGATACGGGTGAAGATCTCTGCGATGAGCTCTTGCTCCTCGGGGCTGATCGCCTCGTAGCCACAGCGCATACGTATGACACCACTCTTGCCGAAGTGGGCATTGAGCTGCGCCTCTATCTGTTCCTTTTGTCCTAGGGTCAGATCGTTGTAGCGCCATACGAGTCCACGGGCGTAGCGTCTGAGCTTGTGCTCGTGGTAGTTAGGGCAGTGGTCATATCCGCCTGCCTTGTCGATGAGCTGGGGATTGGTGATGGTGAGCAAGCTATTGCCGTGCTCGACCTCTGAGAGAGCGTTGTGCCAGAGGGTGCACTGCTCTCGTCGGGTGCATCGTGGTGTGTAACAACTAGCGTGTTCCATAAGTTTTTTGTGTTTAGTAAATCAGTTTATTGTGCTTTCAGGGTTAGATTAGGGTTAGTCTGGGTTAGTCAGAGGCTACACCTATATATGCTCTAGGTGGGTGTAGCGGATGAGTACTTCGCGGGTCCTGCCGTCGTCGAAGTGGATGGTGAATTTGCCGCCCATAGCGCTCTCGATGCGCTCTATCTTGCCGTCGCCATGACGTGGATGGCGCACGCGGTCACCGACGTGGTAGCCGTCGATGCTCTCGAGGGCGTTGACCGGCGAACTCTTGGCGAGCATCTGTTGCGCCGTGGCTGTGCTGGAACTGGTGCTAGTTGCGCTGGTGGTGGGTCGCTGTGCTGTGGCGGGTGAGCTGTAGTTGGTCGGCTGGTAGCTTGTGGCATAGCTGCTTACGCTGGTCCCGATGGGGTCTGCCTCCTCGTGGAGGGTGTAGTGCGCCCGTGGTAGCTCGGCGATGAAGCGGCTGGGGATCATGAGCTCGGTCTTACCGTTGCGCGTGCGTATGCTGGTATAGCTGAGGGTGCAGAGCTTTTGGGCTCGTGTGATGCCGACGTAGAGGAGTCGGCGCTCCTCTTCGATCATCTCGGCCGTGTCAAGACTACGCGAGGAGGGGAGGAGGTTCTCCTCGACACCCGCGATGTAGACGTAGGGGAACTCGAGTCCCTTGGCGGCGTGGATGGTCATGAGCTGTAGCCGATCCTGTGGAGTGGCTCCGCTATGCTGCTCGACATTGTCCTGATCTTGGTTGGTCAAGAGAGGGATCTGCTGGGCAAAGGCGCTAAGGATCTCGGTGCTTAGAGGCTCTTCGGCAAAGAGGTTGAGCGGGTCCTGTCGGTAGCGAGCCTCAAACTCGGAGGCACTGCTGACAAACTCCTTGAGGTTGTCGAGCTTCGCCTGGCTCTCGACGGTGTCTTCGCGTGTGAGCTCAGCGACGATACCGCTCTCACGTAGTATGTGTGCGATCCACTCCTCCAGCTTGGCGTACTGCTGATAAGCGGTAGCGAGCGAATCGATGAGATTGACGAAGGAGGCTATCTTGTTGCGCACGCCTCGGCTGAGACCGATAGGGTCGGCACTGTCAATGGCGGCGCAGAGCGCGTCGTAGAGCGATAGCTGCGGGCTTTGCTGCTGCGCATAGAGGGCAACCTTCTCGAGGGTTTTGTCGCCAATACCTTTGCGTGGATAGGCGATGGCTCGGCGCAGTGCCAGCTCGTTGTGCGGGTTGATGATGAGCTGGAGGTAAGCTATGGCGTCTTTGATCTCGGCACGAGCGTAGAAGGCCATACCTCCGTAGATGACATAGGGGATGCCCTCCGAGAGAAGCACCTCCTCGAACTTACGGCTCTGAGCGTTCGTGCGGTAGAGGATGGTCTGGTCAGAGAGCGGTATCTGCTCCTCATCGTGTCGCTGCGTGATGATGTCAATGAGTCGTGTCGCCTCCTCGTCGGACGAGGTGTAGTGGTAGAGCTGTAGCTTCTCGCCCTCGCCGAGGTCGGTGTAGACCTCCTTGGGGATGCGCTGCTGGTTGTGCTCGATGAGGGCATTGGCACTGCTCACGATATGGCCCGTGGAGCGGTAGTTTTGCTCTAGCTTAAAGAGCTTGGCACCGGCGAAAGCTTGCTTGAAGCTCAGAATATTGGCAATGCGAGCCCCTCGGAAGGAGTAGATGCTCTGGGCATCGTCGCCCACGGCAAAGATGCGGTTGTGGTCGGCGACGAGGTGACGGGCTAGCTCAAACTGCGAGGTGTTTGTATCCTGATACTCATCGATGAGGAGGAAGTCTATGCCACTCTTGATCTCTTGGTGCGCCTCGGGGAAGTCGCGTATGAGGACGTTGAGGAGGAAGAGGAGGTCATCGAAATCCATCGAGTTGCTCTCCTTGCAACGCTGCGTGTAGAGGCTGTAGAGCTTGTACAGCTCGCCCTCATGATTCATCGTATCGTACTTGCGTATCTCTTGATTGGCGGCATAGGCTTGCGGGGAGATGAGCATGTTTTTCGCATCGGATATGCGCTTGAGGACACGTGTCGGGGTGTAGTTCTTGTCGCTGAGGTCTAGCTCCTTGATGCAGTTGCGTATGAGTGCCTTGGTGTCACTGGTGTCGTAGATGGAGTAGTCCTGGCTGTAGCCGAGCAGTGGGGCGTAGCGCCGTAGGATACGTCCGCAGATGGCGTGAAAGGTGCCCATGCGTAGCCTATAAGCGATGCTCTCGCCGAGCATGTCGCTGACACGCGAACGCATCTCGCCGGCTGCTTTGTTGGTAAAGGTGAGGGCGTAGAGTCGCTGGGGGTTCCACCCTTGGTCTACGAGGTGAGCCAGCTTGTAGGTGATGACGCGGGTCTTGCCTGAGCCCGCCCCAGCGATGACTAGGGCGGGTCCTTCGTTATAGACGACGGCAGCTCGCTGTGCTTCGTTGAGTGCAGTGAGGTCTACCATATTACTCTTGCTCTTCCTGGAGGATTGCGTCTAGCGTCTCGAGCAGGCGTATGCGTCGCTTAGGATCGGCGATGGCGTCTCGTAGCGCCTGCAGGAGCTGGTGGGGAAGTGCTTCATCGTCGTACACAGGCTCCTCGCTCGGAGTGGTCGGCTGTTGTGGCTCGTAGGTGCGTATGGTGGGGTCGTCGGGCAGGAAGGTGATCAAGCCCTCTAACCGCTGCGGCAATCGCTCGGGCAGGTCGGTCATCGGGAAGAACTGCTTGGCATCCTCTATAAAGAGGTAGGTCGGTCCCAACAGATAGGGGTCGATATGCTGCGTTACGGAGGAGAACTGCAGGGGCGTGAAGAGCGATAGGTGCGGCACAGAGATGTAAAGGTGGCTGATCACGAGTCGCTTGATCGCTATGGAGACGGGATCGGTCCACTTGCTGAGCTTTTCGCCACAAGCTACGTAGACAAAGCTGTAGGCGCCTGAGATGCTTGCGTTTTGTCTAGTCACCTCGGAGGCGAGCGCCACGGAGACTCCCTCAGTCACACCGCGCATCTCTAGTATTTCGTGCCACAGGCTCTGCTCCTCCTCGTCATGTACGATGATGAGCATACGCCCTGGCTCGTGAACGGAGACGAAGCGCATCATCGCTATCATAGGCTCGATGATGGTCTCGCTGTGAGGCGCTGGGATGATGCCGTAGCTCTGCCACAGGAGCTGGTAGAGTGTCTGTCGCATCTCGAGGCTACTCTCAGCCTGTACGTAAGGCTGTGACAGTTCGCCCGTGGGGAGTTTTTTGGTTACTAGCTCACGCCAATTGCTGAGACGCAGGTATCCACGTATCATCTCGTAGACATCGTCGTAGCACTGGAAGGTACTGGAGAGATCCTTCGCCTCTCGGGTTATTTGATCGATGAGATGGTAATGCTTGGGTGGGAGCAGGGTCCCCTCGAAGTAGCGCGCCTGCCAATCGGCGTACAGCTCCTCTTTGCCCTTGCCTATACTGCACTCGATGGTGCGTCCCCCCTTGTAACTGATGAAGATAGAGGTGCGGTCGGGCTGGAAGGGTGTGGTGCCCCAGGGGTAGCCTGGCACCTCCTCCGAGAGGTAGTTGGCGACCGCCTCGATATGCTTGCAAGTGCCTAGCCCGCTGGTGCGAAAGTCTAGACAGGCGCAGTAGTTGCGGTCGCTCCGTACGCCTCGGAAGGCGACACGGTAGTGGTTTGATCCGCTCTGCACCATGTAGTCTCCCCAGATACGATTCTTGTCTAAGTGGGTGACGGTAAAGTCGTTTTGCTCAGCAAACTGCTTGCGGAGCGCTATCTGCCAGGCTTCGACGCTCATGCCTTCGGGGCAATAGCGGTTGGAGAGCTTCTTGGGATCTGTCTGTTGCATAGTTTAGTAGATAAATAGGTATAGATGATTGAGCAGCTTAGGAAGCCTGCTCGTCTGATTCTGTCATTGGGGTGCGCTGCACCTCCTCCTTGAGGTAGTGCGCTGTGTAGCTCTGCGTGTCGGGGCTCTGCGCCATCTCTTGTGGCGAGCCCGCAAAGATGACCTCGCCGCCATTGCGCCCGCCCTCTAGTCCCATATCAATGAGGTAGTCAGCGCTCTTGATCACATCTAGATTGTGCTCGATGATGAGTACCGTATTGCCACGGTCTACCAGCTCATTGACCAGCTTGAGCAGGACACGTATGTCCTCAAAGTGTAGCCCTGTCGTCGGCTCATCGAGGACGTAGAGGGTGCGTCCCGTGTCTCGCTTCGACAGTTCGGTCGCCAGCTTGACACGTTGGCTCTCACCGCCCGAGAGCGTTGTGGAGGGTTGACCTAGCTTGACATAGCCCAGCCCGACCCGCTGCAGCGTAGAGAGCTTGCGGTAGAGGGCGGGGATATGCTCGAAGAACTCGACCGCCTGATTGAAGGTCATGTCTAGCACCTCGGCTATGCTCTTACCCTTGTAGCGCACCTCGAGGGTCTCACGGTTGTACCGCTTGCCACGGCACACATCGCACGGGATGGTCACGTCGGGGAGGAAGTTCATTGAGATGGTTTTGTAGCCGTTGCCTTTGCACTCTTCGCATCTTCCGCCCTTGACATTAAAGGAGAAGCGCCCTGGCTTGTACCCTCGCGCACGGCTCTCGGGAACTTTGACAAAGAGGTTGCGGATCTCGCTAAAAAGACCGGTGTAGGTGGCTGGATTGCTCCTCGGGGTGCGTCCTAGTGGTGACTGATCGACGAAAGCTATCTTGTCAATCAGCTCCAAGCCCTCGACAGAAGCATAGGGGAGCGGTGCCTGCTTGCTACGATAGAGGTGCTGTGAGATGATCGGCACCAAGGTGCCGTTGATGAGCGAAGACTTACCGCTCCCCGACACGCCTGTGACGCAGACGAAGAGTCCTAGCGGTATAGAGACATCCACGTTCTTAAGGTTATTACCCGCGCAGCCCTTGAGTCGTAGCCATGCCTCTTCGGTAGGCTGTCGGTAGGCTGCTGGTAGCGGGATAGCTAGCCTATTGGTCAGATAGTCGCAGGTGAGCGTATGCGTGTCGCCAATCGCAGAGGGCGGTCCCTGATAGGTCACATGCCCGCCGAGACGACCCGCTCCTGGTCCCATATCGATCAGGTAGTCGGCTGCGAGCATCATGTCGCGGTCGTGCTCTACGACGAGGACCGTGTTTTGCGCATCGCGAAGCTTCTTGAGGGCATCTATGAGCATGCGGTTGTCGCGCTGATGCAGGCCTATGCCTGGCTCATCTAGTATATAGAGTACCTCAACCAGCCCAGTACCGATCTGCGTGGCGAGACGTATGCGCTGTGACTCGCCACCACTGAGCGAAGCGGAGGGACGAGCGAGTGTGAGGTAGTAGAGCCCCACATCTAGTAGGAAGTTGACTCGCAGCAAGATCTCTTTGATCACTTCGTGGGCTACCTTCTGCTGATTCTTCGTTAGCTGCCCCTCGATCTCACGTAGTCGCTCTACCAGACGGTCTAGGTCTAGCTCCGTCAGGTCGGCGATGGTGTAGCCCGCGAGCTTGTAGCTGAGGGCTATCGGGTTGAGGCGTCGTCCGTTGCACTCGGGACAGATTTGCTCCGTCAGGAACTCTTCCGCCCAGTTGCGCATAGATGCCGTAGCGTCGTCATCCTCCGCCAGCTCCCGCACATACTGAGAGACCCCCTCGAAGGTGAAGTGTGCCTCGCCCTCGTCGTCCTCTTCGTCTGAGTCGACCCCAAAGAATATCTGCTCGACCGCCTCCTCGGGGATCTTTTCAAATGGTGTGTCTATCGTGCAGCCATGCTCCTTCAAGATCTCCTCAATAGAGGTAAAGAGTAGGCTGCGCTTCTTGTAGCGCCCGATGGGTACGATAGCACCATTGCGTATGGACTCCTTCGGATCGGCCACCACCTTGTCTATGTCTAGTACGCCCACACGCCCTAGGCCTTTACAGCGCTTACAGTAGCCACGAGGCGAATTGAACGAGAAGTCGGCTGGCGAAGCGTCTGGATAGGCGATACCACTCTCGGGGTCCATCAGTCGCTTGCTCAGATGCTGTATCTCTGTGCTATCACGTCGCATCACATCGATGACACCCTCTCCGAGCTTCATCGCTATGCCCACCGCCTCGGTGATGCGCTGCTTATTGCTCTCCCGTACGGTACATTTGTCCACCACGACACTGACGTAGTGTATGGAGAAGCGGTTGAGTCGCATGCCAGGCGTCAGCTCGCATACCTCACCGTCAATGTAAGCGTGTAGGAAGCCTCTACGCCTCATCTGCTCGAAGAGCTCGCGGTAGTGACCCTTGCGATCGACCACGACAGGCGCCAATATGTAGATCCCTTCGTCAGCGTATTGCTCCATAATATGCTCCACGACCTGCTCTTCGGTGTAGCGCACCATCTCCTTGCCGGTGAGGTAGGAGTAAGGGGTGCCGACACGTGCATAGAGGATACGAAGGTAGTCGTAGATCTCGGTCACGGTGCCAACGGTAGAGCGGGGATTGGTCGAGGCACTCTTCTGCTCGATAGCTACCACGGGACTAAGCCCCACGATCTCATCTACATCAGGTCGTCCGCCACCGCCTCCGATGAAGCTGCGAGCATAGGAGGAGAAAGTATCTAGATAGCGTCTCTGTCCCTCAGCTAGTAGCGTGTCAAAGGCAAGCGAAGACTTACCACTCCCTGAGAGTCCTGTCACGACGGTCAACTTATGGCGAGGCAGCGAGACATCGATATTCTTCAGGTTGTGTACACGAGCTCCATGTACCTCGATGGCACCCATCGCCCATAGCTCCTGCTCAGAAGCTGAGGCGTGTGTGTTGCTGTCGTTAGGCCTATCGGTGTGAGCGTCTATCTGCTTATTCTGATCCATTTATCTAGAGATGCGGTTCATAGCCTACAAATATAGTGCTTTTCTACGACAAGGAGGTGGTTAGCTGTTGGCTGTCGTACATCGTACATTCCACCCACTCATGCAAATTCTCTAGTATGGCGTGGGGATCAAACTCCCTACGCAATTTTTCCTTACATTTGTAGTCGTGTTGCACTTGACATTGCGATGCGCGAAGTCTTTCTGTTGCAGGACACAGCTTCAAATGTTGGGAAAGTACGATTCAATGAGCATAGTCAAAACTGTTTTATCTAATATGCTGGAAGAGGAGCCTATTCTTCTCGTAGGTGTCAGGAGGATCCTCTTTCTGATGTTCTTTTTGATCTCTGTCTACCTCTCCTTTGATAGAGATATGCTTCTCTTTTGTCTTACCACAGGAGGAATGGTCGTTTATGACCTTCTCATTATAGGGGTGCTCGTCTCTCAGAGTAGAAAGAGAAAAAAGAAGACCGCATAATCAAGTATAATCTTGGAAACAGGAGTTCAGGGTTGCAACCATCGATCAAGATGGTTGGCCTCTAGTCCAAGCTTCACACCGTGAGACTGTTGACTTTTGCAACAGTCTCCCCGTATCTCCGAAGAGACGAATAGCACCTTCGTGGGAAGCTGCGTGGAAATAAAAATAGCCACGAAGGGTGTCGGTGTCTCCTTCGTGGCTATTGGGGTTTTAATATGGTTGGGGGGTCAGCGAGTAAGCAGTACGACAGCTTGTGTTGCGATGCCCTCGCTATTGCCTAGCGGTCCGAGATGCTCGTGGGTGGTCGCCTTGACATTGACGCAAGGGGTGTTGAGTAGCTCCTCGAGACGCGCTATCATCTGCGGTATATGACCTGATAGCTTAGGTTGCTGAGCGATGATGGTGAGGTCGGCATTGACCACTTGATAGCCCGCCTCGCGTACCATCTGCATGACGGTGGCGAGGAGCTGAGTGCTGTCGGCTCCGCGGTACTGCTCATCGGTGTCGGGGAAGTGGTAGCCGATGTCTCGCTGGCCGATAGCCCCGAGGAGAGCATCCATCAAGGCGTGCAGTGCTACGTCTGCATCGGAGTGACCGAGGAGTCCTAGCGGGCTGGGGATGCGTATGCCACAGAGGACGAGCGGTCGGTCTGGTGTGGTACGATGGATGTCGTAACCAGAGCCTATGCGATAGCTGCAGGTCATGCTTGCGATGGGTTACTTGAGTAGTTCACGAATGCCGTCAAAGTCGAAGGCGATGGTGAAGCGGAGCGTCTGGTCGAGCGGGTTGCTCTGGACGGTCGAGACGAGGTAAGAGGCGTCGATACTGAAGACGTTCATCTTGAAGCCCGCACCAGCGGTGAAGTACTGCAGATTACCTTTGTCAGGGTGTAAGTAGTGGTAACCCGCACGTAGGAAGAAGCGGTTGTTGTAGCTGTACTCAGCACCGAGTCGGAGGGAGACCTCTTGTAGCTCCTCCTTGAAGCCGCCAGGAGCATCGGCCCACGAGGTGAAGATACCTGCGATGGAGGAGGTGTTGAGATACTTCTCACGAGCAGCATCGTACGCCTCGGGGTTAGCTTGATCCTTTACGGGAGGGGTTGGGACGAGTAGCTTGCTCGCCTCCACATTGAAGGCTAGTGCATTGTACTCATCAAAGGGGTAGAGGAGTCCTGTACCGAGCGAGAGATTGGTCGGGATAAACATACTGGTGCCGCCGTTGTCGTAAGAGATCTTGGTACCGATGTTCTTAATGTTGAAGCCGAAGGTCCACAAGCTCTCGGCAGAGCCTAGGTCAAAGTAACGATTGTAGAAACCCGCGATGTCTGCTGCAAAGGCATTGCCTGCGCTCTTCTCACCCGTTGCAAGGTTGTTGTCAGCACGTATGTAGCGCAGAGCGACCGCCATCGAGTAGCTGTCAGAGAGCTGTAGACCATAGCCAAAGTCTACGGCAAACTCATTGGGGTGCGCTTCACCGAGAGACTCAGACATAGGTCCAAACTGCTCGATAGCACCAAAAGAGAAGTAGCGTACCGAGGCACTCAGCGCTTGGTTACTCTCACGACCTATCTTATAGTAGCCGACTAGCTCCATGAGCTTGATATCCTTGACTAGTTTAGCCAGCCAAGGTGTGTAGGACATACTGATCCCCGCCTTGCTACTGAGGAAAGCGTACTTAGCAGGGTTGAAGTACTGAGACTGTACGTCAGGTGTGGTCGAGACACCCATATCGGCTAGACCTGCAGCACGGGCACTCGGGTTGATATTGAGTGAGGGTACTGAGGTGAGGACTGGATTGAAGCGTCTGTCTTGGCTCACTTCTTGAGCTGTGAGGTGAGAGCTTAGCGCCCCCAAGGCTAGGAGTAGGAGGGTAGTTATGCGTAGATTGCGAAGTTTCATAGAGTCTATTGATTTACTGAACTAACGGCGGAGGAAGGCTGTTTATTGTATTACTTGTTGTTAGACTGATACGATGCCCCAGGAGGAGCGGTCGAGGTTGCGGTAGTTGATCGCCTCGCTGATATGCTTGAGCGATATTTGCTCAGAGCCGTCGAGGTCGGCAATGGTGCGGGCCACCTTGAGGATGCGATCGTAGGCTCTCGCAGAGAGGTCGCGCTGTATCATCGCCTGACGCAGTATCTTCATAGCGTCGCCCTCGACGTAGGCGAATTGCTTCATCAAGCGTGGGGTCATCTGGGCATTGCAATGGATGCCTGGGTAGGGAGCGAAGCGTCGGAGCTGTATCTCTCGAGCTTTGATGACCCGCTCGCGAATCGCAGCACTGCTCTCGGAGGGACGACGGTCTGAGAGAGCGTCAAAGTCTACGGGACGGGTCTCGATCTGTATGTCTATGCGGTCTAGGAGAGGACCAGAGAGCTTTTGCAAATACTTAGCGGGTGCACCAGGAGGACAGGTACACTCACGGTTGGGGTCGTTGTAGTAGCCACAAGGACAGGGGTTCATCGCCGCCACCAGCATGAAGGAGGCGGGATAGCTAAAGGTCGCCTTGGCACGAGAGATGGTGATGGTGCGGTCTTCAAGCGGCTGACGTAGCAGCTCGAGGGCTACACGATTGAACTCGGCCAGTTCGTCGAGGAAGAGAACCCCGTTGTGTGCCAAGCTCACCTCGCCTGGACGTGGGGTCGTACCGCCTCCCACGAGAGCCACATTGGAGATGGTGTGGTGCGGCGAACGGAAGGGGCGACTCTTCATCAGGGATACACCTCCCTTGAGAGCGCCCGCTACGGAGTATATCTTGGTCGTCTCGAGTGCTTCGTGGAGGGTGAGCGGCGGTAGGATCGTGGGGAGACGCTTGGCAACCATTGACTTACCCGATCCAGGCGAGCCGATCATGATGATGTTGTGCCCTCCTGCAGCTGCGACCTCCATGGCTCGAACGAGGGCGGGCTGCCCCTTAACCTCGCTGAAGTCTACCGAAGAGACGCACTGCTGCTGGGCAAACTCCTCGCGGGTGTTGACTACCGTCGGCTCTAGTTTGGCTCTTCCTGCGAGGAAGTCTATCACCTCTCTGAGCGACTCGACACCGTAGACCTCTAGGTCGTTGACGACGGCTGCTTCGCGAGCGTTTTCTTTGGGCACGATGACTCCTTTGAACTTCTGCTCTCGCGCCATAATAGCCATCGGGAGTATTCCTTTGACAGGCTGTAGGGTGCCATCGAGAGATAGTTCGCCAGCCATCACAAAGTTTACCAGAGGCTCATCGGGGATGATCTCATTAGCAGCAAGGAGTGCCACAGCGATGGGGAGGTCAAAGACTGTCCCCTCCTTGCGCACATCGCCTGGACTTAGGTTGATGACCGTGTTGTGGCTCTTGGGATGTGCATTGCTGGAATCGCAGGCAGTGTAGACACGCGAGAGCGACTCCCGCACAGCGGCATCGGGCAGTCCTACCATACTGATGTTAAACCCCTTGGAGACACTGAGCTCGACAGTGACGAGGAGCGCATCGAGGCTGACGAGGGCTGAGGAATAGGTCTTGACGAGCTTACTCATTGTACTGAAAATAAGAGATGGAGTCTACAACCAGCGTGTGGTTACTGTCGGTACGGTAGTGCATCACGCCAGCCTGTCTGTCTGGAGCTAAAGCTCTGTAGAGTTGCACACGGAGAGGCTCAGGCGCATCAATGATATAGTTGTAAGCGCCAAGGCGATTGGCTATTTGAGCTAGCGAGTCTACGCTCCCGAGGGGCAGCAGAAGTGTGATCGACTGCTGGGAGCCTTGCGGTACGCGCACTTTTCGCCACTCGATATCTGCGCCAAAGAGTATGCGCCCCTGTGGATAGCTGGTGGCTTGCCATGTGATCGTGTCCTGCTTGTTGATAGCGCGTAGCGTGGGGTACTCCTTTTGTGCAGCGGACGAGGAGGTAACGACAAACTGATAGATTTCAGGCGTGAAAAGCCCTGAGTCTATGGTGCCATCCGTGAGTGCCTGACGAAACTGCGACATGCCGTCCTCATAAAGCGACATGATCTCTAGCGCCCAGTCCATCTGTCCCGCATAGCGTGTCTGCTCCTTCTTTTTGAGGTTTGACGCAAAGGCGATGAATTGCTGCATCACCAACTTTGCTTCTTTATTGGCATTGTCGAAGTCGTTGTCAGCGACCGCTTTGTCATAAGAGCGTAGGAGCGGTGCAGCTTCCTTTAGAAAGTCCTTGTAGCCGGTCCTCTTAGCTTCATCAAGGTCGTAGCAGTTGTGCGGTGAAGCGACCTCTAGGTGAAAGCGTACCTTGCTCCGGCTATGCAAGTCTAGCGAATAGTATTGCTCGAAGGAGCCCACAACGAGGTACGCCTCATAGATAGAGTCTCTATCGAAGGTGTAGGAAAAAGCTTCCCCGACCTTGGTAAAGAAGAGCGTGTCAATCTGTGCCCCGCCACTCTGTAGCGTGTAGAGGAGCGCTGTGTAGCCCGTGTTGTCCGCCTTGCCGCTGTCGATCTCAATCTTTACCTGACCACCACCACAAGATGAGAGTAGGAGCAGGCAGGTGAGTGTCGGAAATAGTATGCTAAAGGGGTGGAGCAGTCGTCTCATAGGGTGTATGTTTTAGTTAGACTGAGTAGCATTGTGTCTTTGTCGCATCCAGCGCTCGATGATCTCGGCGATCTCTTGCAGTTGCTCTCGCGAGGTACTGGTGGCTCCGCATACGCCGATAGACTCTTCGTGAGAGGGGACTAAGTCGTAGGTCAGTTCGGAGGGATAGGTTATAAAGGTCGTATTAGGATTGACCTCGAGGCAGTTCTGATAGAGGACACGCCCGTTGGAGCTCTTCTGATCGGAAACGAAAAAGATGCGATCGTGGCTCTTGGCAAAGGCTCGGATATTGGGAATGCGACGCGCTACCTGCTGGCAGATGGTGTTGTGATAAATGAGCGTTGCCGTGCCACTCAGACGGCTCTTGATGAGCGAAAGCATCTCCTCGAGCTGATCCTCCTGCATGGTAGTCTGCGAAAAGAGTTCGACAGCGTGTGAGAAGTCAATCAAGTCTAAGTCCTTAGGCTCTCGCACTACAATCGCTTTTCCATCGGTCTGCCCGACCAACCCATTGACCTCCGCATGACCAGGCTTGCCGAAGATGACAATCTGCGTATCATCCTTTAAGTGCTGGAGGTACGCTTGTCTCACCTTCTGCTGTAGTCTCAACACGACAGGGCAAGTCGCATCAACCACCTCTATGCCATGCTCTGCGGCGTAAGTATAAGAGGAGGGAGGCTCGCCGTGAGCTCGGTATAGTACCCGGGCATTGCTCAGACGGCTAAACTGCTCGTGATCTATCGTATGCATGCCGAGAGACTCCAAGCGATCCACTTGAGCACGATTGTGAACGATGTCTCCTAGACAGTAGAGAGGCTCGCCCTGCTCCTGACGCAAGATCTCCTCCGCACGAGAGACCGCCTTGATGACCCCAAAGCAAAAGCCCGACTCGGGGTCTATCTCGACACGACCTATCTGATTATTTGCTTTCACGCTTATCTACTTCTGCTCCCTTTGTCGTGCTAGAGCTAGAGCCATGGCAGCCTGCTCATCTATAGAGAGTACACTATTATCTATAACAACTGCATCCTCAGCTTGGCGGAGCGGATTGATTGCTCTGTGTGAGTCTCGGTAGTCGCGATCCTTTAGGTCAGCCGATACCATATCGATCGTTGTCGTCTGATCGCCTTTGCCACGTAGCTCATCGTATCGTCTCTGTGCACGCACCTCTGGGGTTGCTGTGAGAAAGATTTTGAGCTCAGCCTCTGGGAAGACAACCGTCCCAATATCCCGACCATCCATCACGATACCGCCTGCCTCGCCCAGACGACGCTGCTGAGCCACAAGCATCGTACGTACAAAGTCATAGCTCGCTACGACACTAGCCGGACGAGATACCTCTAGCGTGCGGATCTCAGACTCCACGTCTTCACCATTGAGGAGCGTGTGTCCCGTCTTAGGATCGAAGGTTACCTGCACCTCCTCCAGTTCCTCACGTAGCTTATCTAGGTCAAACTGATCGCCATCCCATAGTCCACGGCGCATCGCAAAGAGAGCCACGGCACGGTACATCGCACCACTATCCACGTATGTATAGCCCAAATCCTTGGCGAGCGCACGTGCTAGCGTACTCTTGCCACAGGCACTATAACCATCTATCGCTATCTGTATCTTTTTAGTAGACATACTTGTCATTGCCAAAGGTTGTGGAGAATGAAAACATCAGCCCCAACATCTGTGGATTATAATAAGTCGCGCCAAGTGCTAGGCGGTAGTGCCTCTGGTTAAAACCCACGCCAGCGGACAGACCACTTAGGCTCTTGGCGCCTCGCTCTGAGAGGTCTACCGCTTGCTTCGCATTGTACCCGATGCCTACCCAAAACTGCTCAGACGGCACAAACTCCACGCCACCAGCAAAGTGACTCGCTATACGTATGCCCGTCGACCGCCCCGCGCCCCACGTCTGTATATTATAAGGAGTCAGCCCCTGTATTGTAAGATGAAAGCGTATCGGAGCATGTGCCAGCCGCTGTGACATGCCGAGACGTACGTCCCACTGCGGCATACGACGGGAGAGTCCGTAGCTCTTGAGCATACCGCCCACATTAGAGATCGTCATCCCTAGCGAGGTGCCCCAGTCGGAGCGGTAGTAGCTCAGCCCTGCGTCGGCTACGAGGGCAAAGGCTGAGTAATGCTCAATCTGTCCGTAGAGCATCTTAAGAGCCAATCCACCACGCAGTCTGTCAGTCAAGTCGTAGCTGTACAGCCCCGAGAGCGCCATCTCCATCGCCTGAAAAGGAGCTGTCGCTACCCCCTGCGTATCGTATCCCTGCATCTTACCGTAGTAGGTGCTCCGCAGAGCGACCGCCCAAGCGCCACGCTCACCGACAGGTAGTCCGTAGAGCGCATTGGCACTGTGCGTGCCACGAATGTAGTTGAAGTAGGAGAGAAACATTCGTCCCGCCACTTCATGCCCATAGAGTGCGGGGTTATCTAGAGCTAATCCTGGGTTCGCATCTATATAGGAGATCACCTTGCCGCCCATAGCGAGCGACTGTGCCGAGGGGGGCTGTAGTAGGAAGCCAAAAGTATGAGCCTCCTGTCCCCGTACAATAGTATAAGGGAGGAGGCCGAAAAGTAATAGGAGTATTGGACTCCAGTGAGATGCTCGAGGCATAGATCTGCAGTAGGGGCTATCAGTCGTTACGTCCGAAGAACCTCAAGAGGTATAGGAATAGGTTGATAAAGTCTAGATAGAGTGACAGTGCGCTAATCACCGCCAATCGTCCCACCTGCGTATCGTCATAGAGGTCGCTCTCAGTAGCTAGACGCTTCACCCGCTGCACATCATAAGCGGTCAAAGCGGTAAAGAGTACCACTCCGATGAGGCTAATGATCCAGTCCAGACCGCTCGAGCGAAGGAATATGTTAACCAGCGAAGCGATGATGAGACCTATCAGCGCCATCAGTAAGATAGAGCCCATCTTAGATAGATCCCGCTTGGTGGTAGCACCCACAAGCGCCATCACGCCAAACATACCAGTGGTTATGAAGAAGGTCTTCGCAATAGACCCGAGACTATACGCCAGGAAGATGAAAGAGAGCGTCGCACCATTGAGTGCCGAGTAGACAATCAGCATAATGGTAGCAGTCGTCACGCTCATCTTGTTGATGCGAGCCGAGAGGACGAAGACCAGTACTAGCTCAGCGATGATGAGTAGCCACATAGCTCCCGATGAAGCTATTTGGTAGAAGAGTCCTGAGTTTACGACGCCCATAGCGGCGAGTGCCGTGATGAGCAGGCATAGAGCCATCCAGCCGAAGGTCTTGCGCATCACCTTGCTCACCATAGGAGTGACCATATAGGTTTGCCCTTGTGGTGTTGTATAGTCAGAGGGATTGTAGGGAGGGGGTGTTGTCATAGCATTATGATATTAATGTGTTTCATTGTCTTGTCTGTATCAGATAGGGGAGTGAGAGAGAAGTTTAACGCTTCCCATCTAGCGTCTCCAATGTTGCCGAGTCTAGGACCTCTGCTTTCGCTATGCGCTTCGGCTGCTGGGTGAGTCTTAGCTTGGAGTCGTTACAGAGCGTGTAGGAGAGTCGGTCGGTCACCTGTAAGTAGCACTCGGCACTGTCAGAGAGTAGTGCGTTAGCCGCCTCGACAGTCAGTGTGTCAGCCCGCACCACAGAGCGATCGGAGGCTGTCAGGGTGAGTTCCTTGGTCTGTCCGAGGAGTGTAGCACTTCCTGAGCCAGTCGCCGTGATATGAGCCTGTCCCTCCGATTGCAGCACCGCACGTACCTCCGGAGAGCCACTATAGCTTATGAAGGATTGGTCACACGAGAGGTAAAGATCTGCCTTTGCATTGCCACGCAGCTGTACCTCTGCATAGTGCGCATCGATGGTCAAACCCTCTACCTGCCCACCAATCTGTAGCAGGTCAAAGGGCGTATCGAGCTTGTTGCATCCCGTCGCTACCACCTTGGCATCCCCGACCACGCGCAGCTGGTTGATCGAGGGTAATGTGAGCTCGGCAAAGACCTCTCCGGGTACCCAACGATTGCGATAGGGTAGACGTCTGATGGATAGCGTCTTGTCCGCTATGCGTACCTTCACACGACGTCGTAGCGCATTGGGATAGGAGACTCTGAGCGAGGCGTGTGATACGGTGTCAAACTTGATCTGTAGTTGAACGCCCGTCCCCACCTCTAACGTGTCAAAGGTCCTAGTAGCGTAGCTATAACTCTTGCTACGCTTGTGACGCTGCCAGTAAACGAGAGCCAGGGCGGTCACAGCCACGCCTGAGGCGAGGGTGCCACCAGCGACAGCTCCTTGTCGCCATCTGCGCAGACGCTCGGGTATCGGTATGTCTGAGAGCTTAGGGGTGAACTGAGAGAGGGATATATTGCGTTTTTTCATAGAGATTCTGGAGGTTTGTAGGTGTTGGTTTGCCAGTATTGCCATGAGGATGACTCCACATCAAGATACGAAGCTCCTCATTTGTAGCTACGAAGATACAAAAAAGAGTAGAGACGCCAACAGTTCCCTCCTCATGAAACTGGAGTTCCCTCCCCATGAAACTGTAGTTTCTCCCATATGGAGCTGTAGTTTCTCCCGTATGAAACTGGAGTGCCAATAGGGGTTGGCACTGGAGTTTCACTTGATGGAACCAAGGGAAGAGGCAGACGAGACAACAAAAAGAGAGGAGATGCCGATGACGACATCCCCTCTCTTTGGGCATTTAGTGGGGAGATGCGATGCTCCTCACTGTGTATGTTGGCTTGTACCGCAGACTAAGCGGTGCTTGATCCGTTTGCGGCTTATCGCTTGGGGAAGGTAGGCTGCGGATGCGCCTTGACCTCCTCCAGGAGTACGCGTACGGCTGCTTCTAGCTGACTATCATGTCCCTCGAGGACGCGGTTGTAGTCGAGCGGTACCACGACATCGGGCTCGAGCTGCTTATTCTCGAGGAAGTCTCCCTGCTGGGTGCGATAACCTACGGCGGGGATGCCGAAGAAGAGCAGCGGGTTCTGCATCGTGACCCAGTTGACCGAGGTCATAGTGCCTGGTACTGGCATACCGACCACCTTGCCCATGCCGAGGGTTTGGTAGACCCATGGAGAGCCGTGTGCATTGGAGTAGTCAGCCTCGCAGACGAGCATGACTGAGGGCTTGGTCCATCGCTTGCTAGGCATCGTGCAGTAGTCCTGCCCACGAACCTCTTGCTGCAGATAAGCCTTGCCGCTGAAGAAGGTCTCGAGGTCTTCGTGCAGACGACCACCACCGTTGTAGCGGATGTCGATGACGATACCATCGCATTGGTAGTACTTGCCCATCACCTCACTATAGACGGTGCGGAACTCGTCGTCGCCCATGCTCGGAATGTGTACATAGCCGAGACGACCGTTTGAGAGACGCTGTACCTCAGCTTCGCGAGCCTTGACCCAGCGCTTGTAGAGTAGTCCCGAGAAACGGCCCGAAGAGATCGGACGAACGGCCTCGGTGATCTCCTTTTGCTCCTTATTACTATAGAAGGTGACAGCTGTGAGCGTGCCCGTAGTGCCTGCGAGGAGGTCACGCCAGTCGGTGTGGTGGTCGATGCGTGTGCCATTGATCGCGACGATGCGGTCGCCAGGCTGTAGCTTGGTTAGGTAGGTGTCAAAGGGACCGCCCGTAACGATTTCATCGACGATGATCCCCTCGAGGGGTAGGGAGTACCAGTTGTAGAGTAGTCCCAAATGTCCCGTAGCTGGCTCGCTAGAGCTCTGTCTGTAACCCGAGCCTGTGTGCGATACGTTGAGTTCGCCCAGGATCTCGCTGAGCATCTCGGAGAAGTCCTCGTTCGTCGCAATATGGGGCAAGAACTGGCGGTAGTGGTCGGTCAGACCCTTCCAGTCTACGCCGTGCATATCTGTGCGGTAGAAGCGTAGCCCCTCCTCACGAACCATAAAGTCGTACATCGCCTCACGCTCGGCGTAGCTATCTAGCTCCACACGAGCACGGTAGTTGACTGGCTCAAACTTCTTCGAGGCGGGCGTAAAGCACTGCACCCGTCCGGAGGATATGACGAAGATCTTATCCCCCTTGGGTGTGGGGCGCATATAGGCACTGCCCGAGAGGTCTAGCTGACGTAGCATGGAGGTATTGTCCTCGCGTAGGTCTGTCTGCCAGAGGTTGTACCCACCCTCAAAGGCTGAGAGGTAGTAGAGGTTCTTACCATCGGCATCTACATAAGCGTCTGCTAGGTCGCTCGAATTGGGCGTGAGCCGTACGATGCGGTCCTCGATGCCCTGAATCTCAACGATGATCGGCTTGGTCTCGTCCTTCTTCTTAGCACTATCCTCGGCAGGGACGGGATCAGCGCCATACTGTAGCGTGTCTAGTCCAGCACGGTCGTAGAGGTCGCGCTCTTCGGGTGTCATACTAAACTTTTCGTACGCCTTGCGATTGAGGAAAACGAGGAAAGCATCGCTCATGGAGCCCCACGAAGCGTGGTTGCGCATACCATATCGGTCTGAGGTAAAGAGAATCGCATTGCCCTCCATAACCCAGCCCGTGAGGTCGCTGAAGTAACCGGTATTGGTCAGGTTAATCACCTCGCCACCAGTCGCTCTTACCAAACCTACGTCACCAAAGGGTGCATGGACATTGGGTGTATATCCGAAGGCTATCCAGCGACTGTCAGGACTCCACTCGTAGCTTATGTAGCCGTGCATCTCGGGCTGATCCTTGCCACTGGTAACCTGTGTGAGCTTCTTGCTCTCGACATTATAGGTGTAGATGCGCTTGCGGTCTCCAACGAAGGCGATCAGCTTGCCATCGGGTGAGTACTGGGGGAGGGCTTGCTCCATCTTGCACTCGGGCATGAGGGGCTCCTCCTTGATAATGGTAGCAGAGGCGAAGTCTAGCTCCTTGTCTGAGGCGATGGTTGCCTTGTAGAGGATATGCTTGCCGTCACGGCGTGAGTCGTAGACGAGCGTCTTGCTGTCGGGACTCCAGGTGACACTCTCCTCGGCACCGGCACTCCGGGTGATGCGCTTCGTCGTGCCATGCTCCACAGAGGTGACGTATACATCACCACGCATGATGAAGGCTAGCTGCTTGCCGTCACTGCTGGGCGTGAAGGAGCTTCCTCCACTGCTGGCTGTGCGGCGGTACACTTTGTCCTTAGGACCCTCGGTGCGGAGGGTGATCTGCACCTTTTGCGGGGAGCGTCCCTCGGTCATGGTGTAGAGATCGCCATCGTAGGCGAAGCAGAGCCGTCCGGAGCGTGAGATACTGAGGAAGCGTACGGGGTGATTGCGGAAGCTGGTCACCTGCTGAGCGGTTTGCTCGCCGATGCGCTGCTTCCAGACGTTGAGCGAATTGCTCTTGCCTCGCTCGCTGATGAAGAAGACGGTCTGGTCATCAGGTCCGAAGACGGGTGAGAGGTCTTCGCCTGGCTCTAGTGTGCAGGCGGTGGTGGCTCCTGTCTTGGGGTCTACTATATAAATGTCTCGTGTGACGGAGCTGGTGTGGTGCTTACGCCACTTATTCTCAAAGCCCTTGATGTCTTGCGCTACGTAGCGGTCGCCACGATGGCTGAAGGTGACAGCCTCCAGAGGACGAGCGTTGTAGAGCATAGGCGTGCCGCCATCGACAGGGATCATATAGAGCTGCGAGAGGATGCCCGAAGGATTGAGCGCACTGGTAGCAGGCTGCTGGAGAGATTCGGACATAATGATAAAGCGACCGTCGGGTGTGTAGCACTCGACGGTATGGCTATTGCCCGAGTGGTGCGTGATGCGCTTGACATCGCCACCGAGGGCTGACATAGTGTAGATGGAGCGGTGCCCATCACGATTGCTCATGAAGGCGATACGCTTGCCATCGGGACTCCATGTAGGGTGTGACTCGTACCCATCGGAGCCGGTCAGGAGACGAGCCTCGCCACCGATCGCGTCGACAATGTAGATGTCGCCTTGGTAGCAAAAAGCTATCTGATTACCATCTGGTGAGATCTCGGCATAGCGTAGCCAACGGGGTGTCTCCTGCGCTACAGCCCCCACGAGCCAGGTGGCTGAGAGGGCTAGTAGGAGTAGGAGACGCTTGCAAAGGGAAGTGTTCCTCTTCATAAAACGGATATTCTTAGGGGTATTTACTTAGACGATAGAAGTTCGGTAGTGCGCTTGATGAACTCTTGTAGGGCAACGCCTCGTAGTTCACCAGCAGAGAGTAGAGCCAGCTCGACGATGTGACGTATCATAGGCTGCTTCTCGGCATACTGGTCGAAGAAGCTTTGCATCTCGCCGTGTAGCTCTTCTTGCTGCTTGTGGAGAGCCTCCTTCTTCTCTTGTAGTTCTTTCTTTTGCTCCTCGGTAGGCTCGGTTTGCTCCTTGGCCTCCTTGTCTAGCTCTGTGACTTGCTCTTGGAGCGTGGCGAGCTGAGAGCGCAGGGACGCAAGCTGTGGCTCTAGCTCCTTGCCCTCACCCTCTAGCAAGCTCTTGATGAGCGGGTGATCCGCATTGAGTACGAGCGAATAGCTGTCGGGGAGTGAGTTGTAGAAGGAAGCTCCAGGCTGATACTGCGACATCTCCTTCATACGGCGCATCCACTCCATACGCGTGACCACTGCTGGCTGAGCATCCTGTCCCATATTGCGTAGGGAGACCTGATAGTTGACCTCGCCTGTGGGGAGCGCCTTGGCAAAGAGACTACGCATGATCTCGGTCTCATGTGCGGAAGCGTCGGTCGTCGTGTCGTCACGCTGGATCAATTGGTCGACCGTGTCACTGTCTACACGTACGAAGTGTGTGTTCTCCCACTTCTGTTCTAGATGGTTGAGTAGGGGCGTGTCGAGCATGCCGTGCATGTGGAGTACGTTGTACCCCTTAGCCTCGGCAGCCTGTATGTAGCTGTACTGCGTCTCTGGATCGGTGGCGTAGAGGTAGACGAGCTTGCCGTCCTTGTCTGTCTGATTGCTCTTGACCAGCTCACGATACTCCTCGGGCGTGTAGAACTTTCCAGCCACATCCTCCAGGAGGAGTAGTGACTTGAGCGCACGCTCCTCCATCTTCTCATCGGTGAGAATACCATAATGTATGAAGACGGAGAGGTCGGGCCACTTAGCTTCGTAGGTGGGGCGGTCATTTTTCATGATCTCCTCCAGCTTGTCGGCCACCTTCTTAGTAATGTAGCTACTGATCTTCTTGACATTGCTATCAGACTGTAGGTAAGAGCGCGACACATTGAGCGGGATGTCTGGTGAGTCGATCACACCATGGAGCAAGGTCAAGTACATAGGCACGATGCTCTCCACCTCGTCAGTCACAAAGACCTGATTGCAGTAGAGCTTGATCTTGTTGCTCTGCAGATCCACCTTGTTGCTCACCTTGGGGAAGTAGAGTACTCCTGTCAAGGTGAAGGGGTAATCCACATTAAGGTGTATCCAAAAGAGCGGCTCGTCAGCTCCTGGGTAGAGCTTGCGGTAGAACTCACGATAGTCCTCGTCCGTAAGGTCTTGAGGTTTGCGGAGCCAGAGCGGGTTGGTGTCGTTGATCACATTGTCCTCCTCGGTATCCTGCATCTTGCCGTCCTTCCACTCCTGCTTCTTACCAAAGATAATGGGGATCGGGAGGAAGCGACAATACTTCGTCAGTAGCTCCTCGATGCGTGCCTGCTCGAGGAACTCGCTGCTCTCTTCGTCCAGATGCATGATAATGTCGGTACCACGCTTGGTGCGGATACCCGTACTCATCTCGTAGGCAGGCGAACCGTCACAGCTCCAGTGGACTGGCTGTGCATCTGGCTGGTAGGAGAGGGTGTCTATCTCGACACGCTCGGAGACCATAAAGGCTGAGTAAAAGCCTAGTCCGAAGTGCCCGATGATATTGCCGGAAGCATCTTTGTACTTCTCCAGGAAGTCCTCTGCTCCAGAGAAAGCTATCTGATTGATGTAACGCTCTACCTCATCGGCAGTCATACCGATACCGTAGTCTCGTACGGTGAGTGTACGCGCCTCCTTATCTAGTAGGACCTCTACACGGAGATCCTCAGTGCTGCCTATCTCCGTGCCACGAGCTATCAGAGCGCGTAGCTTGGTTGTCGCATCGACTGCGTTGGATACGATCTCACGAAGGAATATATCATGCTCACTATAGAGAAACTTCTTGATGACGGGGAATATGTTTTCACTCGTAACCCCGATTTGTCCTTTATTACTATTCATAAGCTTGAATTATTTGTCTGATTTGAATGGTTGCCGCTAGTCGCCCTTCTGGCTAGAAGAGGTGAACGAGGGTAGGGCGAAGCCTAGGGTTGCTTCATCGCTCTTTGCTTGCGACTCCTTTTGCGGTACACGCTTGTCCACCTCCATGAGGAGTTCGCCCTCAGAGACACGCAGACGCACCGTGTCGCCTACATTTGCCTCACCATCGAGGATGAGATCCGTTAGCTTGTCCTCGATCCAATGACGCAGAGCACGTCTTAGTGGTCTAGCACCATACTCTAGGTCAAAGCCCACATCGGCGAGCTTGTCCTTTGCCGAGGGAGTGACTACGAGGTTGTACCCCTGCTCGGTGATACGCGCCATGATAGGACGAAGCTCCACATCTACGATCTTGCGGATGTCCTCCTTCTCTAGGCTGGCGAAGTAGATCGTCTCATCAAGACGGTTGAGGAACTCAGGGCTAAAGTGCTTCTTGAGCTGCTTGCTCAGCAAAGCCTCCTGCTCCGTCTGGGTGAGCTGCACCTCCTGACGGAAGCCGACGCCAGCGCCAAAGTCCTTGAGCTGGCGCGTACCGATGTTGCTCGTCAGTATGATGACTGTATTCTTAAAACTCACGTGCGTACCATCGGCAGCGGTGATAAAGCCATCGTCGAGGATCTGCAGGAGTATATTATAAACGTCCGGGTGCGCCTTCTCTAGCTCGTCAAAGAGTACGACCGAGTAAGGCTTGCGTCTTACCTGCTCTGTGAGCTGTCCGCCCTCGTCGTAGCCGACGTAGCCAGGAGCGGCGCCCACGAGACGAGAGACGTTGAACGACTCCATATACTCACTCATATCAATACGTATGAGTGCGTCCTCATCGTCAAAGAGTAGCTCGGCAAGCTTCTTAGCTAGATAGGTCTTACCGACACCTGTTGGACCAAGGAAGAGAAAGCTCCCGATGGGTCGCTTGTCGCTACCCAAGCCGAGGCGGTTACGCTGTATCGCTTTGACCACCTTGTCGATCGCATCATCCTGACCGATCACTATATCCTTAAGCGTCTGGCGCATCTGGCGTAGCTTAGCGTGCTCCTCCTGACTAATGTTGGAGATAGGCACCCCGCTCATCATAGAGACCGTCTTGGCGACCGCCTCCTCATCTACAGGTAGATAGATGGCAGCCTCCTGGGCATGTGCTTTTTCCAGCTCCTCGTCCACCTCTTTCTGGACTAAGTCTTCCTGCACTTTGAGAGTCATAGCGGTGTCGTAGTTGCTCTCACGCACTGCCTTGTCACGAGAAGCGCGATAGGTACGCAGCTGCTGTCGGAGCGAAGCGACCTTGTCGCTCTCACCCATCTTGCCCTTGAGGTGCATACTCGCGCCCACCTCGTCCAGGACGTCAATAGCCTTGTCGGGGAAGTAGCGGTCGTAGATATATCTATTGGTCAGGCGCACCATAGCGACCAAAGCTTCGTCGCTGTAGTGTACATGGTGAAACTCTTCATATCGATCCTTCAGTTGACGCAGTATCTCAAGCGTTTCCTCGGGTGTGTTTGGCTCGATCATCACCTTCTGGAAGCGACGCGCCAAGGCTCCGTTCTTCTCAATGCTCTTGCGATACTCATCTAGTGTGGTGGCGCCGATCACCTGTATCGTGCCACGCGCCAGAGCCGGCTTGAGCATATTGGAAGCGTCCATACTGCCCTCTGTCGAGCCAGCGCCCATCAGCGTGTGGATCTCGTCAAAGAGTAGGATCGTATTACCGAGCATCTCAGCCTCCTTGAGTAGTGCCTTAAATCGCTCTTCAAAGTCTCCTCTGTAGCGTGTCCCGGCCAGCATTTGTGCTAAGTCTACGCTGTAGAGCACCTTACCACGAAGCTTGTAGCTCACCTCGTCGCGCGCTAAGAGCTGTGCTAAGCCCTCGGCGACGGCTGTCTTACCGACACCCGCCTCGCCGATCAGCACGGGATTATTCTTCTGTCGGCGACAGAGTATATGTGTGATACGCTCTAGCTCCTTAGCACGACCAATCATCGGGTCTAGCTTGCCATCCTTAGCGAGCTGGTTAAGGTTGGTCGCAAAGGCATCTAGCGCAGGTGTCTTAGAGCGCTTGCTAGACTTGTTAGAAGCCTTCTCCTCCTTATCATTGTCATCATCAGCGTTTAGGTCGAAGGGATTGCTTCCCGAGTTTTGCGTTACCTTGCGCTGTTCGTGACGTATGATCGCCTTGATATGCTCTTGTATCTCTTCGGGCAGTTCTTCTAGTGGCACAGCGCGCATAGAGCTTTTGTCCGTATCCCCATTGGGATCATTTTGAGATACGAAGACCTCTACTTGCTTTACAATGGAATTAGGATCCAATTCACTAGCAGGCTCTTTCGTCTGGGTAGCGTCTGAGCTTAATACGCCTGAGAAAATCTTCTCAAAGGGAGCTTGCCATGCAGCGACATTTAGCTCCTGGCGCATCTCCTTTGTCAATGCATCAGGCATCCCCGCCATAGCTGCGGAGAGGATCGTCTGAAGCATCTGCTCCTCCGCCTCGACACTGGCTATCGCCTGCACCTCGACAGAGGTCGCTTTAGAGCTATGCTCTAGACTGTTCTGTACATAGCTAGCTAGGATCTCCTCCTTAGCGGGACGAGAGGTTATGTATGGCCATGGGTAGATGTCCGGTCGCCCCTCGTGTAGCATGTAAGCGACAATACGCGGTGCGTCAATCACGGGAAAGTCATCATGATTGGGGAAGATCTCCCACGCCCCCTCAAGGATAGACTTTACCTGATCGTGGTAGTAGCGTATGAGCTCTGCACTAGGCATCGTGTAGTGACCCTGGTCGAAGATGCTCTGGATCTGCTTGTAGTACCCACTCTTCGCAGGCTCCTCAAAGAGCGTATATTGGAGTTGAGAGAGCGGTATATTCAGAGTTCGCAAGATGAAGGCACTAGGAAAGGTGTCTTTACTGCGAGCTAAGTCGATAAAAAGCGGTCTAGAGATGTCTAGTTGCTCCCCCGAACGTAGTCCGATAGCGCAAGCTCTAGAAAAAGCTCTGACCACTTGAGTACTTATTTGGTATGGCGTGAAATTCATGCGTATATATTATCTCTTGAGAGTGAATTATGTTATGCTTGGTACCGCTTCAAGGGTACTAGCACTGGGCGATATATGCAGGTGCACAGCACAGCTAGGCACCCTAATGTAATAGTCTCGCTGTGTAAAGGTACTCAAAAACTGTACCACGGCAAGGAATACAGCTGGTATCAACTCGCTTCATGTCGTCGATAGACTAAATAGACAGACGAGAAAGCGGATAGGACAAATTGACCCAATGATGTAGGCAAAGGTAGGGTAAAAAGAGAGAGACCTACTGAAGCCTCATCTGCATAAGGTCATCCAATAGGTCTCTCTCGTGGTACGCAGGATGAGAGTCGAACTCACACACCATTGCTGGCACTACCCCCTCAAAGTAGCGTGTCTACCAATTCCACCACCTGCGCATACATTATATTATATAGTCTCTTACAGCAACTACTACGCCTAAAGTAATCTTAGGTGCCCAAGACAGGAATCGAACCTGCACAAACTTGCGTTTACTAGTACCTGAAACTAGCGCGTCTACCAGTTCCGCCACTTGGGCTTGTAGCAGTGACTACCTGTGTACATATAATAAACTCTCCATAGTAGTAATGGGGAGTCTAAAAAGAGTGCTGTAATCAGGAGATCGCTACCTCCTTAAGACTAAGAATCCTCTTACTCCGTCACACTTGCTGACCATCTTGTCAAGAAGTTGTGACCTCGTATGAGGAATCAGAGCGGTGCGGACGGGACTCGAACCCGTGACCCCCTGCGTGACAGGCAGGTATTCTAACCAGCTGAACTACCGCACCTCGGTTGTTTTGCTCTGCAAAGGTACAAAAAAATATCAACACTGCAATAGCTGAGGTGATCTTTTTTGCGAAGCTCCAAATGAGACCTTTCAAAATAGGCTCACTAGCCTAGGTATAGAAAGTGAGAGCAACGCTCCTCTGCTCCTTAGCGGTGACAAAGGTACGACAATTTTTGAAACTAACAACTGCTTCCTCGTCAATTTCTACTCCGTAAGTTACGACCGTGATAAGAGCGTACGCTATCTTTGCGACTTAGATCTCTGTTAAATAGACTTTTATCGATTGACCCTGTGGTGATGAAACATCTATTCTTGTGATAGAAAGATTTTATTGGCGGTGCTTTTGTCGCCTCATAAACTGAAATTAGAGACGTCCACGTGGATATTTCAAAATTCCCAGGTGAAGAAAAAGAAATCTCCACGTAGGGACAAATCATTTCCTCCGAAGTTTCATTTGATTCCTCCGAAGTTTCATTTCATATCCACGTGGAGATTTTTTATTCTCCACGTGGAGATTTGAGAATTCCCACGTGGGGATCGACCTTCTACCCAGCGCCTCAAAATAAAAATTAGCCGGAAAAAGCATCAGATCCGTGAGCGCAGATGAGAGATGTCCAGTTTTTTCACTACCTTAGTAGACCGTATACGACTACTTACTTCAAATAAACAGAAGATTATCTCATGAATCGCGAGCAAATCATAGCACAAATACGAGCCAAGCGGAGCTATCTCTGCGTGGGTCTTGATCCAGATATACAGAAGTTGCCTCCGCACCTGCTGAAGGGGGATAATCCTATTCTGGACTTCAACAAAGCGATCATCGATGCCACAGCACAGTACGCTATAGCCTTTAAGCTCAACTTAGCTTTCTATGAAACGCTCGGAGCCTTCGGCATGCAGGTCTTTGGCGATACGGTGGACTACATACGTCAGAATTATCCTGAGCAGCTGATCATCGCCGATGCTAAGCGTGGTGACATAGGCAATACGAGCAAGATGTATGCGCGTGCCTTCTACGAGAACTTTAAGGTCGATGCGCTCACCGTGGCTCCCTACATGGGTAGCGACAGTGTGCTACCTTTCCTAGAGTATAGCGACAAGTGGGTGATCCTACTAGCCTTGACGAGCAATCAGGGGGCGCAGGACTTTCAGATGCTCCATACGGGCGAGGAGACTTGCCTCTTCGAGCAGGTACTCCGGACGGCTCTAAGCTGGGAGGGTGCCGACCATATTATGTTTGTCGTAGGAGCTACGCAGAGCAATCTGATGGAGCGTGTGCGGGCGGTGGCTCCTAATGCGTTCCTCCTCGTACCTGGTGTAGGTGCTCAGGGTGGTAGCCTGGAGGCGGTCGCAGAGCATGCGATGACGAGCGACTGCGGGCTAATCGTCAATAGTTCGCGTGGTATCATCTATGCCGGCAATGACGAGCGCTTTGCATCGGCTGCTGCACAGGCTGCCTCAGACCTAGCACGCCAGATGGAGCAGACGCTCATAGACAAGGGTATCATAGACTAATATATATAAGGTAGATGTACACAGTTGCAGACATTGCCAAGCTAATCGGTGGTACGCTAGAGGGCGACGGCACGGCTCAGCTACAAGGCTTCGCAGGCATTGAGCAGGCGAAGGCGGGAGACTTGAGCTTCCTAGCCAATATGAAGTACGAGCCCTACCTCTACACGACACACGCCTCAGCCGTACTCGTCGATGAGCGATTTGCTCCGACACAGCCCTGCTCTACGACGTTGATCCGTGTAGCAAACCCTTACGAGACGCTCTCACAGCTGATGCGACTCTACGTCTCTCAGCAGGAACCTCACTGGACGGGCGTCCACCCGACGGCTATCATAGACCCTTCGGTAGAGATCCCCAAGGAGTGCATCATCGGCCCGTACGTCTGTATCGAAGCGGATGTCAAGCTGGGCGAACAGGTCGTCATCTCGTCACACTGCGTCATCGGTGCCAACTGCTCTATCGGTGACCACACGACACTACACCCACGGGTCACACTCTACTCGGATAGCATCATCGGGCATCATTGCCGCATTCATTCGGGCACAGTGATTGGCGCCGATGGCTTTGGCTTTGCTCCTACGGATCATGGCTATGACAAGATCCCGCAGATAGGACATGTGGAGATAGGAGACCATGTGGAGATAGGGGCTAATAGTTGCATCGATCGCGCTACGATGGGCGTGACGCGCATCGCTTCGGGTGTCAAGATCGACAACCTCGTACAGATAGCACACAACTGCACCGTCGATGAGCACACGGTCATCGCAGCCCAAGCAGGACTAGCCGGCTCGGCACACATCAAGGAGTGGTGTCAGCTAGGCGGTCAGGTGGGCATAGCAGGTCACCTCACCGTAGGCGACCACTCGAAGCTCGGTGGTCAGACAGGCGTACTGGGTGACCTCCAGCCGCACAGCATCGTGATGGGTACTCCCGCTATGCCTGTGGGCAAGGCGCTACGTGCCTTCGCAACGCTCCCTAAGCTTCCTGAGCTGATGCGCCGAGTAGACAAGCTCGAAGAGCAGGTCTCCTCGGGAACTAAATAGATAGATACTCTAAAAGCAGACACACTCACGTTATGAATCAGTACACACTCGCTACGACACTCACCTTCCAAGGTGTAGGGCTTCACACGGGAGCCAACCGCACCTTGACGCTCTCACCTGCGGAGCCCCATAGTGGTTACCAAATTTGTCGCTCCGACCTCGAGGGAAGTCCTACGATCCCCGCTTATGCGGACTACGTCACGACAACGCAGCGTGCTACTCGTATAGAGCGTGGCGCTGTGCAGGTCTCTACGCTCGAGCATTGTCTCAGTGCTCTCTACGCACTCGGCGTGGACAACTGTCTCATCACGGTCGATGGTGACGAGGCCCCTATACTAGATGGCTCAGCCTATCCTTATGTACAGGCGATCCAAGAGGCTGGACTCAAGGAGCAGTCTGCGACTCGTGAGGTCTTTGTCGTACGTAAGCCTATCGAGGTCAGAGATGAGGAGACAGGAGCCTCCATTCTCCTTCTTCCATCAGATCAGCTCGGCGTAGAGGCGCACCTAAGCTTTGCCTCCCCGCTACTGAGCAACCAATACGCTTCGCTGCGTGACCTCAGTCGCTATGGCGAGGAGGTCGCTGAGGCACGCTCCTTCGTTTTCGTACGAGAGATACTTCCTCTCCTCAGTCAGGGCTTGATCAAGGGCGGAGACCTAGCCAATGCGATGGTGATCAACGATGAGCCACTCTCTGAGAGCGATGCTAAAGCACTGGCGGAGGCTCTCCATCGTCCTGTTGCTGAGGTGAATCAGCTGGGTGTGATCAACCCGAAAGAGGGCATCCTCAACGAGCCCGCACGCCACAAGATCATCGACATACTAGGCGATCTAGCCTTAGCAGGCATCTTCGTGCAGGGTCATATCATAGCGACCAAGCCTGGGCATAAGATCAATAATAAGCTGGCACGGGCGATCCGCAAGGAGATCAAAGGAATGGAGACACAACCTCCTGTTTACGATCCCAATGCGGCACCGGTACTTGACCTTAACCAGATCAAGGGACTCTTACCACACCGCTATCCTTTCCTCCTTGTGGACAAGGTGATCCACCTAGACAAGAACCATATTGTGGGGGTCAAGAACGTGAGCTTCAACGAGACTTTCTTCCTCGGTCACTTCCCCACAGAGCCTGTCATGCCGGGTGTACTCATCGTCGAGGCTATGGCACAGACGGCTGGGCTACTCGTACTTAGCGGCATCGAGGATCCTGAGCGCTACTCGACCTACTTCCTGACAATCAACAATGTGAAGTTCAGAAACAAGGTCGTCCCTGGAGACACCCTCCTCTTTAAGGTGATGCTCACCAGTGAGGTGCGTCGTGGCTTGGCTAGTGTCAGGGGACTTACTTTCGTGGGTAGTCAGTTGGTTTGTGAAGCTGACTTTATGGCTCAGATAGTAAAGAATAAGGAGTAAACAATCATATCTACTATATGGCTCAAACGCTTATATCTCCTCTCGCTCAGGTACACCCTGAGGCACAGATAGGTGCTGAGGTGACGGTCGGACCTTTTGTCACCATAGAGGCCAACACGGTCATCGGTGACCGCACAGTCCTAGACCAAGGCTGCATAATTCGCAGCGGAGCGCGCATCGGTAGCGACTGTCACATACATCCCTACGCTGTAATCGCAGGGATACCGCAAGACCTTAAGTTCAAAGGTGAGGAGACCACAGCCGTCATCGGTGACCATACAACTATCCGAGAGTTCGCTACCGTCAATCGTGGTACCGCTTCGCGTGGCACGACAGTCGTCGGTAGTAACTGTCTCATCATGGCTTACTCACACGTAGCACATGACTGCATTCTCAAGGATCACATCATCCTAGGTAATGCGACCCAGCTCGCTGGGGAGGTCGAGATAGACGACTATGCGATCCTCAGTGGCGCTGTACTGGTACATCAGTTCGTACGTATCTCGCAGCATGTGATGATACAGGGTGGCTCTAAGGTGACCAAGGACATCCCACCCTACTGTCTCGTGGGGCGCGATCCGATCGTTTACTGCGGTATCAATATCGTAGGACTACGTCGCCGAGGCTTCACCAACGACCAGATCTTCCTCATCAATGACATCTACCGCACACTTTATCAGGGTGGGCTCAACAACAGCGAGGCGCTCGTAGAGATACAGAGTCGCTATCCGCAGTGCTACGAGCGAGACCTCATCTACAACTTCATCAGCGACAGCAAGCGCGGCATCGTCCGTGGATCTATGGATTAGCTCTAGATAAAAGCTTCAAGACCGTAGCTAAGTCGCAACCAACCAACTAAACAGACCAGCTGAAACAATGAAAAAGATACTCGTCGGACGCCAATGGGGCAGCACGGATAGTTATATCCTCGAGCGTGATCATCTCTCCATCCACGACCTTGTGGAGCGTGTCGCTCAGCGCTTTGTCGTAGAGCTTAGGAGTATCTCAGACCTGCCACAAGGCATCGTCTACGTCTTCGCAGGCCCTGGCAATAACGGAGCTGATGGTCTAGCCATCGCACGGCGCTTACTGCAGGAGGGACATAGGGTACACTGCTACCTCTTTTGCAAGCAAGAGGAGGAGCTCTCGGAGGCTTGCGCCTGGCAGCAGACGAAGCTTCAGGAGTTTCACCCTGACGCCCTAACCATTGTCGCAGATGAGTTTCAGCCACCGCTCTTGACTGCTCAGACGCTCGTCATCGATGCACTCTTTGGCACAGGGCTCTCGCGCCCTCTAGAGGGAGGCTTTGCCGTGCTGGTAGATCAATTGATCAACGCTTCGCCAGCCACCGTCATCGCGGTGGACATACCCTCGGGACTATATGACAAGGACAATAGCGAGAACAACCTGCAGGCGATCATCAAGGCGGACTACACCCTTACCTGCGAAAGTCCCAAGATAGCCCTCCTCCTATCGGACAACGAGTGCTATACAGGCTCGCTACGCATCCTCTCGCTCAGTCTCAACATGGACGAAGATCCTGCCATACAGACGGACTACTACCTCTACACGCCTCAAGATGCTCGTAGAGCCTTGAAGCCGCTCTCACACTTTGCACACAAAGGGACGCAAGGACATGCCCTTCTCATCGCAGGATCCGAGGCAATGGCGGGCGCGGCTATGCTGGCAGGTATGGGCGCCATGCGCTCAGGACTAGGCAAGCTCACAATGCATCTACCTAGCTCACTAGCTCAGCTAGCGAACATAATCATTCCCGAGGCTCTCGTGGAGAAGGACAAAGAGGAGACCATCGTCGGTACTCTTCCCAAGGAGCTACACAGCTATCAAGCTATTGCCATGGGACCTGGCATTGGCACAGCACCGCTCACGCTACATCTCTTGGAGCATCTCCTGCAAAACATACAGCCTGCCACTCCACTACTCCTCGATGCTGATGCGCTCAATCTCCTAGCTCTCCACCCCGAGCTGCTGAGCGTCCTACCCAAGGAGACCATACTCACACCGCATCCAGGCGAGCTGGACCGCATCATAGGCAATGCCCTTGATGACCATCACCGCCTGACGAAAGCGCAGGAGCTAGCCATGGAGCAGGAGCTCATCGTCGTACTCAAGGGGGCTAACACTGCTACTTGCCTGCCCACTGGCGAGGTTATTTTCAACAGCTCAGGCACACCAGCCCTCGCCACCGCCGGCAGCGGAGATGTACTCACGGGCATCATCCTCTCGCTCTTAGCACAAGGCTACGCACCTGCCGAGGCCGCACCGCTAGGCGTTTACATCCATGGCTTGACAGCCAATCATTATGGCGAGCGATGCTCCCCACGTAGCATGATAGCCCGCGATATTGTAGAGATGCTCCCCGCTGTCCTCAAGATGGTCGAGCAGTAACTCTCTTCCTACGACCTACATTATAGTATCGCAAAGTTATGAAGCATCTTCGGCGCCAATGCCTCTTACTGCTCTCAGCACTTCTCTGTTTGCTCGTAAGCCTGCCTAGCTGCTCCAAGCAAAAGAAGCCCGAAGAGCTGCTACAAGAGGCGATCGTACAGCAGTACCAGAGCGTTGGCAAGCTGCTTCTCACGGAGACGACGCTCCAGAAGGCGGTCACCCTGCAGGATCCCAAGATCTCTTTCTACGACATCAGTAGCTTTAAGGACTTCGCCAAGTGGCTGAGCAATCAGACGAAGGTAGGTAACCGTGTAGGCATCTACTCCTTTGATGCGACACTGGTGAGTTATACCGACTTGACAGGCTTCTCGGCAGACGATGTAAGCTACGACAGCGACAAGCAGCAGCTCACCGTCTACATATCCCCCATACAGGTGGAGCTGCGCGGGCGAGACTTCACACTAAGGACTGAGTACGAGTATGTAGCACCCCTGCGGAACCCTATCACTCCGCAAGATCGTGCCCGTGTCAAGAATCGCGCCTACCAAGTGCTCCAGCAGGAGATCACCTCCAATGATCAGCTCATCGCTCAGATACGACAGCGCTCTATCGAGAAGCTACGCCGATGGCTCACGCAGCTCCTCCTCTCCTACGAGCTACCGCCTACGGTCGTCATCGTAGAGCGCGGCTCAGCATTGACACAGCCTACTCATTGATTCATCTCTCACCTTTGTAGCTTCTCATCTCTATGGGCAAATGGCTTAAGCGCATCCCTTATATACTCCTAGCGATACTGCTTCTAGTCGGTATCGTCCTCCTATGGCGTAGCTGCTCCAAAAACAAGAACAAGAGCGAGGACTACAGCGATGTAGTCACACACGCTATGACCGTTCGCTCGATCGAGGAGGTGCTCAAGCTCTCCACAGGCGAGTGCTATCAAGAGATCCCCATGGTCGATACCATCGATGGTATGGTGCTAGCCTACGTCATACAGGCTCGTACCTACATAGACTTCGATATAGACCAGCTCCCCACGCAGCTACAGGGCGACACGCTCTATGTGCAGCTTCCCCCCGAAGAGGTTACACCGCACGAGATCGGTTACACCGTGATCGATGTACACTCACTACGTCAGGGCTTCACCACGAAAACACTCACTGCAGAGCAAGAGAATAGAGCCAAGCGGCGTATCCCGCAGCGACTCATCGATGAGGTCTACCGTGCAGGCTACATACGGAATGCCCGACAGCAGGCGCGCGAAGAGTTGGCACGCTTTCTCTCTATCGCTCACCCTACCGTCATCGTCGTAGACCGCTATCCCGAGGGGGTGCGAGGAGCCTTCTTTGCGGACACCGTCTACATAGATCACCGCACGCTGTAAAAGGGGTTAATTCTTATAAGATGTGGAACTTGTGCAGGACGAATTGTCGCAATCTGCATTAGTTTTTGTAACTTTGGACGATTTTATCGAGGTATAAGACAATAGAACTAAGTAATCAGACGATTTTTATGATCAATCCGGTCAACAAGACAATCACCCTACCCGATGGTCGCACGATCACCATCGAGACGGGCAAGCTTGCCAAGCAAGCCGACGGTGCTGTCACCGTCACCATGGGCTCTACCGTACTACTCGCAGCTGTAACAGCAGCCAAGGAGGCTAAGCCCGATGTAGACTTTATGCCACTACAGGTAGAGTACAAAGAGAAGTATTCAGCCGTAGGCCGCTTCCCCGGAGGCTTCACACGCCGTGAGGGACGCGCCTCAGACTATGAGATATTAACTTGCCGACTAGTGGATCGCGCACTGCGTCCACTCTTCCCCGATGACTACCATGCAGAGGTTTATGTGAACATTATCCTCTTCTCTTCTGACGGTGTCGATATGCCTGACGCACTCGCTGGACTAGCAGCTTCGGCTGCACTAGCGGTCTCCGATATTCCTTTCGGAGGTCCTATCAGTGAGGTACGTGTAGCACGCATCGATGGGGAGTTTGTCATCAATCCTACCTTCGAGCAGCTAGAGCGTGCAGACATTGACCTGATGGTCGCAGCTACACTCGACAACATTATGATGGTCGAGGGCGAGATGGAAGAGGTCCAAGAGGAGGAGATGCTCGAGGCTATCAAGGTAGCTCACGAGGCTATCAAGGTACAGTGCCAGGCTCAGCTAGAGCTCTCGGAGGCTGTCGGCAAGATGACCAAGCGCGAGTACCCCGCTGAGGAGCAAGACGAGGAGCTACGTGAGCGTATGCAGCGTGAGCTCTATGACAAGATCTACAAGGTAGCTACCGCTGGTACCGACAAGCATGCTCGTGGCGATGCCTTTGAGGCGATCGTTGAGGAGTTCAAGGCTCAGTTTACCGAAGAGGAGCTTGAGGCTAAAGGCATGATCATCGACCGCTACTACCACGATATGGAGAAGGCGGCTATGCGTCGTATGATCCTCGACGAGGGCAAGCGTCTCGATGGTCGTCGTACCAACGAGATACGTCCTATCTGGATCGAGACCGACTGCCTACCAGGACCTCACGGATCGGCTATCTTCACACGTGGTGAGACACAGTCTCTATCTACAGTAACGCTCGGTACTAAGAGCGATGAGAAGCTGGTCGACGATGTACTCAACTATGGTAAGGAGCGTTTCCTCCTACACTACAACTTCCCGCCCTTCTCCACAGGCGAGGCAAAAGCTTCGCGCGGCATCAGCCGTCGTGAGATAGGTCACGGTAACCTAGCACACCGTGCGCTCAAGCGTATGATCCCCGAGGACTACCCCTACGTAATCCGTGTGATGAGTGATATCCTTGAGTCCAACGGCTCCTCCTCTATGGCAACTGTCTGCGCTGGTACGCTCGCACTGCGTGATGCTGGTGTCCAGATGAAGAAGCCTGTCTCCGGTATCGCCATGGGTCTCATCAGTGAGAACAAGGGTACCAACTACGCCATCCTCTCTGACATCCTAGGTGACGAGGATCACCTCGGCGATATGGACTTTAAGGTAACCGGTACGCGTGATGGTATCACCGCTACGCAGATGGATATCAAGGTCGATGGTCTGAGCTATGAGATCCTAGCAAAAGCTTTGGCACAGGCTAAGGCTGGTCGTCTCCACATCCTCGACAAGATCGAGGAGGCACAGCCCGAGGCTCGTCCCGACATGAAGCCTCATGCACCACGCATTGAGACGCTACGCATCGGCAAGGAGTTCATCGGAGCTGTCATTGGCCCGGGCGGTAAGATCATCCAGGGCATTCAGGAGCAGAGTGGTGCCACGGTCAACATCGAAGAGGTGGACAACTATGGTATCGTCGAGATCAGCAGCTCCAACAAGGAGTCTCTCGATGCAGCACTAGCTATGGTACGAGGCATCGTTGCTACCCCAGAGGTGGGCGAGGTCTACAAGGGTACCGTCTCCTCCGTGATGCCTTACGGCTGCTTCGTACAGTTTATGCCAGGCAAGGATGGACTGCTTCACATCAGCGAGATCGACTGGAAGCGCTTTGCCACGATCGAGGATACAGGTCTCAAGGAGGGCGACACGATCGATGTCAAGCTCATCGAGATCGACCCCAAGACGGGCAAGTTCAGTCTATCACACAAGGCACTCCTACCTAAGCCCGAGGGCTATGTAGAGCCTGAGCGTCGTCCACGCCGTGAGCGTCGTGACGATGGAGAGCGCCGTGAGCGTCGTCCACGTCGTGAGCGTCATGATGACTAGACGATAAGATTTAGAGCTTCTGTGGCACCAGCCACAGAGCTCTACTAAGGCTAAATACAAGGAAGTCACCTATCTCAAGATTCTTTCGTTACCGCTGCTATGAGTATGTTTCGAACTAAACTTGTGGTTGGTGACTTCTTTTTGTATAACTTTGCAGCGGATTAGACTAGCAAGTTCGTATGCCAACCCTTTCGACAGGAACCAAACCAAACTATCTTGGGCCTTTCATAACTATGGTGATCATGATGACCGTCATCGGCTTCATCACGAGCATCAATCAGCAGTTTCAAGCACCCATACAGAGTGCTTATCTGCACTCAGCAGGGGCCTGGACCAATAGCTTTACGACGCTACTCATCTTCGCTTTCTTCCTCTCGTACCTTGTGCTGGGACCTGTCTCGTCACGCTTCGTCGAGCGGCATGGCTACAAGATGACCATCGTCAGAGGGTTGCTTTTGCTGGCGGGAGGCATCCTACTCTTTGTCCTCTCGGCACTGCTCTTCATGCACACCTCGCTCTGGATCACGCTCTCCGAGACAGTACAGCTGCCTGTGAGCTATCTGATCTTCCTACTCGGCTCTTTCGTCTGTGGAGCGGGGATCACCTTCATGCAGTCTTCGGTCAATCCTTATCTCATCGCCTGTACCGTACCTGGCACCTCCGCTGTACAGCGTCAAAACATCGGTGGTGTGGGCAACTCAACGATGACCATGCTAGCGCCACTCTTTGTATCGATGGTTATCTTCGGCGGAGTGGAGGATCTGAAAGATGTACAGATCCAAGAGGTCATCGTGCCGATGATCATCCTGATGGGTGTCGTACTCATCCTCTCCTACGTGGTCAAGCGACTCCATGTCCCGCATATCGAGGGGACGACCAGCAGTGAGGATGCCGAGGTGAGCTTCAAGACCGTGTGGCGCATACGACGTGTGCGTCTCGGCTGCATAGCGCTCTTCTGCTATGTCGGTGTCGAAGTCTGCATCGGTGCCAACATCATCCTATATGGTCAGCATGACCTCGCGCTGAGCTATAACACCGTGGCTCTCTACGCTACGCTCTACTGGGGAGCTATGCTAGTAGGGCGCTTCGTAGGTAGCTTCCTGAACCGTGTCTCTGACCGCAAGCTACTCTGGAGTACCACGCTACTCTCCGCAATCCTCATCCTGATCGCTGTCGTGACCAATCAGCCTTACTGGCTCATAGCCGTAGGGCTATGTCACTCGGTCATGTGGGGCGCTATCTATTCGCTAGCACTTAAGGAGCTAGGTAGCCTCGCCACGAGAGCCTCCGGCGTGCTCCTGATGGGACTCATCGGAGGGGCACTCTTACCATTCTTACAGAGCTTGCTAGCGGATCTCCTCGGAGGGTATCACTACACCTGGCTACTCGTTGTAGCAGGAGAGCTCTATATGCTTTACTACGCTTTGGTCGGCTCCCGCTTTAAGGAGCAGCAGGCGTAATCAATCGGATTCTATTCACTTTAATCAATCATACGAATATGAAAAAGTTTATGCTAATCGTAGCTGCTGGTCTAGCACTAGTAGCTTGTAACACGGAGAAGAAGGACGCAACGACTACTACCGTAGACTCTACCGCTATGGTCGTAGAGGCTCCTGTAGTTGCTGAGCCCGAAGTCTTCAACTACGCTACGGCTGACGGCAAGCAGCACTTTGAGCTAACGGTCACCGGCGAGAATCGTGAGAACGCAACGCTCAAGGATGTCGAGGGCAATGTCGTTTACGAGCTGAAGAACGCTGTCAGCGCTGACGGTGCTAAGTGGGAAAACGAGGAGGGCTACTACTTCTGGACGAAGGGTGACTCTTTCTACTTCGGCAAGGGCGACAAGCAGCTTTGCGAGGGTGCTCTAGTCGTAGAGGCTCCTGCTGAGGCTCCCGTCGTAGCTGAGTAATTGCAGCTAAGACTAAATATCATGCGAAGGCAAGCTAATGGTATCATTAGCTCGTCTTCGCATGATTTTATCTAGTCAGATCATAAGCTATCCCCTATACACCATGCCCACACTCCTCAGACGCTGGTGGACTTCGCTAGGACATGGCGTCCACTCGCCTACAGCCTTTCGGCTTATCACCTTAGTGCTAGACCAGCGTGGCGTAGCGTACTACCCAGAGCATCTAGAGGAGCTACCCGAGGGTGCCGATCTCCTAGACCACCAGCAGAGGCGACTCGCACTGCAGCTGCTCTACCAGTGGCCCCTCACACAGCTCGTCACGCAGTACGACAAGGCACTAGCCTACGATCGTGCGCTCATCTTATGGCAAGGCGAAGCACTTACAGAGATGCCGTGGGGCAGTGGCTCTATTCTTTGGCATATAGGGAGGAAGGTGCCAAAAAACTTCCGCCAGAGAGAGGCTGGCATGATGATCGACTATGCCGGCGGACAACTACTCTTCCTAGATCATAAGTTGCCCTGCCAAGACTTCTGGACACGTATCAGACATTAACCCTATCACTTACTCAAATAAGCTACAACTATGAAGAAAAGCCCCATATACACCCGCCGTGGCGATGACGGCACCACGGGACTCGTCGGCGGTACACGCATCTCCAAGGGTCACATACGCCTTGAGTGCTACGGCACTATCGATGAGCTCAACAGCCATATCGGCGTCCTCCTCGCTGAGGACCTCACAGAGGACACGCACGACTTCCTACTGCGTCTGCAGCATATCCTCTTTAACGTAGCAGGCAGTCTAGCCACACCGCCCGATCAGGAGGAGTACCTCGCAGCTATGCGTATCGATCCGACGGACATTGAGAAGCTGGAGCACAAGATCGACGAGCTAGACGCTACGCTCCCACGTCTCAAGGAGTTCGTCCTCCCCTCTGGTGGACGCACAGCAGCACTCTGTCACGTCTGTCGCACCGTATGCCGTCGTGCCGAGCGCAACATCTACCGCCTCCGTGAGGAGAGCCGTGTAGATGATCTGATCGTTCGCTTTGTCAATCGTTTGAGCGACTACTTCTTCGTCCTCGCCCGCACAGAGGCGGTACGAACGCACGGATCGGAAGTCACTTGGAATCGAGGATACAGCACCCTGTAACTCTCTTCTGAGCCTGTTGCAAGAAGCAACAGGCTCTTTTTTTGTCGTCTCACCTACCCCATCACTCCTTTAGTAGATAGCTCGACTCCGCAAATTTCACGAGACATGTAGCCCCCCCCCACAGATTGTTACTCGGATTTGTCAGGAAAAGTCGATCTCCACGTGGAGATTTTCAAATCTCCACGTGGCAAATGAAAATTCTCCACGTGGGAAAGAAATGAAACTTCGGAGGAATCAAATGAAACTTCGGAGGAAATGATTCACGCCCACGTGGAGAATAAAAAATAGCCACGTGAGAAATCTCAAATTCTCACGTGGCTATCGCTTTTTATAGCGTATGTGATCTCGCTAGCGTACTTTGTACAGCTGGCTGCCGATACGTACGATGTAGGATTGCTCCGTAGGGAGTGTGAGCTCAAGCTGTGTGTCAGCCTGCTCTGAGCTATAGAGTACTCGTCCTGTCACGTCATACACTTGTACTGAGTCGCCGTTGGGGTTGACGATGGTCAGCACGCCTTCGATCATCTTAGCGCTAGGCTCCGTTAGGACCAGCTGACTGACAGCAGTAGCCTTGCGTATCTCCTCAAGCTTAGAGAATTTACTCATGAGCAGCCCCTGCTCATTGGCCTTGACAGCTCTGACTCGATGATAGAGCGCATCTTGCTGCAGAGGACCAGGTACAGAGACATTTATCGAAGTACCTTCATGGAGTGGCTCGCCAAAGTAGGGAGCTAGATAGGACTCGCCTTTCTTAAAGCGCTGCGTGACTTTGAAGTTATCTACAAAGAGATACTCGGGGCCCTTGACTGCAAAGAGGGCGATGATGGAGCGCTTGCTACCATTCCGGAGCTGTACAGAGTAGTCTTGCCACTGATTGATGATAGGTCTCTGCGCCTCCTCTGCGATGTAGACGAGGTCTGCCTGCTCATACTTTTCAGTCTCCTCATTGTAGTTAAAGAGTGCGAGCGCTGCCTGTGGGAACTGATTGCTAGTCACATCATAGGCGCCATACAGGCTGACAGATACACGGACCACCCCACCGCCATGCGAGAGGTCTAGCTCGGGAGCCTGCATCGAGGCACTAGCACCATGGTTGATGAACTGCCACCCGTCGAAGCCCACATAGTCTGTACAGGGAGCATAAGAGTACATCTCCCATCCAGGCATGTTGAGATCTGTAGGGTAAGCCTTAGCATAGCAACCTGCGGGAGGATTGTCGACGCCCCATCCAGTAGCGTTGCCATCTAGGTCTTTGACACCCGTAAAGTCCTCATCGATCAGCGTAACCTCAGAGTCGGTGTATACTCGTCTGTCATGATAAGCCATATAGAAGTATCGACCAGCCGAGGGCACTTCAGACCACGAGGCGACATAGTGATCAGCAGTCAGATCTGACACCGGCTGTAGCTCTGGTACAGAGAGTCCATTGACCGCTTGGTCTACAGAGCGGTAAGACTCTTTGTCCCCTTGCACAGCTCGTACATTGTAGTAGTAAACGTACTGCGGGTCGATGCCTGTGACCTTATAGCTATTGGTTGTGACCTTTTGTCCCATTAGATAGTCCTTGCGGATCATAGGGCGCTGTCCCATCGGATTGGGGGGGACGGTCTCATCGACAGCCATATAGTAGACATCTACGAGATAGCTATCAGCTCCCTCGACAGCTGCCCAATTAGCGACAAAGCTATCAGCCGTGAAGTCTGTAAAGCTTGTCACCTTCGGAATGGGTAGGAAGGGCTTCATCTTGTACACCTCGACATCGTCTAGGAGGAGGTCAAAGTGGTAATCACCAGTCTCAGCGATCTCTCGACTCAGTGGCATCACCTGAAAGCCCATATTGACGATGGTACTATGGCCAGCACCTGCGAAGGCCATCTCATAGGTCTCCCACTCTGTCGATAGGGTCGTAATCTCTGGAGTCAGAGGACGTAGTACGCTCCACTCACCCTTGTAGACGGGATTGTCACCGTCTCGATACCAAGAGGTCTCAGCAGACTCGACGAAGAGCCTTACCATGCAGAGCTTAGGGTCGATAGGCTGTGTCACCTTGGCCTTAAAGCGTATGACGATGATATTGTCACTCGTGAGGTCATCCTCATGTAGCTTGACATCCATCAGATCTAGGGGAGGCGTATTGAGCTTGGCGCCCTCCTTGCTCCCTAGATGTATAGTACCACCAGCAGCATGTGTGGAGCCTTTGCCCTGGCACTCCTCGAAGGTTAGACCATCAAATGTACCACCCCAGCCACGCCAGTGAGTGTACTGAGGATCGATGTTTTGCCAGATACGATACTTGTACGTTCCATCGGGAGCGCAGATAGTCCCGATGGTGTCGGGTGCTAACTCACTACCAGCGGTCATGAGAGAGAAGTCCTCCTTGAGGAAGAGCGTCAGATCGCCCTTTGCCTCTGCTGGAGAGATAAAGGTGGAGCGCAGACCTGAGTGCCCTGAAAGCACGGTGATCTCGGCACCAGCATTCCGTGGATTGACTAGAGCCTTGCGGGTCTGTAGCTCTTGAGCCGACAGGCTCATCGCTGCCGACAAAGCCATAAAGGCTAGTAAGAGTGTAATCGTTCGTTTCATAGAAATGAGGGTTTAGTAATGTGAGGAAAAAGAGAGATCGACCCCAAGGAATCCTCTTTGTGAACTCATCGAGGTCGATCTCCAGTATAGAGACTAGTAGAGTACTACCTTGCGTCTTTCGGTATAACCAGTAGCATCAGATACGACTAGGACATAGACACCAGGCTGACCACGATAGACAAGCTGATCTGATGTCTGAGCTAGCTGCTGACCTGAGATGCTGTACAGTGTCAAGAGACTCTCGGGACGAGTAGCTGAGAGCGTCTGCTCAGAGACCTCGACGAGACAGTTGACGCGGCTATCCACCGTACTGATGGCATTAGCCTGAGCCATCTTCATCTGACCGATGAAGAGGTTGTACTGGTCTATAGAGCGATCTCTAAAGGCAAGCCTGATCTCCTTGCCAATGTACTTAGAGAGGTCTACCTTGTGAGCCGTAAGAGTAAAGTAGTATCGCTCCTCACCATCAATAGTCTCCTTAAATGGGGAAATCCCTGCCTCCTTGTCTACCGTATAGACAGGCTTGGACTCAAGGATCTTGCTAGGCATAGGCTCCTCGGCTCCCTCTACGACATAAAGATCGTAACTAGAAAGCGCATCTTCATCTTCCGAAGCTCCTACCCAGTGGAACCATGGGATGTCTCCCGTGACCGTAAAGGCAGGCGTGATGAGCCAGTGGTCTGCAGGCTTGTCAGGACGACCATCCACATACATACCATCCTCCTTGAGATAGCGGCGGAATGCCGAGGTAGACATAAAGAAGCGGTATGACTTGCCTCCCTGTATCGGTAGGACACGACCTACCCAGCCCTTGTCTAGATTACATCCTAGTGACTTAGCTTGGATATTGGGCATCTGACGACTCATATCGTAGATGATGAAGTCTCCAGAGCGATTAGGATTGAAGAATGAACCTGCACGCTCCTTGAACTTCGAGAATGGGATGTCGGTACGATACTGGTTGGGCTTGTCGATCTCTGCATCGTAGGTGTCGTTGATCCACTTGAGGATAGGCATCGTGCCATTGATCTTATGCTTGTCAGCCTCAAAGTCTGACGCGCCACCTTCGTTCAGCGTTGTGATGAAGGCTGGTGAGGTGAACTCCTCGTGAGACTTAGCCTCTCCGAGAGAAAAGGCAAGCTCCGCATCAGGCCCCTCCTTTTGCTTCATGATGTAGCGATCCTTGTTGTAAAAGGTCTTCGACACGGTAACAGGAAAGCGACTAGAATAAAATGCACAAATAGGGCCATAGGTAGCTGTAAAAGTCACCAATGTCTGACCATAATTGTATGAGTTCGAGATGAGCTGATGAGGGATGGGTCCCAGATCACCTGTCAGGTTGTATAGGACAGCTCCAATTAGCCCTCCAGAGGCTGGATCCATAGAGGAGATATCCCCAGCATTCATACAGCTTCTTATTTCAGGGTAGTGGAAAATGAATTTATTATCGGATGCTGGCATATAACCTATGATACCACCAGCAAAGCCACCCTTTGCCCAGATGTCTCCAAAGTTCGCACAGCCCTCGATGGTCGTATTTGCAGACGATGCGATGATACCACCAGCAGTCTTGTGTAGCCCCACACCATACACCTCGATGTTGGCATAGTTGACACACTCGATGATCTTCATCCCCTCGCCGAGCGAAGTACCAGCGATACCTCCGGCATTAGCCCAAGAAGTGATACGTACATCGGGGCCGATCTTACAGCGGGTGATCGTACAGTCGTTCTTAATTTGCCCCACGATAGCACCAACGGATGCAAACCCATAGATGTGGCCCGAGGCGATGACCACATTCTTTATGGTCGCCCCCTCGCCTAGTACACCAAAGAGCCCGACACCCATGTGAACTACTTCACCCTCAACCAGCTGACGATCATCATAGATATTGAGGTTGTAGATCTTGTGCATATCACCGTCATACGTTCCCTGGAAGCACATCTCATTAGGTCGCGTAAAGTCATCAAGGATCGGGCCACCGATAGGCTGGATAGGTTCGTCAGACGTGAAGGTGATGTCTGCTGTCTGCTTGAGGTACTGCCCAGCGAAGGTGTTGAAGTTGCTGTTGACCTCTGTAGCTAATGTGCGTAGGTCAGCCTCCGTAGCGATCTGATATGGATCTTCTTGAGAGCCATCTCCTCCCGAGAACAAGTCCTGACCAAAGAGAGAGACCGTGGCACTCAGTAGTAATAGCGAGACCATTGATAGTTTATTCAAATAGTGCATTGTCTGTATCTGTTGTATATAATGTAAGCTTTGATGGTTGATTAGAAAAGTCTAAATGCGCCCCATAAGTCAGCATATTCTGTCGAGACCTAGGGGAGCATTTAGGATTATGATTTACTTGGCAACAACCTTAGTAAACATTTTGGAGCCGTCCTGTAGCTCAAGACGAACGACATAAGCTCCAGCCGTAAGTCCCGTAGCGGGCACAAGACGACCTGTCATGTCGTACACCTGTAGCCCAGCGACAGGGACGTTGACACGTACAGCACCCTCCTCGATAGTCACCTGGACATCTTGAGTAGTGATCTCCTCGACACTATCAAAGTCCGTAAAGGAGACACGACGCTGTGCTGCGTTGAGCACCTCATTCTTGAGGAGTCTCGGATCATTATCCTCCACATCGTCATTGGTCGGGAGTTCCTCATAGTAGTGTAGGAAGGCAATGACATTGACTTCCTTCATTACATCCTCGACATTCTTGTTATCCTCCTCTAAGAGGAACTGGTTCGCAGGAAGTGTGCCTGTCGTAGCGTTGGTCGTATTGATTGAGATGTGCTTGACAATCTGGAAATCGCCCTTTTCATCAAAAGTCACCTCAGAGCCCTTAAAGCCACCCTCATCGACATACCTCAGCACGTTGGTGTGCATAAAGCCTGCTGGCTTCTTACCCATCTGATTGCGAGGCTTGATACGATCCTGAGTCATCATGATGGTCAGGTAGACCGGACGAGAGCGATCTAAGCGTGTAGAGGCACGACCCTGTACAGTAACTTTAAGGAGGTTGCTCTCCTTCTTAAACCAAGGCTTGACCTCAAGTCTTACGTAGGCAGGATCAGATTTAGAAGCCTCTGAAATCAGATCAAGTTCTTTCTGACTGCTTATCATGCTATAGATAATTCCATTACTACCTCTAGCACCCATCATGCCTGCTTGAGGCTTGCGATCAAACATATTGGTTGGAGACCCTGCGCTAGCTAATGTGATGCGACCTCCCGAATTTAAGACTCCAGCAAAGGCACCTAGCCCCTGACTGTAGGGAATCATCATAAAGTCTGGCACATTAAAGGCGTGATGCGACACAATCGCAAGACGATCCTTGATCTCTGCATTCTCAGGCTTATTGATAAGATCCTCCATACGCTGATCACCTGCTGGGCAGTTAGGACACCCTTCAGAGGTGAATATCTCAACTAGCGTAGTACGTGCATAGGCCTCGTCTCGCTTGAGAATCTCTAATTTAGCTGTTAGTACAGAGGGCGCCTCGAGAGCTACCTCATTAACCTCTAGGAGTGTAACCTTAAGTTCAGTCTTGCCGAAGATACCCTCATGGTCGATTGGCTGTAGCTCCACGACTTTAGAGAGCGATGATGCAAGAGACTTAGGCAGTTTTATGACTTGTGTTTGTTTGTGACCTGCAAGATCCGTCTCCACCTTAATCGTAGAGATAGCCTTGACTCCTGAATTGAAAAGTTCTATGGTAGGCTTAATCTCTTCATTGGAGTAAACATATGCAGGTGCGTGAAGCTTATTTATTACCCCGCGATTTAGTGTTGTCGGTCCTAATTCCTTAGGTTCGATAACAATTTGCATCAACAGAGGGCCTTCAGCCTCATTCACTATACCATCAAAGCGAACCTTTTCGATATCATATTCACCCCAGTTGGAGGAGATCCATGCAGAATTGGGGTCTACGCCTGGTGACTGATAGCTTCTGACGAGGATACCACCCGCAGCAGCAGCGTCATAAGCATAAGCTCCTGCAAAGAACTCGCTCTCAGCAGTAATCTCATACGGCTCGTTAAAGAAGAGCGTATTCCACCCATCCTTAAGCATGTCGACCGTAGTAATCTGAATTGGATCCCACTTAGTTAGCACTTTGGGATTGTTGACATCAGATCGGTCTTGTGTCAGCACGGTTTTAGCGAGGAAGATACAGGGGAGCTTCGGAGTAAAGAACCCTGGATCATTATTAATCTGATCCTTCTGCAAGCAAGCAGCTGAGGCAAAGCGTATGCCAACAACCTTGCTTCCTACATAATCCTTAAGCTTCTCTTTGGTTAGCTTGATGGCACCGCCATGATAGCCGGCCCAAGACACTCCAGTAGGCTCAATTGCATTGTAGTTAGGAGCCTCATAGTTGCAGTAGCCTACATAAAGGTAGTTGTTTGAGTCCTCTACATCATCTAGATAAGCAGGCTCAGAGTACATAGACTTCCTTAGTCGTTGGCTATTTTGTTGGCCTGGCCGATCATCCGCATAGAGCATTCGATAAGCAATGCGCTCACCATCGGCTTTTGCCTTGGCTGCATCTAGAACACCACTACCTAGCCCTGTCACATCGAATGAGTACTTAGCTGCAAATCTCTCGGGACTAGACAGATCAGCTAGATCTTCACGATCACACTTAGCTTGATCGTAGGGTATCATAAAGTAGCTGGTGCTTCGATAGGCGTGATCACCCTTCTTGAGATCTTGCTTGACAACGATGTCTTTAGAAAACTCGACCTCTGCATAGTCATCAATCTCGATGACGATACGATGGCACCAAGTACCCCCGTCAAATTTGAAGCGGTACTTATGCGGTTTGCCATCATTCTTCACCGTAATATCTTTCACACCAGGAACCCCTGATAGGTAGCTATATTCCTCTCCGTAGCCCATGACTTTCATCTTGACATCGCCTTCAGCTTGTAGCACCTTAACAGTGAACTCAAGCGTGTATGTACGATCTCCATTAAAGAGATCTATCACGGGCGACGTTAGACGAGCATTGACTCCTATCATATCCTCAGGAATTCCATAACTTTTTAAATCCTTCGCATTGATAGAAAAGCCATCTGGAGTCCAGTAAACTAGGGCTGCTGACCAGTCTGGCTGAGAGAGTTGCGCATCGAGATGAGCTTGTTGCTCAGAGACTAGCTCTCTTTTGCCTGTAGGATTGGGCTTGATCTTCGAATTGAGGATGTTATATGCACCATCTGCCTTTGCTTCGATCTCTCTAGTGGTAATGAGCCGAAAGAATATCTTATTCCAAGGCGTGCCATCATCATTGAGTTGCTGAGCGTCGACATTGGTCCAAGTGGCAGTAAATCCGTTTGCTGTCACATTATCTGGCACCTCTATTCCTGGAGGTGCTAACGCAATCTCCCACCCTTTGGGTTGTTGCGCCAATAGCGATGGGATGGATAGGAAGCCACAGCAGGCAAGTAGGCACAACGTGCGCCACAAACTACTGAGACTCGTATAGTTTCTTTTATTCATATGATTGATATTGTGTGATGTTAAGCGTATTCATTACAATCCCTCCACGACAATTGGTCCCAGAGGGATTGCTTTAATTGGCTGTCAGGTTATTTGATTACCTTGTAGACCTGACCCTCTACGACGAGGAAGTAAACACCTTGAGGTAGAGCACGAAGTGAAAGCACTGATGTCTCCATCAGACGAGATAGCATCAGCTCGCCCGCCGTACTATATAGATATATAGGAGTAGGCGTGGTGAGTCCTTGGATCATCAGCTCTCCATCCTGTAGAGAGACTACGTAGTGAGTCTCCGCAGGAGCCGCTACAGAGGTGTGGTCTAGTAGTACAGCTTGTATCTCGAGATCCTTATCGACGGTCAGTGTGATGGTTGACTTCTTAGCACCCTCGGTGTAGTCCTTGCCACCGATGGTCCACTTCTCTAGCTGCCACATAGATCCCTCGGGGATTGCTAGCTGGCAGGTGATCTCCGTACCCTCTACGACCTTAGAGCCAGAGGTGATAGCCTCCTTGGTCTTAGCGTCAGTCACGGTCAGTGTAGCCTGATCCTTAGGTGATACAGAGTAGGTCACCTTATAGGTCGTAGGTTGAGGCTCGGACTGTTTCTGCAGTACTGCTTGTATCTCGAGATCCTTATCTACGGTCAATGTGATGGTTGACTCCTTAGCACCCTCGGTATAGTCCGTGCCACCGATGGTCCACTTCTCTAGCTCCCATCCCTCAGGAATGGTGACTTGACAAGTGATCTCGGTACCCTCTACGACGTCAGCACCAGAGGCTATAGTCTCCTTGGTCTTAGCGTCAGTGACGGTCAGCGTAGCCTGATCCTTGGGAGAGACCGAGTAAGTAACCTTATAGGTCTTAGGTTGAGGCGTGGCAGGAGCACACAAGACCTCAATTTCAGTCTCACCCTCTACAGTGATGGTTGTTTCATTGACACCTGCGAGTTCTTCCATGAGGGCATTGTTGATGTACCACTCCTTGATCTCATTGTCTCCTGGATCAACGGTCAGTGTCACCACGGTGCCCTCAGTGACGCGACCACCATTATCGATTATCGTCCACTCCTCTGATCCTTGAGCCTTATACTTAGCTTCAAGAGTTCCGCCTTCTACCGTCCAAGAAACAGGGTATTGAGCAGGTGCCCCCTTCTTAAAGGTGACCTTGACATCCATCTTGCCCTCGATCTCCGTTTGGAATTCAGTGATGCCTGTAAAGGTCTCTTCGTTGTTTCCCTTCTTTACGAGCCACTGATCTACCTCATAGCCTTTGTCAGGCTTTGCTGTGAACTCAACCCTTTGCCCAGCAGGAAGACTTTGTCCAGACTCAAATGGCGTAGCGCCATCGGGGAGCCACACTACAGCCTTTTCTATAGTGCCATGCTCTCCAGCCTCGTAGTTAACTTGATAGCCTGATTCACCCTCTTTGAAGGTAACATATATTGCCATAGGCTCAGTCACTGTAACCACACAAAGGTTCGGATCATCGGGTGAAGGGACTAGTGGCGTATTTTCAGCTGTGGTATGCCATTGGTCGACCATATAGCCAAGGTTTGGAATAGCGCGTATCTCAAGTTCGGTACCTTCTTGAATAGGAATATTTGAGCCTTCAAAAAATAGTCTGTTTGCACCTGTTTCATCAACAAACTTTCCTCTGATACTGCCGTTTTCGCCAACGCCGAGAGACACATTATACTTGGGCGTGCCCTTCTTGAGGACAGCCTTGACAGTAAGCTCCTCCGTAAGAGTCTTTCGCAAGATGTGAGGAAAATCTCTATCTGGAGCTTCTTCGCTTCCATTGACGACCCATTTGTCTACTTCATAGTCATTGTCAGGCGTTACAAAGAAGGTTACTAGAACTCCTTCGGGGAGATCATCTCCATCATAAAATTCTGTATCCCATCCATTTTTAGGGTAGAGCCCTTTGATAGTTCCATTACCCTCTAGTGAGAAGTGAACTTTGTGCGTTGCAGGCTTCTTGAAGGTCACCTTTATATCCAGCGCAGCATTGACTGTTGGGAAAATCATGAATCCATTTCCCCTTGGCTCACCATTGATTGTCCATTGGTCAATTTCATAACCTTCATCAGGCTCGGCATTTAATTCCATCATGGCACCTGCAGGGACCATATCTCCAGATTGGACATCTACATTTTGCCAAGCAGCTGTTGGGTTCTGATAGGAGGCCTTAGTTATTTTACCTCCAGTACCAGCCTCATAAGTTACCTTATAGCTCTCTCCAGAGTCTGCACCGGCAGTGCCCTGCCTCGTGTAGTTCGTCACCGCCGTCTCCTGAGCGGTACCGGTCAGTGCCGTCAGTACCATCGTGAGCAGCGTCAGCATAAGTGGTAATATTCGTTTCATAAGCGATCTTGTATTGATTATTAGTTATAGACTTCGTATCATACTGGAGCTCTAGCATCTCTGCCACTCTGTAAGAAGTGTAGCTCGAGAGCGGCTTCTGTAAAATGTTTGGTTACTCAGTGATATTTGTGACGAACGAGTGCCTATAATAAGACTGAGCAACATGCCCGTTGGCAAATATAGCAATTATTCTCAACAAACAAAAAATATCTAAACTCTCCACCAGGGGCTGACGCGTTACAATTATTTAGAACAGGCTACATATCGATACGGCGCTGTGTCGGGGAAAAGTGTTTTCCACGTGGATATTTCGAAATCTCCACGTGGAGAATTGAGATTTTCCACGTGGAGAAGAAAAAATTCTTCGGAGGAATCAAATGAAACTTCGGAGGAATTGAATGACGCCCACGTGGATATTCGAGAAAGGAGGGGATCGGACCAATCTTCCCATAAAGATATGTTATTAGAGGTTAGAAGTTAGAGATTAGAGGGCAGGGCTGAGTCATGCGTCAGCCCTGCTGAGTCTAGAGCGTGTGTAGCACTATCCGCTTTTTTGAGTAGATTTGCGAAGAGATGTGGTGAGCCACCCGTCTCAGCGAGAGCGAAATCACTTAATCCATCAATAATATGATCCAGATAAAGCCGTCTATCATCTTAGTAATCCTACTAGCACTTGGGGCTTGCGTAGCGTGTGACGAAGAGCCACAGCCGGCTAAGCCTATCGTCGTCAAGGCTGTCACGCCTCTCGACTATATCTCTGAGGGGAATCTTCTCCTTGAGGGTGATTCTGTGAAGACTTTCTTCACCTACTCAGAGGCGCTCACGTCAGTGCCACAAGGTACCCACGTAGGCTCACGATATGAGTGGGCTGGGATCATTCCGCCTATCACCAGCCTGGAGGAGCCTACGCTCATCTTTCAAGTCGCTAACAAGCATCTAGCCGTCGAGGAGGCTATTCAGATAGGAGACACAAAAGCTACCTACAGCTCTGACTACAAGAATATGGGCAATGGCATCTCCTATGCGCTCCGCCTAGCTCCTGCCAAGGCTGCTGCCGAGGAGGGCTTCCCACCCGCTCAGGACAAAAAGCTCCTAGCCGCCTACCGCTACCAAGTATCAGAAGGGAAGGATGGCGGTCTCCTGACAGTTACCGTACGTCCTCTCGGAGAGAGTTTTGACGGGACTATCGAAGAGGTCGCTAAGGAGAGCTTTTGGGCTCAAGATAAGGAAGAAGATGTGGAGCGTCAGTTCCCCTTTGCGGGTCAGGTCGATGAGGGCAACCAAGTATACGTAGGTACCGATGGCTTCTACTGGACCAGCACGCCTGATGGTGACACGTCAGCATACTACGTGTGGATCGGCGAGGGTGCTGCGGGCATCTTTGACGACGGTAAGTTAGTCGATAACTATCGTCAGATGGGGCTCTCCGTGCGTCCCTTTGCGGACCATCTCTAGAGACTGTTGACTTTTGCAACAGTCTCCTCTAGTCAGTTAGCAGACCCCTCTAAGTAATTACAAGCATCGGCTCACCTCGAAGACGAGATGAGCCGATGTTTCATTTACTGCTCGTCGTAGAGCGATAAGGTGAGTGCCTCGCCGTCCCAGCGGGCGTAAGAGTTGTAATGAATCCAGTCGCCGAGGATGATGCAGCGACGATCGTCGGGGAGCGAGAGATTGAGCAGCAGGTGACGGTGACCATATATATAGTAGTCTATCTCGGGGTGCTGCGGGATCAGCTCTTTGGTGTACTGCACGAGCCACTCGTCTCGCTCCACATTCATCTGCGGATTGTGGCCAGGTCGTGACGGATCGTCGGCAGCTCGCATCTGTCGCAGGCGATTGCGGTAAGCCCATCGCTGTGCGAAGGCGACCGTCCAGCGAGGATGGATCGCTGCATAGAGACAGCGTGCGAGCCGGCTCTCGAATGTACCGAAGAGCCATCGCTCCTTCTTGTAGCGTAGGGCATACTCCCGATGTCCGTGCGACAGGCGGAAGGTACGCCCCTTGAGCTGACAGACGACCGTATCACGATGCACGATGACACCTAGCTCTTTTTCAAAGTAATCGGTGAGCCAAAGGTCGTGATTGCCCATGATGTAGTGCACCTCGACACCTCGCTCCACGAGATCAGCCAGGGCTGCGAGGAAGCGTACCGACCCCCTCGGCACGACATACTTGTAGTCAAACCAGTAGTCGAGCATATCGCCCAGCAGGTAGACCGCCTCGGCATCGTCCGCTATGGAGCGTAGCCAGGCGACCAGTCGTAGTTCAGCACGCCTAGGATCGTCGTGATAAGGCGACCCTAGGTGTGCATCGGATAGAAAGTATATAGCTCCCATAGGTAGGGCGTCAGCTATGCTTTGCCCTAGAGGAAGCCCAGCTCCAGCTGTGCCTCTTCGGACATCATCGAGCTATCCCACGGTGGTTCGAAGGTGAGCTCTATGTCACACCGCTTGACACCCTTGATGCTCTCGACCTTGATCTGCACATCTTGTAAGATAAAGTCTGCGGCCGGGCAATTGGGCGCCGTGAGTGTCATCGTGATCACCACCTTAGCACCCTCCTCCTGTATATCCACGTTGTAGATAAGACCTAGGTCGTAGATATTGACAGGGATCTCAGGGTCGTAGACGGTGCGGAGCATCTTGACGATCTGCTCCTCTAGTTGTAGTGTCTCCATAGGTGGGTTACTTAACAAGGTTCATCTCGTCGAGCAGACGCTGACAGTGACCATACTTGTCGACGAGCATGAGGAGGTAGCGTATATCTAGGATAATGCTCCTCTGGTAGTCTGGCAGGTACTCGATGTCGCCACCGACACCCTCCCAGTTGCGGTCGAAGTTCAGTCCGATCAGGCGTCCCTTACTGTCGAAGACAGGGCTCCCCGAGTTACCGCCCGTCGTGTGGGTCGTAGCGCAGAAGTTGACTGGCATCTCGCCATTGGGTAGCGCATAGACACCATAGTCCTTCTGCTTGTAAATCTCTTTGATTTGGTCAGGCAGGGCAAACTCCCAGCTCGTGGGGTCTTCCTTTTCCATCACACCCGTGAGGGTCGTCTGATGACCGTAGTAGACGTTGTCGCGAGGAGTGTAGCCACGCACATTACCGTAGGTAAAGCGGAGCGTCAGGTTAGCATCGGGCCACACCTTGCGCGCACCCTGCATCTCCATCGCGCCACGCACATAGTCTCTGTGAGCCAGCTTGATCGGATCATCGTAAGCAGCCTGCTGCTCACGCATCTGGACAAAGAGATTGATGGTCGATACGGCAAACTGCGTCATCGGATCGTTCAGCAGCTGCTCACGTGAGGGAGTCTTGAGGAAAGTCTCGAAGCGTGCTGGATCAGCAAAGATCGAGCTGTCGAAGAGATGAGTCACATAAGCCTGTACCGAGTGATACTGAGCCACCCCCTCACGAAGAGCTTCTGGCCAGTGCGCCTCATCGATACGCTCCGTGTAGCGCTGCAGGAGTACTGTCGCAACCTCTTTGTCGACCGTTGGATCATAGTCCTTATTATAGAAAGCAGCGTAGCCACTACGCAGCTCGCTGATGATCTCCTCGCGCACCTTCGGGTCGCTCCACTGCTGAAGCTTCTTGCCGTCCACTAGCGGTATCTGTAGAAACTCGATTGGCGTCAGAATGCCCTCCATGAGGTACCACTGCACACGACGCGCCTCCCGACGCGCAGCGACACAGTCAGCGATCGTCTGGATAGCTTTGGTCACCTCGGTACGGTTGTTTGCTTTAGCCCATTGCGCCAGCTCATCCTGCTGCGCACGCTTAGTCGCCTGTAGGTTACGGGTACGGATTGCCCAGTTGGCACCTTGAGCGCGCTTGTAGCCGTTTTGCGAGTAGGCATACTTAGCAGCGTACTGTATGTTGACCTTTTCGTCAGCAAGCATACGACGTAGCATCACCTCCTGACGCAGACCACGCATCTCGATACGTATGTTATTATCTATCTCAGACCACTCGTCTACTTGCGCCTCTGTGAAGAAGTGATTGGTCGTCCCGGGGAAGCCCATAATCAGCGCAAAGTCGTCGCGCTGTACGCCTGAAGTAGAGACCGCTGCAAAGCGCTCTGGCTTGTACGGCACATTGTCAGCGCTGTAGTCGGCGGGGTTATTGTTCTTGTCCACATAGACTCGGAATATGGAGAAGTCTCCCGTGTGGCGAGGCCACATCCAGTTGTCCGTGTCGGAGCCATACTTACCGATAGCACTGGGCGGAGCCGCTACGAGACGCACGTCGGTAAAGACCTTCTTGGTAAAGAGGTAGTAGCGGTTACCCCCATAGAAAGGCTTCAGCTCGTAGCGAATGCCAGGCTGCTTCATTGCCTCCTCGCCTACGATCGCGGGGATCATCTTGGTGAGCGTCGCAATGGAGAAAGCCGCCATCGGATCCTCCTTGTAGGGAGACTCCTTGAGCAGCTTGTTCACCTGGTCGGTCACGTTGGTGATCTTATCGATAGAGATCACCTCTAGTCCTGGACAGGGTAGCTCCTCACGCATGGACTGCGTCCAGATGCCGTCACGTAGGTAGTTGTGCTCTACGGCTGAGTGGCTCTGTATCTGATCGTAGCCACAGTGGTGGTTGGTCAAAACGAGTCCTTGGTTCGAGACGAAGACGCCTGAGCAGCCCCCGTCAAACATCACGACTGCCCGCTGCAAGCAAGGGCCATCGGGATTGTATATCTCCTCCACAGGGATCTGTAGCCCCTTAGCTTGGAGTTCGTCAGCTTGGTCAGCCATCTGCTCCAGTAGCCACATACCTCCATCAGCCAGTGCTACGGCCGAGAGGGTGAGACTGGTAAGCAGGAGCAGCAGTACTCTTCTTAGGTGAGTTGTCATAGGTAGTTATCTTTATATAGTTACATTGATTCTCTTAAGTAGAGACTGTCGACTTTTGCAACAGTCTCAAGTGGTGGGTGGTGGCGCCAGCTCTTGCGCTAGCATAGCATTGTAGTAGCGCGGGTCGCCCGTCACCTCACGCCCCAGCCAAGTGGGTAGCTCAGGACGATCTGCAGGGCTCGTCAGCTCCACCTCTGCCATGACCAGACCTTCTAGCCGCCCGCCAAAGCGGTCTACCTCCCACACGAAGCCCTCGTAAGGCACGTAGTAGCGCACCTTCTCAAGGCTACTGCTAGCACACTGGCGCAGCATCTCCTCAGCATCGGTGACAGGGATCGGGTACTCCCACTCGGAGCGGATCAGTCCGTCGGCAGTGGAGCCTCCCTTGATGGTGAGTCGCGCCTCGTCGTCGATGATGCGCACCCGCACCGTCACCCGTCCGTCTGCTGTCAGATAGCCCTGACGGATATGGTGGTGGTGAGACGCCTCTCGGAGGTAGTCATCACGACTGACGAGGTACTTGCGCTCGATCTCTAGCACGATGTGTCGTTATTTTTCGGAGATAGTGACTTCGATAGCGCCCATCGGGAATCCGTCGAACGTGACGTCTCGATACTGCACCATCGGGTAGTCCTGCTCGATGCGGTTGATGATCAGTTGATGCAGGACGCCCTGACCAGCTCCATGGATGAAGACCACCTTGCTGCCACGACGATCGAGTCGCTTGTCTAGCTCACGGCGGAAGTTCTTCAGCTGGTAGAGCAGCACCTCGTGTGGGGTCATCCCTGTAGCATTCGGGAGGATACGCTCCGCCTCTAGTCCCACCTTCTCGATAGTTTGCTCAGGCGTCGCGGGCACAGCCTGTGGAGCTGCTAGGGTGTCGGGGCGCTTGGCCTCATGCTGAGGTTTAGCAGCTCCCCTCTTAGTAGGCTTTTGCGGAGCCTTCTGTGATCCTTTTTGTGCTGCTGTCGCTTGCTCTGCACGCTCGATAGCACGCTGTGGCAAGGCTCCTGAGCGATTCGTCGCTGGTGCTGGCTCCTCTGCGGGAGCTTGCTGGGAGCCATCGTACGCCTCTAGGACTGGGATCACAAGGGCATCCTCGTCAAAGAAGGGATTCTCACGAAAGGAGTGACGCTTCACCAGTTTGACCACATCCATCCGCACCTGACGCTCTACGGGTGGCATGGAGCTATAGGTACGCTCAGGCTTGTATGCGATAAACTGGAAGTGTGAGACGGCATGATCGTTGATCTCCGACGCGTCAAACTCCTCGACCAGTACCCGCATATCAGGCTCTAGGACGCCCGCCGAGCGGAGCTTGTAGCCTCCCGCTGAGGTTGTCGTGCTATAGGTGAAAAGGAGATGATAGTTGCTCTCATTGATCAGATAAGTCTCGTAGGGAGACTGTCCGAAGTGCTCATACGATACGGGGAGATAGGCGATATGCACCTGTAGCTGCTCACCTCCTGGACGGTCAAACCAAGGACCCTTAGATATAGGAGCCACAAAGCTCAAGTCTTGCTCTGAGCTCTCGACAGTCTCTGGGGTAGCGGGAGTCGCCACGGGCGCACTGCTTTTGTTTGGCTGCGCTGCCGGCTCTTGTCGCTTCACTACGGGAGGCTTATATGCTGGTACGAAAGTGTCACGGTTGTCTACCACCACGCATTCATGTATCGGTGTGGGCAGCTCGAAGCCGTCGGGGCCCTCGACCCACGCCACACCACGCTCGATGCGCTTGACGACACCACCGCCCGACGCATTGAGGTAGCGGATAGTGTCTCCTACTTTTATATTCTGTGTCATGCTGATTTTTGTTTTCTATGCGAAGATACCAAAAATAGCCCAATCCGCTCACCTCTTCATCTCACGAAAAATCCATTTCCTCCGTAGGAAATTTAAATTCTCCACGTGGAAAAGAAAAATTCTCCACGTGGGGACGAAATAAAACTTCGGAGGAATCAAATGAAACTTCGGAGGAATCGTTTCGCCTCCACGTGGAAAATAAAAAATATCCACCTGGAAAATCGAAAATCCCTACCGAGGAAAGCGACCGAAGGTCGACCACTGGCTATTAGCTGTTGGCTAGAGTCACTAGCGCTCCTAGGATCACTAGCGCTCCTAGAGCCACTAGACTCACTAGAGCCTCTCTAATCTCTAACCTCTAACCTCTAATATCTTTTTTAATATCTTTGCTTTGAGCTGACGTAACTCAGTAGATGCTACGGGCTTAGTACGACGACTCACCTTGAGAAAACATAAATCCATAATACCAACAAACATGAAAAGGATTAGATCACTACTAGGATGCGTCCTAATCATTTGCCTGTCACTATCGCAAAGCATGCTTCTGATAGCTCAAGAAGACCTTGTCGCAGAGATGAATGGTACCTATGCGACGGGGACAGAGTTTAACCTATGGGTATCATCTCGCTCTGGCTCTATACGAGTCGACTACGGCAGTGGCTCACCCACTGAGCTACAGGTCTCTACAGACCCCAGCATGCCGACGAAGATCAACAGCTACACGACCGAAGGCAAGTCGGTCAAAGTATACGGTCGTGACCTGACGACTCTGCGATGCTTCTGGAACAAGCTTACGTCTCTCACGCTGCACGCGCCAGAGCTAGAGATACTCATCTGTCACACAAACAGCATACCCTCTCTAGACCTGACAGGGAGCCCTAAGCTGCGCATACTAGATGCTACGGAGGCAGGGCTGACGACCCTTCAGATGAGCGGTCTGACCCTCATCGATACGCTCGTATGTGATGGCAATAAGTTGACACAGCTAGATCTGAGCGACATGACGCACCTCAGACTCTTAGAGTGCTACAAGAATAACCTGTCACAGCTGGATCTCACCTCTTGTCCAGATCTTGTCAAGGTGTCTGCTCACAAGAACCAACTCACGACACTCAATGTGTCTGGACTGACTAAGCTAGAGGAGGTCTCTTGCTGGCAGAATCAAATAGCTGAGCTCGATCTCTCCTCAGCAGCTGCACTCACCGCTCTGGATTGTAGCGAAAACAGTCTCACCAAGCTCCTAGTCAATCCGTCGGCTCCTATTAAGAAGGTCGAGCTCTATGACAACCAGCTCTCAGAGGAGGCTTTTAACAGCTTTATCAAGAGCCTACCTGATCTGTCTGGACAAGAGTCTGGCACCCTCAAGGCGGTCAAAACAAGCAGTGACAGCCCCGAAGGAAATCAAGTATCTGCACAAGCCCTCCGAGAGGCTCAACACAAGAACTGGCACATCTACAAGGGATATGAGGAGATACCCGTACCTATGCCCCGTGCGACCCTGACGACGAGTGGTGTATCTCAGTGGACGATCTACGCACAGCTAGCCGATGAGGCGCAACAAGACAAGGCGTGGATCGACTGGAACAACGATGGCATCTGTCAAGACAATGAGCGAGGCCTCCCCGAGGGTAAGCATGCCGTAGAGGCTAACACCATCACGATATATGGCGATCTAGAGGGTCTCTTCTGCTACGAAAACGCCCTGACAGATATCGACGTATCCGCTCTTCAGAGCTTGAAGCGCCTGAACATTAGTGACAATAGCTTGACTCAGATAGACCTCTCTCACAATCCACTCCTCGAGGAGCTGTGGATGCAAAACAATCAGTTCACAACGATCGATCTATCACACCAGCCTGCATTTGATAATCTCAACGCTTCGAACAATAAGCTCACAGAGATAACCTTCGCATCTGAGTCTGCAACGAATCGTATCGATCTGTCTAATAACAAGCTAACGACTTTAGACCTATCCAATACACCTCACCTAGCCTTGCTCAACTGCAATGACAACCAGCTGACCGAGTTCGATGGTACGCTTGTCGGGAACCTGAGCTTCCTATATCTAGCAAACAACCGATTTAAGGCTTTCGACCCCACTACCCTACCGGAGCTTATAGAGTTAAATCTAAACGGCAACCATCTCTCCTCCATCAATCTAGAGGGTCTCGATTGGTTGACGAAGCTACTCCTAGCTGGTAATAATATATCCACTATCGACCTCAGAGGCTGTCCTGACCTAGCACAGCTCAACCTAGCAGAGAACCCTCTGACCAACCTAGACCTAAGCCCCTGCAGTAGCATCTTCTGGCTCAATCTATCTGCATGCGGACTGAGCAGCGTAGATGTCTCCTCGCTATCTTACCTCTCTATGCTATATCTCCCCTACAATAAGCTGACCGAGCTAACCCTGCCTACTGAGTGTGAGGAGCTTGTAGCTCTAGATATAGAGGGCAATCAGATCAGAGGTGACAAGATGCAAGCGCTCATCGACCAGTTGCCTAACCTAGAGTATGGTGTAGGCGAGTTTTATGTAGTAGCTCAGGACAGTCTCTACGGCAATGCCATCTCTAGAGATCAAGTGGAGATGGTCATGCAAAAGTCTTGGAAAGTATTCCAAAGCACCAAGTCCGAGCCAAAGTATCTCGAGTTTGAGGGCTACACGATCTATCCCGTACACCTCACCGTAGGAGAGCATGGCGCTGCCTCTATTGTGAACTATCAGCCCTACAATGAGGTTCCCATGGGTGTCCGGCTACAGCTATCTGTGACACCTGAAGCTGGCTATAAGATTCAGTCGATACTTGTCAATGGGAAGCCTCTAGAGGGTATGGAGTTCGAAGTGCTCCAGGAGACGAATGTAGAGGTCCGCTTCGAAAAAGAGACTGCTCTACAAGTCCCAACAGACAACTCTGTCGCACTCTATCCTAACCCCGCAACAGACTACATTACCATCCGCACGGCTATCGGTAGCTCTATCGAGCTCTTTGCTAGCGATGGCACGCTGGTAGCCACTACGCAGACCACTATGCCAGAGACGACACTCTCCGTAGCAGAGCTCCCAGCAGGACGTTACGTAGCACGGATCATCGAGCGTGACGGCAAGACGGTACTAACGCCTGTGATCGTCCGATGAGCTTCGCTGTCTACCAGACTGCGGACTAGCATACGCAGTCTCCACACATGAGACTGTTGCAAAAGTCAACAGTCTCACAATCTTGCTAGCAAGATTGTTCAGACTTTGCAGAAAGGATGAAGCGCAAGGCGCTGAGGGTGAGGTCTGAAGGGAGCATACCTCCGTATGTGACCGAAGCCGAATCCCGAAAGCAACACAGCGATTCGCCTTTATGCAACAGTCTCTACATAAAGCGACCCCTGTAGGAGTGCATACTAAAGCATTCCTACAGGGGGTTACTACTGCGTCGTATGTCGCTACGCTAGCTGTCTGATCGTCTAGCGGTCACAGAACCTACAGACTCGCTCACAGCGCGCATGGACTTGATCACAGCTCGATCTCGACCACGTAGTCGATGAGATCTGCGGGGCGACGAATGGTCAGCTGCAACGCGCCACTATCAGTACGCGTATAGGCTATCGGTGCACGTGTGATATAGTCTACTACTGCCCTTGGAGCCTGTGGCAGAGAGATCTCGATCTGCTCCACATCTTCAAAGATATGGAGGTAGAGCTTGGCTCCCTTTGTTGTGGAGACACCCCAAGGCTGCTCCGCAATGAGCCCCGCTTGGCTGCCATAGATCGTCTCTCCATAGCGTTCCATCCAGTCCCCGATCCCGTTGAGCCGCTCAATGGCCTGCTCGGGTAGCTCGCCATTGGGCTGTGGTCCCACATTGAGTAGCAGATTGCTTCCCTTGGCAGCGGCGCGAACTAGCAGCTCGACCAGTTCGGCAGTACTCTTGTAGTTTGTATCAGCGACCTTATAGCCCCACATGCCATTCATCGTTTGGCACATTTCCAGAGGTAAGTGGCTGATCTGCTGTCCCGAGAGACCCGCTTTGTTTTCGCCTGGCAGGTCGCGCTCGAACATCTGAAAGTCTTCGCCCTCAAGCGGCGAGATATGATGATTATTGCCTATCAGACAGCAGGGTTGAAGCTCATGAATGTATGCGTATAGCTCCTCCATCCTCCAGTCAAACGGGACCGAGTCACTGTCGTGATCCCAATAACCATCTAGCCAGATAGCCCCTACCTCGCCGTATCGGGTCAACAGTTCGTGGAGCTGCGCCTTCATAAAGGCAAAGTAGGAATCATAGTCAGGTGCCATAACGCGCCCCGTGTGCAGTCCGGTCCTACCTAGAGGATAGTCTGGGCGGATCCAGTCGAGGATCGAGTAGTAGAGGTGTAGCTTGAGACCCTCGGCTCTACACGCCTCGGCAAGCTCACTTAGCACATCTCGCCCGAAGGGGGTAGCATCGACAATGTTGTAGTCACTCGTCTCCGTATGATACATCGAGAAACCATCATGATGCCGCGTCGTAAAGGTCACATAGCGTGCGCCTGAACGCTTGATGGCCTGAGCCCACGCCGTAGCATCAAAGCGTATCGGATAGAAGCATGAAGCAGCCTTAGCATACTCATCTTTATTGAGCTTGCCAGAGTTGAGATACCACTCCCCCTGAGCATACATACTATACAGTCCCCAGTGAATGAAGATCCCTAGTCGGCTCTCCTCAAATGCCTCTCGCGCCTGCAGATTGCATGGCGACGGTGTGTAGCTACGCTGTGCAAAAAGGGCTCCGCACCCTACCAGCAGCATAACTATCCATAGTAAGCGTCGTCTCATAGTTTGTTATTCGTTGCCTATATCGATTGATAGCGCAAACTTACGAAAATGATTCGTGACACACCCTCACCCCAAGCTAGCACCTCTAATCTCTAACCTCTGATCTCTAAGGTCTAAATTCGTACCTTTGCATGAGGCTGATACAGGTCAGCCGAGGCTACGTATCTACAATGAAGACTCACTTTGACATTATCGTAATTGGTGCAGGGCACGCTGGCTGCGAGGCGGCGTGCGCTACTGCACGCATGGGTGCCTCGACGCTCCTCATCACGGGAGACATGAACAAGGTGGCGCAGCTAAGCTGCAACCCCGCCATGGGCGGCATCGCCAAGGGACAGATAGTGAGGGAGATAGATGCACTGGGCGGCTACACGGGACAAATGTCTGACGCTGCTACGATACAGTGGCGTATGCTCAACCGAAGCAAGGGCCCTGCTATGTGGAGCCCGCGAGCACAGCTAGACCGCATGCGCTTTATGGAGCTATGGAGAGGTCAGCTAGATCGGACGGATCGCTTAGCGCTCTGGCAAGACTTCGTCGTAGATATAAAGTTTGGCGCAGAGGACAACAAGCATCTGGTAGTGACGCAATTAGGTATGACCTTTACGGCTGCAAAGGTGATCCTCACGGCTGGGACTTTCCTCGGGGGACTGATGCACTTTGGTAAGACGATGATCCCAGGCGGACGCATCTCAGAGCCAGCTAGCCACGGCATCACAGAGTGTCTCGTAGCAGCGGGGCATCATGCAGATCGTATGAAGACGGGCACCCCAGCCCGCATCGACGGACGCTCCGTAGATTGGTCGCTTGTAGAGGAGCAGCCAGGTGACGAGGAGGCGGGTCGCTTTAGCTTCCTCCCAATGCAACGAAGCCAGCTACGACAGCGCTCCTGCTACATCCTCTATACCAACGAAGCTTGCCACGACATACTTCGCGCTTCGCTCAGCGACTCACCACTCTACAATGGTCAGATACAGAGCATCGGACCGCGCTACTGCCCCAGCATAGAGACGAAGATTGTCAACTTCGCCGACCGCACACGCCATCAGCTCTTCCTCGAGCCTGAGGGTGAGGAGACGAACGAATACTACCTCAACGGCTTTAGTTCGTCGCTCCCTATCGACACACAGATCAGAGCTTTACAAACGATCCCCGCACTGCGAGATGTACAGCTCTACCGCCCGGGCTATGCGATCGAGTACGACTTCTTTGACCCGCGAGATCTGCACCATACGCTGGAGAGTAAGCTAGTACCTGGCCTTTACCTAGCGGGTCAGGTCAACGGCACCACCGGCTACGAGGAGGCTGCCGGACAAGGTCTCCTCGCAGGTATCAATGCTGCCCTAGCCCTACAAAAAAAGGCTCCGCTCGTCCTAAGACGAGACGAAGCCTACATAGGCGTCCTCATTGACGATCTCGTAACCAAGGGGGTCGACGAGCCATATCGTATGTTTACCTCACGAGCTGAGTACCGTATACTCCTACGTCAAGACAATGCCGACCTGCGACTGACACCTTATGCGGAGCAGCTAGGACTAGCCACCGCAGAGCGACTGAGCCGCCTCGAGCAGATCAAAGAGGGCATAGCAGCGCTAGACAATCTATGCGCTAACTACTCGGTCAAGCCAGAGGAGGTCAACGGCTACCTGGCCAGTCTAGGTGAGAAGCCTCTAGACTTTGGCACTAAGCTCACGACCCTACTCCTTCGTCCGCACGTTTCGCTCAGCGGCTTGATCGCCCAGCTAGACGGTTTCGCCACGCAGGTGGCAGGTTTGATAGGTGATGACGAGGAGATCCTCACACGCACCGAGACCGCCATCAAGTACCGGGGCTACATCGAACGCGAGGAGCAAGCCGCTCAGAAGCTTCACCGCCTCGAGTCGCTAACGCTAGGCGACAAGCTCGACTATCAGCAGATCTCTGCGCTCCCCATAGAGGCTCGCGAGAAGCTCTCTCGTATCCGCCCCGCCACTATCGCTCAGGCCGCCCGCATCCCAGGCATCTCTCCGAGCGACATCAACATACTCCTAGTTCTACTGGGACGATAGCTTACCGTTTCACGTGAAACAATCGAAATGAACCGAGACGAAATCAAAGCTATCCTCCCAACCATCCCGCAAGACCCAGGATGCTATCAGTACCGTAATAAGAACGGGACGATCATCTATGTGGGTAAAGCGAAGAATCTGCGCAATCGCGTCTCCTCTTACTTCAACAATTCACCGAAAGATCCGAAGACGACGAGGCTAGTCAGCGAGATTCGCCAACTAGAGTACTTTGTAGTCAACAGCGAGGCTGAGGCTTTGGTCTTAGAGAACAACCTGATCAAGACCCAC
>OKSA01000120.1_pt1 | contig 71508 bp, 59 predicted proteins | sample 1601181 | NCBI WGS metagenome assembly OKSA01 (sample SAMEA3541538, study PRJEB24748) | human gut metagenome | biome: human gut; feature: human-associated habitat; material: faeces | place: China | collected 2012
GTGGGACAACGTCATCGTCTTCACCTATAAGGTCGTCGTGAACAAGGTCAACGAGAACAAGGAAGCTCTGAAGGGCGCCGCGTTCAAGCTCGAAAAGAAGATTAAGGACGCCGACAACCAGCTCGTCAAGGAGTTCACCGCGGGCAAGGACACCTCCTTCACCCCATACTTTACTGACTAATTCCGGTGTCTTTAACGACTTAGATTTTATCTTAATATCTTCACTATGATTGATAGCCATTATTGGTGACATTCGCGAAGCCCTTATTGCTGGTACTAATGCCGACAATACAATCGTAACTATCGCAAGTACAATTGATAAAAGTACTCCTAATAAAGATGGTGCATACACAATGCTCATTTCTAATGTATCAATAAGCATTTTGTTACTCAATATGACAAGAATATAACTTGCTGACAGACCCCCGACTATACCTGCTGCAACACCTATTACACCCATAAACGCAGCTTCAAAAAAAACATTTTTTCTAATCTGGCGTGGAGTAGCACCAATTGAAGCTAACATTCCGTACTGTTTAGTTTTCTGGTTAATAGATATAGCAAAGCTGTTACTTATACATACCGCTGAAGTTATAATAATTATAACCATAACAACAGCCGCCATATTATATACAAATGCAACACTTGAATCATAAAACACTTCATACTTTATAATACTGTTATTAATGTAATATGAATGTGCCTTATCAAGCTGGTTCTTTAATATACCTGCCTCTTCATCTGTTGGACTGCCTGAATACTGCTTGCTAAATAAAATTCTATCGACACCTAATATATCCGCAATTATATTATATCCGCGACGACTTCACCCAGAAGCAGTTGGACAAACCGGAGATCCTCACCGTCCTGCGGGACGTTACCGCCGCTGAACTGGGCCGCGATATCCGCGTGATGCTGGCGGTGGGCAAGACCCCTCCCGCATCCGGGCGCAGCGCACCCCCTCCCCCGCCATCGCGGCAGGCCCCGCAGCCCGCGCCGCAGGCAGCGGCCCCGGTGCCGCCCGCCAACGATCCCCCGCCATGGGAGCCTCCCGCCTCTACCGGCGGCGACCGGCTGGACGAGCTGGCTCAGAACGGGCGGCAGCTGGACAACTTCAAGATCAAATAAACTGATGATACAAAGGAGAATAACGACATGGCAAAGGGTTATAGCGCCCGCAAGGGCTTTTCCGGCGGCGCCGGCATGATGCAGCAGCAGGCGCAGATGCAGCAGAAGCTGATGAAGATGCAGCAGGAGATGAGCAAAGCCCAGGAGGAGGTGGAGAACAGCTCCTTTACCGCCTCCGTAGGCGGCGGCGCCGTGACTGCCGCAGTTTCCGGCAAGAAGGAGCTCACCGCTCTGACCATCAAGCCCGACGTGGTGGACCCCGAGGATGTGGAGATGCTGCAGGATCTGGTCATTTCCGCCGTCAACGAGGCCCTGCGTCAGGCGGAGGAGGCCATGAGTTCCTCCATGAACGCCCTCACCGGCGGCCTGAACATCCCCGGTCTGGGCCTGTAAAAAGCATAAAAAAGCAGCCCCGAAGCGGTGCTTCGGGGCTGCTTTTTTATGCCTCGGCATCGGCGAAGTACGTCACCAGCAGATCCGTCACCATGCCGTAGCTGCGGATGCCGCTGGCGTCGCCGTTGGTCTTGAGGAACGCGTCGTACACGCTCTCCGACGCATGGGACACCGGTCCCCGGAACGCCGCCCAGTAGGTGTTGTCCGCCCGCAGGTCTGCGATCACCGTCTCCGGCAGGGTCTCGCGGATGGCGCGGCTCCGGTCGGGGTCCGCGCGATACAGGGCATTGGAGAGATAGACGTATCCCTCCAGCCAGCCGGAGTAGCGGTACACCGGATCGGCGCATCTCGTGGCTGCCAGGATGCCGATGAAATTGCACTCCTGCTCGGAGATAACGCCCCGCTGGTGGGCCATCTCGTGGCACACCGTGGACGGCAGCCACGCCACAGGACTGTCCATGTTCACATTGGCCTCGCCGGTAAAGGGGAAATAGAAGCCGGTGAACCGCAGCACGCTGAGGGCGTTGGAGCAGGCGAAGGGCTTGACGCCGCCGGTCTCCACCCGCAGGAACGGGAACTCGTCGTACACCCCGTCGTAGGCGTCGCCCGCCGCGGCCAGAATGGCCTTTCGGTCGGCGGCGCAGACGCCGCTGGCGTCCCGCGGCACGCCGTCCGCCGCTGCGGTAAGCTCTGATGCGAAGTACCGTGTCACCTGCTCCAGTTCCTCCACCGACACGGGCTGGGCCACGATGCCGCTCCTGTCCTGAAAGCTGTCGGTGCTGTACGCCGTGCCCCACAGGAGGCAGAAGCCGCCGTACACCGTCAACATCAGGCAGGCGGCGGTCAGCACGAAATCCGCCAGCACCGCGCACCGCCGCGGCCCCGCGATGAGCCGCCGCACCGTGCAGGCCAGCCAGATGATGCCCGCCCAGATCGCCGTCAATATCAGCACCTCGCCCACGGAGCCGTCGAACCCGTCGCACAGGCGGGCCGCCTGCCGCATGGCGGGGAAAATGACGCTGCCGCACAGCCGGTTCATGGCGGTACGGTCAGTGCGCAGGGCAAAATAGGCGGCGAAAAACAGAGCCAGCGCCGTCAGCCACCATAGCAGTTGGCGGCGCTGCCGTAGATACGTCCTCACAGTGGCAGCGGACGGCCGGTGAAGCTCATGACGCAGTGGGACTGCACGATGACCTTGCCGTTCTCGTCCGTGACCTCCGCCGAGCAGAAGGCCAGCTTGCCGCCCAGACGGTCCACCTTCCCCACAGCGGTAAGGGTGCTGTCCGCCGCCGCAGCGGACAGATAGTCGATGGCAGCGTTTACCGTCACCACCACCTCCTGCCGCAGGCTCATGATGGCCATGCCCATGGCCACGTCGCACAGGGCGAACAGGATACCGCCGTGAGCCCCTCCCCAGCGGTTCAGGCTGTCGCGGCACATGGGCAGCACCACGGCGGCGCTGCCGTCGCCAATGTCGGCGGTGTACATATGGTTATGCGTCAGAAACGGCTCGCGGCTGTTGCTGAAATCCAGCAGCTTCTTCTTGAGCTCCTCAGTCATGGTGTTCCTCCGATGTATCGTTCTGGGGCGCGGATGCCGGCTCCGACGCCGTTTCGCGGGCCCGCTCCACATAGGCGTAGGCCTCCGTGGGCATATTGCGCCGGTGCAGCCGCCGGTCCAGCAGGTACTTCACCAGCTCCTGCACGCAGGCGAAGATGGGTACGCCCAGGAACATACCCAGCACACCGCCGAAGCCGCCGCCCACCAGAATGGCCACGATGACCCAGAAGCTGGAGATGCCGGTGGCATCGCCCAGGATCTTGGGGCCCAGGATATTCCCGTCAAACTGCTGAAGCACCAAGATAAAGATGATGAAGATGAGACACTGCTTGGGACTGACCAGCAGGATCAGGAAGGCCGATGGGATGGCGCCCAGGAACGGTCCGAAAAACGGGATGATGTTGGTGACGCCCACCACCACGCTGACCAGCGGGGTATAGGGCAGCTTCAGGATGCTGCCTCCGAGGAAGCACAGCGCGCCGATGATGAGGGAGTCCAGCAGCTTGCCCCGCACGAAGCCGGAGAAGATGCGGTCCACCTGGCGGGTACCGCGGATGACGGCACGGGCCTTCCGCTCGTCGAAGATGGCGAACACCGCCTTGCAGCAGCGGGCGAGGCTCTTTTCCTTCATGGTCATGAGGTAGATGGATACGATGATGCCCACGATCAGGTCGGTGGCCAGGTTGATGACGCCGCGGATACCGCTCCAGATGCCGCCGGTCAGGGTCCCCAGCGTCGTCTGCGCCCAGGGCAGGATGTGCTCCTTCAGCAGGGTCACGCCATCGCTGTAATACTTTGTGACAAAGTCGGCGATCCACACCGCCACCTCGTTCTCGCTGTCCAGCAGACTGTCAGCCCAGTTATATACCTTATAGTAATACGACTCAGCGTTGTTGATGAGCATGGTCACGCTGTCAATAAGCTGGGGGATCAGCACGCTCATCAGCAGGTAGATCAGCAGGATGGCCACCGTCTCCGCCAGCAGGATGCTGAAAAACCGCAGGATGCCAGCGGCGTTCTTCGGGTGCTTTTTGGGAAAAACCCTCTGCCACGCAGCGTGGAGTACCCTCTCGATCCAGTTCATCACCGGCGTCAGCAGGTATGCGATGACCGCGCCGTATACCACCGGCGCCAGCACGGAGGCCAGCTTGCTCACGAACTGCTGCAGTGTACCGCCCATATAAAATGTGTCGTAAAAAACCAGCACGGCGCAGACGGTCAGAAACGCCGTCAGCCCCCACTTCAGATATTGTGTCCGGTTCTTCATGCACACCACTCCTTTTCCGGTCTTGTTCCCCCTATCATAGCCGACCAGACCCCGATTTGCAAGGGTTTTCTGCCCTTGCCGCCGCTGAGGGAGGGCTGTGCGCTGCGCACGGACAACGCCGTCACTCCTGTGCGTCTGACTGTTGCATTTCCCGTCGCGTTGTGGCATAATGGAGAGACACACTGCACTTACCGGCATATAGGAGGAGAGCCATGAAGAAGCTCCTGTTCATTGTCAATCCAAAGGCGGGCAAAACGAAATCCAACGCCCCCCTGTTCGATGCGGTGGCCGCCTTTTCCCGCGCTGGCTATCTGGTGCGGGTCTTTCTGACGGAGGCCGGCGGCGAAGCCCGGACCTACGCGGCCAAATGGGGCCCGCAGTACGACGTGGTAGTCTGCGCCGGCGGCGACGGCACCCTAAATGAGACCATCTCCGGTCTGATGGAGCTGGAGCGCCGCCCGCTGCTGGGCTACCTGCCCAACGGCAGCACCAACGATTTTGCTGCCAGCCTGCACCTGTCCTCCGATCCCCGCCACGCCGCCCAGGCCATCGCCAGCGGCCAGCCCCACGCCTTGGACATCGGGCGGCACAACGACCGTTATTTCGCCTATGTGGCATCCTTTGGCGCCTTCACCCGCTCCTCCTACTCCGCGTCCCAGGCGGCAAAAAACGCCCTGGGTCACTTCGCGTACATACTGGAGGGGCTGGGGGATCTGGACTCCCTGCGGCCCTACAACTGCCGCATTGAGGCGGACGGTGAGACGTTTGAGGGTGACTTCATCTTCGGCGCGGTGTGCAACAGCACTTCCCTGGGCGGGCTGGTGAAGTTGGACCCCAGCCGCGTCAAGATGGACGACGGTCTGTTCGAGCTGCTGCTGCTGCGGATGCCCAAAACGGCCCTGGACCTGCAGAATCTCATCACCGCCATGACGCGGATGCAGTATGAGTACCCGGGCGTCATCTTCCGCCACGTGCAGCACGTGACCCTCACCACCCAGGCCCACATTCCCTGGTCGCTGGACGGCGAGTTCGCCCCCAGCGTGGAGCGTGTGGACATCGACAATCTGTCCGGCGCGGTGGAGCTGCTGCGCTGACTTTCCGAAACAGACGCAAAAAAGGACGCCGGAGCGCAGCTCCGGCGTCCTTTTCATGTGCTTTTAGAAGAAGAATTCCTTGATCTGGCCGTACAGCACCAGGATCATGCACAGCGGGGTGATGAACTTGATGCAGGCCTTAAAGAAGCCATAGCCGCTCATGGGATGGCCGGACTGCTCGCACTCCTCCTTGACCACGTCGGGGCCCAGCTCCCAGCCGATCATGATCGACATCAGCAGCGCGCCCAGCGGCATCATGATGCCCTCGGACAGCATATCAAAGAAGTCCAGCCAGCAGTCGTTCCATGTCCGGATGTCCGCCTCCGGCAGGCCCAGGAACTTCCACGGGGTGAAGTCGGCGCCGCCCAGACTGTCGGCGCAGATGAGGATACAGCCCACACCCACGGCCGCCGCCGCGATGAGGGTGTACTTCTTGCGCTTGTCGCCCTTGCCGGAATCGCGGGCCTTATCCACAAAGTGAGCCACCACGGCCTCCAGCAGGGAGATGGACGAGGAGATCGCCGCAAACACCACCAGCAGGTAGAACAGGATGCCGAAGATGGGGCCCAGACCGCCCATACGGCTGAACACGTTCTGCATGGTGACGAACAGCAGCTTGGGGCCGCCCAGCGTGCCGCTGGGGTCCAGGGCGAAACGGCCGGGGATGACGCACAGGCCGGCCATCAGCGCCACCAGCGTATCCATGACAATGATGAGAATGGCGTTTTTCTGGAGGTTCTCCTTCTTATCCAGATAGGAGCCGTAGGTGATCATAATGCCCATGCCCAGAGACAGGGAGAAGAACATCTGACCGCCGGCGGTGGAAAGCACGGTCAGGAAATTGGGTGCCTCTTCGATGATGCCGTTGGCCACAGCCCAGCCCGGAACGAACATGTACTTCAGGCCATTCACCGCGCCGGGCAGGGTGCAGGCGCGGACAATGCAGATCAGCAGCATCACGAACAGCGCGGGCATGCCCACGGAACAAACCTTCTCGATACCGCCGCTGACGCCGCCCATGACGATGAGCATGGTCAGCGCCACAAAGATGAGACCGTAGATAATGGCCTCAGTGGGGTTGCCCATAAAGGCGTTGAATACCTCTGCGCCCAGCGAAGTGCCGTTGGCCGCAGCCACCTCCGCAAAGGCGGCGGAGCCGAAGCTGGCGCCGAACAGATCGCCCACGTTCACCACCACGTACTTGATGCAGTAGCCGCCCAGTGCGCAGTAGAAGAACAGAATAAAGAACGGGGACAGGATGCCCAGCCAGCCCAGCCACTTGAAGCGCTTGCTCAGCACATGATACGCGCTGACCACGCCCTTGCCGGTCTTGCGGCCCAGCGCCAGCTCGCCCACCATGACGATAAAGCCGCACAGAACGGCCAGCACCAGATACACGACCAGGAAGGTAAAACCGCCGGAGGCGCCCATTTTATTGGGGAAGCCCCAAATGTTGCCCAGGCCGACTGCCGAACCGACAGACGCCATCAGGAATCCAAAATTGGACCCAAAGCCTTTTCTTTCTTCCATTGTTTTCTCTCCTTATAACAGAAATTTGCACCCGCTCCTTTGCCGAGTGCCCAAATTTTCTGTCTCCCATCTACTGACAGGAAACATCTTGAGGCGCCGCCACGCCCCTCAATGTGCCGTTGACGATAGTCCGCCAACGTCCCATGCAAAAAGTATACAGGATTCAAATTGCAACCGCAATTAGCAGTATTGATGAATTTTTCTCGTCCCATTGTACATTTTTAACATTCTATGAACAGATTTATTTTTGCAGTTTATAAAGATAAAGCATCCTTTTAGCACCCCTCAATGCACGGTTTCACGGGTTTTCCCTGACTTTTTTACCGCGATACTGCTATTTTCCTCTGGCGAAACCATCTGTGAAAGAATAAACAGGCATATCGTCCCCTCCCCGCCGCCTGTCCGCACCGCACCCATGCGCCGCATCGGCGGTACAGAGCGCGCCTTTTCCACCCTTCAGTGCCGTGAACCGGCTATCGGGCCTGCTCTTTTCGCTTTTTCTCCGTCCCCGTGCGAGAGAATATCCGCAGTCAAACAGCGCCCGCCGGAATGGCGGGCGCTGCTCTTTCTGTTATTTGGAGAGCATACCGGGATGGCGGTCCCAGTATGGATAACATACACGCTTGCTTAGAAGAAGAATTCCTTGATCTGGCCGTACAGCACCAGGATCATGCACAGCGGGGTGATGAACTTGATGCAGGCCTTAAAGAAGCCATAGCCGCTCATGGGATGGCCGGACTGCTCGCACTCCTCCTTGACCACGTCGGGGCCCAGCTCCCAGCCGATCATGATCGACATCAGCAGCGCGCCCAGCGGCATCATGATGCCCTCGGACAGCATATCAAAGAAGTCCAGCCAGCAGTCGTTCCATGTCCGGATGTCCGCCTCCGGCAGGCCCAGGAACTTCCACGGGGTGAAGTCGGCGCCGCCCAGACTGTCGGCGCAGATGAGGATACAGCCCACACCCACGGCCGCCGCCGCGATGAGGGTGTACTTCTTGCGCTTGTCGCCCTTGCCGGAATCGCGGGCCTTATCCACAAAGTGAGCCACCACGGCCTCCAGCAGGGAGATGGACGAGGAGATCGCCGCAAACACCACCAGCAGGTAGAACAGGATGCCGAAGATGGGGCCCAGACCGCCCATACGGCTGAACACGTTCTGCATGGTGACGAACAGCAGCTTGGGGCCGCCCAGCGTGCCGCTGGGGTCCAGGGCGAAACGGCCGGGGATGACGCACAGGCCGGCCATCAGCGCCACCAGCGTATCCATGACAATGATGAGAATGGCGTTTTTCTGGAGGTTCTCCTTCTTATCCAGATAGGAGCCGTAGGTGATCATAATGCCCATGCCCAGAGACAGGGAGAAGAACATCTGACCGCCGGCGGTGGAAAGCACGGTCAGGAAATTGGGTGCCTCTTCGATGATGCCGTTGGCCACAGCCCAGCCCGGAACGAACATGTACTTCAGGCCATTCACCGCGCCGGGCAGGGTGCAGGCGCGGACAATGCAGATCAGCAGCATCACGAACAGCGCGGGCATGCCCACGGAACAAACCTTCTCGATACCGCCGCTGACGCCGCCCATGACGATGAGCATGGTCAGCGCCACAAAGATGAGACCGTAGATAATGGCCTCAGTGGGGTTGCCCATAAAGGCGTTGAATACCTCTGCGCCCAGCGAAGTGCCGTTGGCCGCAGCCACCTCCGCAAAGGCGGCGGAGCCGAAGCTGGCGCCGAACAGATCGCCCACGTTCACCACCACGTACTTGATGCAGTAGCCGCCCAGTGCGCAGTAGAAGAACAGAATAAAGAACGGGGACAGGATGCCCAGCCAGCCCAGCCACTTGAAGCGCTTGCTCAGCACATGATACGCGCTGACCACGCCCTTGCCGGTCTTGCGGCCCAGCGCCAGCTCGCCCACCATGACGATAAAGCCGCACAGAACGGCCAGCACCAGATACACGACCAGGAAGGTAAAACCGCCGGAGGCGCCCATTTTATTGGGGAAGCCCCAAATGTTGCCCAGGCCGACTGCCGAACCGACAGACGCCATCAGGAATCCAAAATTGGTTCCAAAGCCTTTTCTTTCTTCCATTGTTTTCTCTCCTTACTAAATACTTTCCCTTAGCCTTCCCGTTCCGGTGCTCCCACACCGGAGCGGTTCCCTGCGCGAAAGTCTTTCGCGTCAGGTTACTTTGAAGTATAGCCCATCCCGCCGCTCCCCGCAATTAGCAATATTTATAAATTTTTAGCACAGTTTTCTGTTGTTTTAACATTTTCTTTATAGTAAACCGCTATTCCTTTATGTGAAAAGTATAACATTTCATGCGGCAAAAATCAGATAATATATGCTAATATCTCGTAAAATACAGAATTTGTGCATGTATTTCTTATGAAGAAATGTGCGGTTGCTTTTTCTGTGCAAGCGCACGATTGTTAAATTTTCGCTAATCTGATGTTAAGGTTCCGTTAATGCCGCGCTTGCCGGTATAGCGCCGCCCAAAAAAAGCAGTTGACAAACGCGGATTTTCTGCTATGATTTGAAAACGGTTTTCATTTTCAATTTCAGGAGGCATCCTATGACGTATATGACCAGACAGCAGCAGGCGATACTGGCCTGCATCCAGTCCTGCGACGGCGGCATCGGCGCGGCGGAGCTGACGGAAACGCTGCACCGGCAGGGCGAGACGGTGGGACTGACCACCGTGTACCGCCATTTGGAGCGGTTGGAAAAGGCAGGCAAGGTTCACAAAATCGTGACGGATTCCGGTGCAAAATATCAGTTCTGCACATGTAACGCATCGGGTCGTGGCTGTTTTCTGCTGAAATGTGAAAAGTGCGGCGAGGTGTGCCACGTGGACTGCTCCCATCTGGCGCCGCTGTACCGCCATCTGGAGGAGGAGCACGGCTTCTCCATCGACCCGCGGCGGACGCTGTTTTACGGCGTATGCCGCCGGTGCCGGGAGGCGGCGGAATGAGGCGGCTCCGGGCGTTTTTACTGGCGCTGACGGTGGCGGCGGGGCTGTGCGGCTGCGGCCGGAAACCCTTGCAGGACAACGGAAAGCTCCGGGTGGTATGCACGCTGTTCCCCTACTACGACTTCGTGCGGCAGATCGGCGGGGACGACGTGGACGTGACGCTGGTGGTGCCCGCAGGGCGGGAGACACACAGCTTTGAGCCCACGCCGCTGGATGTCATCCGCATCAGCGAGGCGGACGTGTTCGTCTACAACGGCGGCGAGAGCGAGCAGTGGGTGGAGAACATTCTGGACGCCGCAGGGGAAAATATCCCGTATGTCCTGTCGATGATGGGGGCGGCGGAACTGCATGAGGAAGAATTTTCCGAGGGCATGCAGGGACAGGGCGCAAACGCCCACGAGCACAGCGATCACGACCACGGCCACGGCGAAAACGGCGGGGGCGATGATGCGGAAGATGAAGAAACCGAGTACGACGAGCACATCTGGACATCGCCGGTGACGGCCATGGCCCTGTGCCGCGCCATCGGGGAGACTCTGTGTCAGGCCGATCCCGACCACGCCGACGGTTACCGCCAGCGGCTGGCGGACTATCTGACGGAGCTGGAGTCGCTGGATCAGTCGTTCCGCGACGTGGTGGCCGGCGGCAGCCGGAGGCTGCTGGTGTTCGGTGACCGGTTCCCGCTTTTGTATTTCTGCCGCGAGTACGGGCTGGACTACCGCGCGGCGTTTCACGGCTGCGCCGGCGACACCGAGCCGTCGCTGGCCACGCTGAAGTATCTCATCGATCTGGTAAACGAGGAGCACATCCCCGTGGTATACACCATCGAGCTCAGCAGCCGGAAGGTGGCGGAGGCCATCGCCGAGACTACCGGCGCGGCGGTGCGGACGTTCCAGTCCTGCCAGACGGTGAGCCGCGCGGATTTTGATAACGGCGTCACGTATCTCCAATTGATGGAGGCCAACGTGGACGCATTGAGGGAGGGGCTGGCCTGATGGAAAAGCCGACGGAAAAGAAAATATTGCTGGACTGCCGCGATGTGTCCCTGGGCTATGAGGGGCAGGCGCTGTGGCAGGGGCTGACGTTCCAGGTGCGCAGCGGCGACTATCTTTGCGTGGTAGGCGAGAACGGCTCCGGCAAGTCCACGCTGCTGAAAAGCATGCTGGGCCTTTTGAAGCCCATGAAGGGAGAGATCGTGCTGGACCGGTCCCTGCGGGCGGGAGCCATCGGCTATCTGCCCCAGCAGACACAGGCCCAGAAGGACTTTCCCGCCACAGTGACGGAGGTGGTGCGCAGCGGCTTCCTCAACGGGCGGGGCGCTCACTTCTTCTACACGGCGCAGGAGAAATCCGCGGCGCTGATGCACATGGGAAAGCTGGGCATTTTAGAGCTGAAGGACCGGTGCTACCGTGAGCTGTCCGGCGGGCAGCAGCAGCGGGTGCTGCTGGCAAGAGCGCTGTGCGCCGCCGGAGAACTGCTGGTGCTGGATGAGCCGGTGACGGGGCTGGACCCCACTGCGGCCCAGGACCTGTACCGCACGCTGGACTATCTCAATAAGAAAGAAGGGCTGGCCATCGTCATGGTGACCCACGACCTGCGCAGCGCCCTGCCCCACGCCACCGCCATCCTCCACGCGGGACACGGCGGCTGGTTCTACGGCGACACGGCGGCGTATCTGGCGTCGCCCTACGGAAAGCGATTCGGAGGTGACGGTATATGAGCCTGCTGCTGGAAATGTTCACCTATCCCTTTATCCTGCGGGCCTTTGTGGTGGGTATCCTGATCTCTCTGTGCGCGGCGCTGCTGGGCGTGCCGCTGGTGCTGAAGCGCTACTCCATGATCGGCGACGGACTGAGCCACGTGTCCTTCGGCGCACTGAGCGTTGCGCTGGCCTGCGGCTGGGCGCCGCTGCCGGTGTCCATCCCCGTGGTGGTGCTGGCGGCGCTGGGCCTGCTGCGGATGACGGAGAGGAGCCGCATGGGCGCGGACGCGGCCATCGCCGTGGTCAGCGCCTCCTCCCTGGCCGCCGGTGTGGTGGTCACCAGTCTCACCACCGGCATGACCACCGATGTGGACAGCTTTATGTTCGGCTCCATCCTGGCGCTGGACCGCGCCGACGTGGCGCTGTCCGTGGGGGTGTCGGCGGCGGTGCTGGTGCTGTACGTGCTGTTTTACCACCGGCTGTTCGCCATCACCTTTGATGAGAGCTTTTCCCGCGCCACCGGCATGCGGGTGGGGCTTTACAACACGGTGCTGTCGGTGCTGACAGCGCTGACCATCGTGCTGGGCATGCGGCTGATGGGCGCCATGCTCATCTCCAGTCTGGTCATCTTCCCCGCCCTGACGGCGATGCGGCTGCTCCGCAGCTTCCGCGGCGTGGTCATCTGCGCGGGTGTGCTCAGCGTGGTGTGCTTCTGCGCGGGGCTCACCGGCTCGTATCTGCTGAGCACCCCCGTGGGCGCTACGGTGGTGCTGGCGGATCTGGCGGCGTTCCTGCTGGCCTGCGGTGCGGCGGGGCTGAAAAAACGGGCATAACGGCGCGGCGGCGCGGGTCTACACCCGCACCGCCCTGTCTTTTTTTGCAAAACGCACCTTTTCGACGGGTTTTTTGCAGAAAAATACTTGCGTTGTTCCCATTTTTATGGTATGCTACACACGTAAGTAAGGTATTGACTGGGAGTGGGCTTGACTGTCCGCTCTTTTTGTTGGGCATTTTTGATTTGTTAAAAGCAGGAGGATGCGCCGTGAAAAAGATCACAGACGTTGTCTGGGAGCTGGCGGAGCCGGTGGTACAGGAGCATGGCTGCCAGCTGTGGGACGTGGAATATGTACGGGAGGCGGGCCAGTGGTACCTGCGGCTGTATCTGGACAAGGACAGCGGCGTGGACATTCTGGACTGCGAGGCCATTAGCCGGAGGGTCAGCGACCTGCTGGACGAGGCCGACCCCATCGAGAGCAGCTACGTGTTCGAGGTGGGCTCCGCCGGTCTGGAGCGGCAGCTGAAGCGGCCCTCGGACTTTGCCCGCTTCATGGGCAGCCCCGTGCTGGTCAAGACCTACCAGAACAGGGACGGGCGCAAGGAGTTCGCCGGTAAGCTGGCGGGCTATGAGGACGGCGCGGTGCTGCTGGACATGGGCGGCGCGGAGCCGGTGCGGTTCGAAAAGAACGAGGTGGCGCTGGTGCGCCTGCGCGTGGAATTCTGATACGACTATCTGACGATGAATAGAAGGAGAAACGACCATGAAATGTGATGAGATCTTCGCCGCACTGGCGATGCTGGAAAAGGAACGCGGTATCCCCCAGAGCTTTATGATGGGCAAGATCATTCAGGCGCTGACCACCGCCTATAAGCGGGACCACGAGGGCGTGGAGAACGTCATCGTGGACGTGAACGAGGAGAAAAAGGATCTGAAGATGTTCGTCCAGAAGGAGATCGTGGAGGAGGTGGAGAACCCCGGCTCCCAGATCTCGCTGGAGGAGGCCAAGCACATGTCCGCCAAGAACGAGCTGGGCGGCATCGTCAACATCCCCGTGGAGAGCGTGGAGTTCGGCCGCATCGCCGCCGGAAACGGCAAGCAGGTCATCATCCAGGGCCTGCGGGAGGCTGAGCACGGCATGATCTATGATGAGTTCAACAGCAAGCAGCACGAGATCCTCACCGGCACCGTCAGCCGCATCGATCCCCGGACCGGCAACGTCAGCCTGCGCATCGGCACCGGCGCCGAGTCCACCGAGGCGGTGCTGACCATGAACGAGCAGGTCCCCGGCGAGGAGCTGCGTGAGGGCCAGATGGTCAAGGTGTATCTGGTAGAGGTCCGCCGCAGCACCCGCGGGCCCCAGGTCCTGATCTCCCGTACCCACCCGGGCCTTGTGAAGCGGCTGTTCGAGCTGGAGGTGCCGGAGATCTATGACGGCACCGTGGAGATCCGCTCCATCGCCCGTGAGGCGGGCAACCGCACCAAGATGGCGGTGTGGTCCGCCGACGAGAACGTGGACCCCATCGGCGCATGCGTCGGTCCCCGCGGTCAGCGCGTCAACGCCATCGTGGACGAGCTGCGGGGCGAGAAGATCGACATCATCAAGTACTCCGAGGACCCTGCGGAGTTTATCGCCGCCGCGCTGGCCCCTGCCGACGTGGTCAGCGTGCAGCTGGCCGACGAGGGCAAGAGCTGCCGCGTGGTCGTCCCCGACGACCAGCTGAGCCTCGCCATCGGCAAGGAGGGCCAGAACGCCCGTCTGGCCGCGCGGCTCACCGGCTATAAGATCGACATCAAGCCCGCCAGCTACACCGGCGAGTAAGATCGGACAGAAAGGAGCGGCAGAGATGCAGAAGCCCCGCAAAATACCGCAGCGGCAGTGCGTCGGCTGCCGCGAGATGAAGGAGAAGAAGGCGCTGCTGCGCATCGTCCGGACGCCGGAGGGCCAGATCCTGCTGGACGGCACCGGCAAAAAATCCGGACGCGGCGCCTATGTGTGCCCCGACCCCGCCTGCCTGAAGAAGGCACGGAAGAACCGGTCGCTGGAGCGGGCCTTTGACACCGCCATCCCGCCGGAGGTCTACGACGCGCTGGAAGCGCAGATGGAGGGCGGCCTATGACAGAACACATCCTATCCATGCTGGGTCTCGCCCTGAAGGCGGGCCGCGTGGAGGCGGGCGAGGAGCCGGTGGGCGCCGCCGCCCGCGCCAAGAAAGCCCGCGTCATCTTTGTGGCGCAGGACGCCGCGCCGTCATCCGTGCGGCGGGCCCAGTCCTTTGCCCGCACCGGCAGCACGCTGTGCGTGACGCTGCCTGCGGACAAGGACGCGCTGGGACGCAGTCTGGGACGCAGCAGCGTGGCCATGTGCGCCGTCACCGACATCGGCTTTGCCGAGTCGCTGGTGAAAAAGCTGGCGGCGCTGGACGGCGGCGCCTACCAGGAGGCCGCCGACACGCTGGCCGTCAAGGCCAGACGGGCGCGGGAGCGGAAAGAGGAACGGCTCCAGCATGAGAAAAACCTGCGGCAGGGCAAAAAGCGTGTCCATGCCGAGAAGCCCGCGGCACCGGAGCCTCCGGCACCGCAGGCGCCTGCCAGGCCTGCGGCGAAGCGGCCATCACGGCCCGGCAGCGCCCGCAGGCGGCAGGAACGGCCCCAGCGCCGGACAGAGACATCCAGCCAACGGTTCGCCGGCGCGCTGCCGGTGAAGAAGGGCAAAGGAAGCCGGAAGAAGTCCGGCAGATAAACAGCAGCAAACGGAACTTGCGCGGCATGCCACGCGGCAGGCCGATCACTAAGATGGAGGTGGCTTTATTTGGGTAGTATCGTCAACAAATACAGAGTGCATGAGGTGGCCAAGGATTTCGGGGTCTCCACCAAGGAGATCACGGAGATCCTGGCCAAGTACGCCGAAACGCCCAAGAATCACATGCAGGTGCTGGAGGATCGGGAGCTCAGCCTCATCTTTGAGTATCTGACCCAGCACAACCCTGTCTCCAATATCGCGGTCATCTTCGCCGAGGGCGCCAAGCCCGCGGAGAAGAAGGCGGCCCCTGCCCAGAGCCAGCAGGCGGCCAGGCCAGCCGCGCCGCAGCAGGGCAACAGGCCCGCACAGGGTACGGCTCCCGCCGGTAAGGCCCCCGAGAAGGCCGCCGAGCCGGTGAAGCAGCCCATGTCCCGCGTGCCCCAGAAGCAGGTGGTGGATACCCGCAAGGCCACCAACGTGAATCTGGACAAGTACGACGAGAAGCTGCAGGATATGGCGGACGCCCGCGCCCGCGGCGGCAAGCGGGAGCAGCAGGCCCCTCAGGGCAAGGAGAAATTCCGCAATAACAAGCGCCGCGACAACAGCTTCGCCAGCAGCAAGCGCAAGCAGGAGGAGGCTGACCGGCTCCGCAAGCTGCGTCTGGAGGTCATTAAAAAGACGCCCGTCACCGTGCAGATCCCCGATGAAATCTCCGTGGGCGAGCTGGCCAGCCGCATGAAGAAAACCGGCGCAGAGGTGGTCAAGTGCCTGATGAAGAACGGCGTTATGGCCTCTCTGAGCCAGATGATCGACTTCGACACCGCCGCCATCATCGCCGAGGAGATGGGCTGCAAGGTGGAGAAGGAAGTGGTGGTCACCATTGAGGAGCGCCTCATCGACGACCACCAGGACAAGGACGAGGATCTGGTGCCCCGGGCGCCTGTGGTGGTGGTCATGGGTCACGTGGACCACGGCAAGACCAGTCTGCTGGACTATATCCGCAACGCCCATGTGGCCTCCGGCGAGGCGGGCGGCATCACCCAGCACATCGGCGCATATCAGGTGGAGATCCACGGCAAGCCCATCACGTTCCTGGACACCCCCGGCCACGAGGCCTTTACCTCCATGCGCGCCCGCGGCGCCATGGTAACGGATATCGCCATTCTGGTGGTGGCCGCCGAGGACGGTATCATGCCCCAGACCGTGGAGTCCATCAACCACGCCAAGGCCGCCGGTATCCCCATCATCGTGGCCATCAACAAGATGGATAAGCCCGAGGCCAACCCCGAGCGCATCAAGCAGCAGCTCACCGAGTACGGTCTGGTGTGCGAGGAGTGGGGCGGCGACACCATCATCTGCCCCATCTCCGCCAAGACCGGCATGGGCATCGACAACCTGCTGGAGATGCTGACTCTTACCGCCGAGGTGGGCGAGCTGAAGGCCAACCCCCACCGCGCCGCACAGGGCACCGTCATCGAGGCCCGTCTGGACAAGGGCCGCGGCCCCGTGGCCACCCTGCTGGTCCAGAACGGCACCCTGCATCAGGGCGACATTATCATCGCGGGCACCTCCGTGGGCCGCGTCCGTGCCATGGTCAACGACAAGGGCCAGCGCATCACCGAGGCGGGCCCCAGCGTGCCCGTGGAGATCACCGGCCTCAGCGAGGCCCCTTCCGCCGGCGCTACGTTCAACGCCGTGGCCGACGAGAAGCTGGCCCGCGAGCTGGTGGAGCAGCGCAAGGCCGAGGAGAAGGCCAAGGCCAACGCGCCTGTCACCAAGGTGTCTCTGGAGGATCTGTTCAGTCAGATCCAGGCCGGCGAGATGAAGAACCTGAACCTCATCGTCAAGGCCGACGTGCAGGGCAGCGTGGAGGCCGTGAAGTCCTCCCTGGAGAAGCTGAGCAACGACGAGGTCCGCGTCCGCGTCATCCACGGCGGCGTGGGCGCCATCAACGAGTCCGACGTGATGCTGGCCTCCACGTCCCAGGCCATCATCGTGGGCTTTAACGTCCGTCCCGATGCCGCCGCCCGCGACAGCGCCGCCCGCGCCAACGTGGACATGCGGATGTACCGCGTCATCTACGATGCCATCAATGAGGTCGAGGCCGCCATGAAGGGCATGCTGGCCCCCAAATTCCGCGAGGTGCTGCTGGGCCACGCCGAGGTGCGCCAGACCTACAAGGTGTCCGGCGTGGGCACGGTGGCGGGCTGCTACGTGCTGGACGGCAAGCTGCAGCGCAAGGACTGCCAGGTCCGTCTGGTCCGCGACGGCATCGTTATCCACGAGGGCGTGCTGGCCTCCCTCCAGCGGTTCAAGGACTCCGTCAAGGAGGTCGTGGCCGGTTACGAGTGCGGTCTGAGCATTGAGAAGTTCAACGATATCAAGGAAGGCGACGTGGTGGAAGCCTTCACCATGGAGCAGATCCAAGTGTAACTGACGAGGGGGTGGGCCGACGCCCACCCCCTGTTTTTCGAAAGGAGCGATACTATGGCATCCAACCGTATCGGACGCATCAACGAGGCCATCCGCGAGGCGCTGGCCGGTCTGCTGCGCACCGTGAAGGACCCCCGCGTCACCGAGAGCATGCTGACCATCACCCATGTGGACACCACCAGCGACCTGCGGTACGCCCGGGTGTATATCAGTGCCCTGAACTGCCAGGACGAGAAGGGCCTGATGAAGGGCCTGAAGTCCGCATCCGGTTATCTGCGCCATGAGCTGGGGCAGAAGGTGGACCTGCGGTACACGCCGGAGCTGCAGTTCATCATGGACGATTCCATCGCCCACGGCGCACACATTCTGGACCTTCTGAGCCACGTGAAGCCCGCCAACCCCGCCAACGCGGACATCGTGCTGCCGGAGGATCGGGAATGAGCGGGAACAGACTGACCGCGCGGGAGACGGCGGCGGCCCTGCGGGGCATGGACAATGTGCTGCTCCTGACTCACGTGCGGCCCGACGGCGACACCATCGGCTGCGCCGCCGCGCTTTGTCAGGCCCTGCGGGACATGGGAAAGACGGCGTACCTGCTGTATAACCCCGAGATCACCGCCACCTATGCGCCCTGCGCCGCCCCCTACTGGGCGCCGGAGCGCTTTGCACCAGAGCACGTAGTGTCCACCGACATCGCGGCGCTGAACCTGCTGCCGGACAACGCGGCCGCCTACGCGGACCGCATCGAGCTGGCCATCGATCACCATGGCTCCCACGGGTTCTTTGCGGAGCAGGTGTGTCTGGACGCGGACGCCGCCGCCTGCGGCGAGATCCTCTACGGCATCATCCGAGAGCTGACGGCGGTGACACCGGATATCGCCATGCTGCTGTACGTGGCCATCGCCACGGACACCGGCTGCTTTGTATACAGCAACACCACTGCCCAGACCCACCGCATTGCATCGGAGCTGTTGGGCTGCGGCATCGACGTGGGGCCGGTGAACAAGGCGCTGTTCCGCACGAAAAGCCGGACGCGCCTTGCCATGGAGGCCCGGATGGTGGCGGACATGACGCTGTTCGACCAGGACCGCGTGGTGGTGATGACCATCCCCCTGTCCCTGCGGCAGGAGATGCACGCCACGGAGGCAGACATCGAGGAGCTCAGTTCTCTTGCGGCGCTGGTGGAGGGCACGGACTGCGGCGTGACGCTGCGGGAGCTGCGGCCCGGGGTCATCAAGATCTCCCTGCGCACCGGCCCCCGCGTGGACGCCTGCGCCGTGTGCCAGAAGCTGGGCGGCGGCGGTCACAGGGCCGCGGCGGGCGCTACGGCGGACGGCACCATGGACGAGGTGCGCAGCGCCGTGCTCCGCGCCTATCAGGAGGTCGTGGGGTAAGACATGGCAAACGGTATCGTGATTATCGACAAGCCCGCAGGCTGGACATCCATGGACGTGTGCGGCAAGCTGCGGAGCGTCCTGAAAACCCGCAAGGTGGGCCACGCTGGGACGCTGGACCCCATGGCCACCGGCGTGCTGCCGGTGTTCGTGGGGCAGGCTACCCGCGCGGTGTCCTTCGCCGAGACCGGCGACAAGGAGTACGTGGCGGGGCTGCATTTAGGCTGCGTCACCAATACGCAGGACACCTCCGGCGATGTGCTGGAGCAGCACCCCGTCCACGTGACGCGGCAGGAGCTGGAGGCGCTGCTGCCCCGCTTCACCGGCGAGGTGATGCAGGTGCCGCCCATGTACTCCGCGATCAAGGTCAATGGGCAGAAGCTGTACCAGCTGGCGCGGCAGGGCAAGGAAGTGGAGCGCCCCGCCCGCCCTGTGACCATCCATGAGCTGGAGGTGCTGGGGCAGGACGAGAGCGGCGACTGGCTGCTGCGCATCCTGTGCTCCAAGGGCACCTACGTCCGGACGCTGTGCCACGACATGGGACAGGCTTTGGGCTGCGGCGGGTGCATGAGCTCCCTGCGGCGCACCATGGCCGCCGGCTTTACGCTGGCGGACAGCCATACCATCGAGGAGGTGCAGGAGCTGGGCGAGGCGCTGCTGGCCCCCGCCGACTCCCTGTTCCGGCAATACCCCGCCTACGTCATCCCCACGGAGGGGGCGGAGCGGCGGTGCCGCTGCGGCAATCCCCTGACGGCGGAGGTGCCGGACGGGCTGTACCGCGTATACGGGCGGGACGGCAGCTTCCTGTGCCTGAGCCGCGGGGAGGACGGCGTTTTGACCTCCCTGAAAAACTTTTTCGGAGCGTGAACACTTTGGAACGAACTGTGATAGCCCTTGGCTTTTTCGACGGCGTACACCGCGGTCACGGCGCCCTGCTGCAAAGGACAGCGGAGCGGGCCCGTGAGCTGGGCGCGGAGCCGGTCGTCTTTACCTTTGACCGGCCGCCCAAGGAGGTGGTCACCGGTCAGCCGGTGTACCTCATCAACTCGGCAGAGGACCGGCAGGATCTCATCCGCCGCCTGTACGGCATTGACCGCATCATTCTGGCCCCCTTCGACCGCGAGATGATGACCATGTCCTGGGAGGACTTTGTAACGGAGCTGCTGGTGAAGCGCTGCGGCGCGGTGCATCTAGTGGCGGGCCATGACCACCGGTTCGGCCACAAAAATGCTGGAAACGCCCAGCTTCTGCGGGAAAAGTGTGCCCAGTTGGGACTGGGCTGCGACATCATCCCCGAGGTGGTGCATGACGGCATCACCGTCAGCTCCACCTACATCCGCAAGCTGGTGGCGGCGGGGGACGTGGAGCGGGCGGCAGAGTTTCTGGGCCATCGCCACTGTCTCAGCCGCACGGTGGAGCACGGTCAGCGCATCGGCCGCACCATCGGCATCCCCACAGTGAACCTGACGATGCCGGAGCACGTGCTGGCCCCGGCTCACGGCGTGTATATCACGCGGGTATACCTGCCGGACGGGCGGAGCTTCGCCGGTGTCACCAATGTGGGCACGCGGCCCACGGTGTCCGACAGCGGCGCGGTATCGGTGGAGACCTTCCTGCTGGACTTCGACGGCGACCTGTACGGCCAGACTATCCGGCTGGAGTTCTGCCGCCGCCTGCGGGGCGAGCGGAAATTCGACTCGCTGGAGGTCCTGCGGCAGGAGATCCAGCACAACATCGCGGAGACGCGGGACTATTTCTGCGGTGAGGCGTGAAATTTCGTGAAAAAGAGCCTGCGGCTGTGCCGCAGGCTCTTTTTTCGCCGTAGGGGCTATTGTGCCGCAGGGGCGCTTACGGGAGGTCCTCCAGCTCCGGCTTACCAAGGCGCATCTCCCGCCAGCGGCGGGGCAGGCCCGGGGCGATCAGCGGGAACAGGTGCTCCGTGTCGCCGGTAGGCTGGATGTTGTAGGTGCCGTACATATTCACCAGGTCGAAGCAGCTCTCCGGCACGCCGCGGAACTGGTGGACATCCGGCGTGGCATCGTAGGGAAAGCCGCCGCTCTTTTTGGGCATGAAAAATCACCTCCGGCCTTAGTATGGCCGGAGGTGCGGGGTTTCTTTCGCATTCAGCGGTAGACCTCGGCGTCGAAGTCCCGCACGATCTCGTCCCGCTGGATGTCGCGGACGTAGACCAGATTCGTCTCATCAAAGGCCAGACGCATGGCGAAGTCCTTGGCCTCGTCAATATCGTTGGTCTCGAAAAAATCGCGGTAGGCCGACTCCGGCTCGTGGCTTTTACGCCAGACAACATGAAATCGCATGGGTGTTCCTCCTTTAGGGGTGTATTTTTTAGTATACCCCGTTCGCTGCGCCGGCGCAACAGTGGGTTTCGCCAAAAAAGCGAGGACAAGTTCGGCTATTTTTCCCTACCGGATTTGGTGATTTTCGCTTTCCTGCGGACACAGGATGTTGTATAATGAGTCGAGTTTTTGATGTAACGGGGGTCATGGAGATGAAGATCGGATTCGACAACGACAAGTACCTGCAGCTGCAGGCGGAGCATATCACGGCGCGGCGGGCCCAGTTTGGCGGCAAGCTGTATCTGGAGTTCGGCGGCAAGCTGTTTGACGACTACCACGCCTCCCGCGTGCTGCCGGGGTTTCAGCCGGACAGCAAGATCCGGATGCTGCGGACGCTGAAGGACGACGTGGAGATCGTGATGGCCATCTGCGCCGGCGATATTGAGAAGAACAAGATGCGGGGCGACCTGGGCATCAGCTACGACGCCGATGTGCTGCGGCTCATCGATGTGTTTCGCGATCTGGGGTTCTATGTGGGCTCCGTGGTCATCACCCAGTACGCCGGCCAGCCGGCGGCCGACGCCTTTATCAAGCGGCTGAGCCAGCTGGGAGTCAAGAGCTACAAGCACTATCCCATCGCCGGATACCCCTCTGACGTGGCCCACATCGTCTCCGACGAGGGGCTGGGCCGCAACGACTATATTGAGACGTCCCGGCCCCTGATCGTGGTGACGGCCCCGGGCCCCGGCAGCGGCAAGATGGCCACCTGTCTGAGCCAGCTGTACCACGACAACCGCCGCGGCATCCCTGCGGGCTACGCCAAGTATGAGACGTTTCCCATCTGGAACCTGCCGCTGAAGCATCCGGTGAACCTGGCCTACGAGGCCGCCACCGCCGACCTCAACGATGTGAACATGATCGATCCGTTCCATCTGGACGCCTACGGTGTCACCACCGTCAACTATAACCGCGACGTGGAGATCTTCCCCGTGCTGGCAGCCATGTTCAAAAAGATCCAGGGCGAGTGCCCCTACAAGTCCCCCACGGACATGGGCGTGAACATGGCGGGCTTCGCCATCGTGGACGACGATGTCTGCCAGGAGGCCAGCCGCATGGAGATCCTGCGCCGCTACTACGCCGGCTGTGTGGAGCGGGCCCGCGGCCAGGCCGACGAATGCGTGGTGCGGAAGCTGGAGCTGGTGATGCAGCAGGCCGGCGTCACGCCGGAGCTGTGCCCCGCCGTGGGCGCGGCGCTGGAGAAGGCGGCCCAGACCGGCAAACCCGCCGGTGCCATGGTGCTGCCGGACGGCTGCGTCGTCACGGGCAAGACCTCCCCCCTGCTGGGCGCGTCGGCGGCACTGCTGCTCAATGCCCTGAAGCACATGGCGGGCATCGACCACAAGCTGGACCTGATCCCCTCCTCCGTCATCGAGCCCATCAGCGCCATGAAGACCGGCTATCTGGGCCACCACAACCCTCGCCTGCACTCCGACGAGGTGCTGATCGCGCTGGCCATCTCGGGCCTGACCAACCCGCTGGCCGCCATGGTGCAGGAGCAGCTCAGGACCCTGCGGGGCTGCGACGCCCACTTCTCCGTCATTATCTCGGAGGAGGACGCCAAGCTCTATAAGCGGCTGGGCATCAACGTCAGCTGCGAGCCGAAATACGAGGTCAAGTCCCTGTACCACAAAAAGTGACCCCCCCCCCCCTTTGCCCGCGCTGTGCGCGGGCAAAGTCATTCCCGTACCGACATCTGCGTATTCTGAAAGGAGCCTTCATGCAGACCATTCCCCAGATACTGGCCAAGGAGCTGGGCAAGCCCCAGCAGGCCGTGGAAAACGTTATCGCCCTGCTGGATCAGGGCAACACCATCCCCTTCATCGCCCGCTACCGCAAGGAGCAGCACGGCTCCATGGACGACACCGCCCTGCGAAAGCTGGAGGACCGGCTGCGCTATCTGCGAAATCTGGAGACGCGGCGGCAGGAGGTGAAGTCCGCCATCGACGGGCAGGGCAAGCTGACGGAGGAGCTGTCCGCCTCCATCGACAACGCCGCCACGCTGGCGGAGGTGGAGGATCTGTACCGCCCCTATAAGCAGAAGCGCCGCACCCGCGCCACCATTGCCCGGGAGAAGGGGCTGGAGCCCCTGGCGCTGCTGCTGTTGGCCCAGGCGAAGAACGGCCCCGCGCCGGAGGACGCTGCCCAAGCCTATCTCGACCCGGAAAAGGGCGTGGAGACCGTGGCCGATGCCCTGCAGGGCGCCAACGACATCATCGCCGAGCTGCTCAGCGACGACGCCGACCTGCGCAAGGCGCTGCGCGGCCTCCTGTCGCGGCAGGGACACCTGCGCAGCGTGGCTGTCAAGGAGGAGGACAGCGTGTACCGGCTGTACTACGACTTCGATCAGCCGCTGCCCAAGCTGGCGGGGCACCAGATCCTAGCCGTCAACCGGGGCGAAAAGGAGGGCTTCCTCTCCGTGACGGTGCTGCTGGATCGGGAGGCAGCGCTGTACGCGCTGCGCACGGCAGTGGTCAAGCCCTGCACACCGGCGGCGGCGTTCGTCAGCGCCGCCTGCGAGGACGCCTACGACCGGCTCATCTACCCCTCGCTGGAGCGGGAGGCCCGCTCTACCCTGACCGATACCGCCAGCGAGGGCGCTATCGGCCAGTTTGCCCTGAACCTGAAGCCCCTTCTGATGCAGCCGCCGGTGAAGGGCCACATCACCATGGGCCTGGACCCCGGCTATGCCCACGGCTGCAAGGTGGCGGTCATCGACGGCACCGGCAAGGTGCTGGACACCACCGTGGTGTATCCCACCTACGGTGAGCGCCAGAAAAAGGACGCCATCGCCAAGCTGACGGCGCTGTGCAAAAAGCACGGCGTCACCCACATTGCCATCGGCAACGGCACCGCCAGCCGCGAGACGGAGCAGATGACGGTGGAGATGCTCCGCGGCCTGCCCGGGGTCAGCTATATGATCGTCAACGAGGCGGGCGCCTCCGTGTACTCCGCCAGCAAGCTGGCAGCGGAGGAGTTCCCCGACTACGATGTGAACCTGCGCAGCGCCGTATCTATCGCGCGGCGGATGCAGGACCCGCTGGCGGAGCTTGTGAAGATCGATCCCAAGGCCATCGGCGTGGGCCAGTACCAGCACGATATGCCCCAGAAGCGGCTGGACGAGGCGCTGTCCGGCGTGGTGGAGGACTGCGTCAACGCCGTGGGTGTGGACGTCAACACCGCGTCCGCCAGTCTTTTGAGCCGTGTGTCCGGTCTTACCGCCGCCACGGCGAAGAATATTGTGAAGTACCGCGAGGAGAACGGCGCATTCCCCGACCGGAAGCGGCTTTTGAAGGTGCCGAAGCTGGGGCCCAAGGCCTTTGAGCAGTGCGCCGGCTTCCTGCGGGTGCCGGAGAGCAGATCCATACTGGACAACACCGGCGTCCATCCCGAGAGCTACGGTGCGGCGCAGCAGCTGCTGGCCCTGTGCGGCTACACGCTGGAGGACGTGAAGAACGGCGACATCCCCCTGCTTGCCCAGAAAGTAAAGCTGCTGGGTGAGGAGAAGGCGGCGCAGCAGCTGGGCGTGGGCCTGCCCACCCTGCGTGACACGGTGAAGGAGCTGATGAAGCCCGGGCGGGACGTGCGCGACGACCTGCCGGCCCCTATCCTGCGCACTGACGTGCTGGAGCTGAAGGACCTGAAGGCGGGCATGGTGCTCACCGGCACCGTCCGCAATGTCATCGACTTCGGCGTGTTCGTGGACATCGGCGTCCATCAGGACGGTCTGGTCCACATCTCTCAGGTGTGCAGCAGGTTCATCAAGCACCCCTCGGAGATCGTGGCCGTGGGTGACGTGGTGAAGGTGGTGGTACTGGACGTGGATGAGAAGAAAAAACGCATCAGCCTGTCCATGAAGCAGGTGCCCAAGGACGCATGAAGATAGGGAGGCTCCCCATCCGGTACGCCGGACGGGGAGCCCTTTTTTACGCGCCCTTGTACTTCTTCCGCGTAGCCAGGCCGCCGCGGATGTGGCGCTGGGCCTTGTTCTCCTCCATTACCGCCTTGACCTGCAGGTACAGCGGGCGGTCATACAGCGGCAGCCGCTCCGACAGGTCCTTGTGGACGGTGGACTTGCTGACGCCGAACTTTTTGGCGGCGGCGCGGACCGTGGTCCGGTTTTCTATGAGGTAATGGGCCAGCTCCACGGCCCGCTGCTCCAGATTGTTGCGAATAGAGCACCACTCCTATACACGTTTGCTGCTGGTCTATGTCTATGCGGCGGCAGGGGCGGTTATGCAGTATGGATGCATAAAAAGGGGCGGTCTGCCCCCCCTTTTGTCCGCCGTGCCGGGTGGAAACCCGACTGTCCGGCGGTCATGGCGGCAGTCAGGCGCACCGCCTCCGCCTGCTCTGTTGTGAAATTGCACGACAGGTCGGCTCCGCGCAGAGACGAGTGTAAGTATATCCGACAAAACGCTATTTTGTGAATATTTATTCATGTTGCCCCTTGACTTTATGCATAATCAGTGGTAGAGTATGCAGCATCAACGAAAGAGACACGCTCCCGCATCCCGAAAACTCCTGCGGGGACGGCAACACAGGAAGGATGGACAGACCCATGAAAAAAATGATCTCGATGCTGCTGGTGCTGGAGGTCATGAAGGAATTGGCCCAGAGCGGTATGACCATGGTGGTGGTGACCCACGAGATGGCCTTTGCCCGCGAGGTGGGCAGCCGCGTACTGTTCATGGACGCCGGTAAGATCGGCGAGCAGGGCACGCCGGAGGAGATATTCGATCACCCCCAGAGCGTCAGATTGCAGGATTTTCTGAAAAAAGTGCTATAAAAAAAGGAGCTGGCTATGGATAACGCAAAAAAGGCGGCACTGGCTGCCATTGATGAAAAGAACAAGCTGATCGCGGAGGTGGCAGATTCCATCTGGGACTACGCGGAGCTGTCCATGCAGGAGGTGAAGTCCGCCGCCCTGTTCGTCAAGGTCCTGAAGGAGGAGGGCTTTCAGGTGGAGGAGGGCATCTGCGGCATCCCCACCGCCTTCTCCGCGTCCTACGGCAGCGGCAAGCCGGTCATCGGCTTTCTGGCGGAGTATGACGCCCTGTCGGGCCTGTCCCAGGAGGCGGGCAGCACCGAGTACCACGAGCTGGTGAAGGGAGGGAGCGGTCACGGCTGCGGCCACAATCTGCTGGGCGCCGGCGCCATGGCCGCCGCCATCGGTCTGAAGCACTACCTCGCCGGGACCGGTAAAAGCGGCACCGTCATTCTGTACGGCTGCCCCGGCGAGGAGGGCGTGGCCTCCAAGGCCTACATGGCCCGCGATGGCTTGTGGTACAATCTGGATGCGGCCCTGACCTGGCACGCCGGCGACTGCAACGAGGTCACCACCGGCTCCACCAACTCCTGCATTCAGATGCTGTATACCTTCCACGGTCTGGCCTCTCAGGCGTCTACTGCCCCGGAGCGGGGGCGCAGCGCTCTGGACGCCGTGGAGCTGATGAACGTAGGCGTGCAGTTCCTGCGGGAGCACATGCCCCGGGACGCCCGGATACACTACTCCATTCTGGACGCCGGCGGCGCCAGCCCCAATGTGGTGCAGCATCAGGCCAGTGTCCTGTATATGATCCGGTCCAACTTCGTGAAGGACTGCATCACCCTGCACCAGCGGGTGGACAAGATCGCCCAGGGCGCGGCGCTGATGACGGACACTACCATCGAGCGGCGGTTCGTGGACGGCCTGTCCGACACCGTGTGCAACCACGCGCTGGAAAAGGTGCTGTACGACAACTTCGCGGAGCTGGGCGTACCGGCGTGTACGCCGGAGGAGCACGCCTTCATGGAGAAGCTGTCCGCCACCTACGCCGGCAGCGACATCCCCAGCGGCGTAGGCGCGGAGAACGATCCCGCCTTCGCCGAGAAGGTGCAGGCTCTGCGGACCGGCCACTTCAACGACTTTCTGGTGCCGCTGTACCAGGGTCCCGCCTTCAACGCCGGCTCCACCGACGTGGGCGACGTCAGCTACCAGTGCCCCACGGCCCAGATCCACATGGCGGTGTGGCCCAACCACGTGCCCTGCCACAGCTGGCAGGTGGTGTCCTGCAACAAGACGCCGCTGGCCCATCGGGCCACCGTCCATGCAGGCAAGGTGCTGTGCGCCGCGGCCATTGACCTCATTGAGCAGCCGGAGCTGCTGGAGCAGGCCAAGGCGGAGTTCCGGAAGCGCACTGCAGGAGGCTACACCTGCCCCATCCCTGCCGACGCCGTACCGGCGCCGCTGGACTGAGCGCGACAGCAAAAAAAGAGCCGTATCCTTTCGGATACGGCTCTTTTCTGCTTATTTCTCCTGAGCTGCGGTCTGGTACTGACGCTTCAGGAAGGCCAGGAACAGCCGTGCCGGCGAGTTGGCTGCGGGCATGGACTTCACCGCCACGCCCAAACGGCGGGACAGGGGCCGGTCCAGCGGGATGACCCGCACCCGGTTCTCGTACCCCGCCAGAGAGAAGGCGGACAGCACCGACACGCCCAGTCCGCCGGCTACCATGGACAAAATGGCGCCATCGTCGGAGGCCGCTACCTCCAGCCGCGGCGTGTCCGCCGGAAGATACTGTTCCACATACTGCTCAGGACAGGAGAGGAACGGCTCTTGCAGCAAGCGGGCCAGAGAGATGGTGCTCTCCGTCCACGGGAAGTCCTTGGGCGTCACCGCCACCAGAGGCGCGTCCGTCAGCGGGGTCCACTGGAAACCGCGGGCGCAGTTCTCGTCCACGATGGCCAGCTGGATACGGTCCTCCTCCAGGGCGGCGGCCAGCTCGCTGCCCTGCACCAGCACGTCCACCTTGATCTCGGGGTGGAGCTTCCGGAACTTCCGCAGCAGCTCCGGCAGGCTGGCCCTTGCGATGCTGGCAAAGCACCCGATGCGCAGGGCGCGGCCATAGACCTCTCCCTGTTCCTCTGCCTCCTGCCGCAGGGCGTCGCAGGCATTGATGACGCCGTGGATATAGGGCAGCAGGTGCTCCCCCTCCTCCGACAGGCAGACGCCCTTGCTGCTGCGCAGCAGCAGCGTACAGCCCAGCTCTGCCTCCAGCTTGCTGACCAGATGGGTCATGGCCGACTGGGTATACCCCAGCTGAACGGCAGCTTTGCCAAAGCTGCCGCACTGCACCGCGGTCAGCAGCGCCCGCAGCTTGCTATCATCCATAGGAACCTCGCTTTCGACGTTTTGCACAATTATTTCAAATTTATTTTTCAATATATCACAAAGTGCGTTGCTTTTCAATGGGATTTTTGTGAATTCCCCGTCAATTCTATGATATTTTCTGTCAATCCTCTTTCTACCATCACTTTTTTTAATGGGGTCATCAATAAGGGTCATTTCCGGAGTCATGAAAAAAATGATACCCTATATTTAAGTTTTGCATGACTTGCAAAATTCGGGAACAAAAGAGGAGAAAAGGAATTATGCAGAAAAAAACCAGTCTCGTCCGAGACATCATCGTGGTTGGCTTCGCGCTGTTTTCCATGTTTTTCGGCGCGGGCAACGTGATCTTCCCGCCCTTTCTGGGCCTGGAGTCCGGCTCCCAGTGGGTGTCGGGCTTCGCTGCCTATTTCATTGCCGACATCGGCCTGGCCATGCTGGCCATGTTCGCCCTGCTGCGGGTCGGCAGCAGTGAGGCTGTGGTCAGCCGCGTGGGCCAGATACCCGCAGCGGTACTGATGTCCGCCATTATCCTGTGCGTGGGTCCCATGGTGGCCATCCCCCGCACCTCCGCCACTACCTATGAGATGGCCATCGTGCCCAACCTGTCCGGCGTAAGCCCCGTGGTGTTTTCCATCCTGTTCTTCGCGCTGATCCTGGCGCTGTGCATCAGGGAATCCGCCGTGGTAGACATCGTGGGCAAGATCCTGACGCCGCTGCTGCTGCTGGGCCTGTTTGCCATCATCATCAAGGGCGTCATCACTCCGCTGGGTGAGCCCTCCGCCCTGCCCCAGATCGCCAACGTGGCCGTCACCGGCATCAAGGCCGGCTATCAGACCATGGATGCGCTGGCCGCCCTGCCCTTCGGCATCATCGTGCTGCAGAGCGTCACCGCCAAGGGCTACGACAGCGGCAGAAAACAGTTCCGCGTGGTGGGCGGCTCTGCCGTGCTGGCAGGTATCCTGCTGCTGGCCGTGTACATGGGGCTGGCCTATCTGGGCGCCACCGTGTCCGCCCAGTATACCAACGATATCGGCCGCGCCCAGCTGATTATGATCATCATTGAGGCCCTGATGGGCAAGGTGGGCATGGTGCTGTTCGGCGTGGTGGTGGGTCTGGCCTGCGTCACCACCGCCGTGGCTCTGACCAGCTCCGCCGCCGCCTATTTCACCGAGCTGTGCCGCGGCAAGGTGAGCTACAAGGTGTTCGTCATCGCCATCTGCGTGTTCAGCGCCGTGGTGTCCAATCTGGGTCTGGACCGCATCGTGGCTGTGGCCGCGCCGGTGCTGGATGTCATCTATCCCCCCACGCTGGTGCTGATCTTCATCTCCCTGCTGGCGCCCCATCTGCCGGACCGCATCAGCCGCGGCGCCGCCATCGGCGCCCTGCTGACCAGCGTACTGTGTACCCTTACCGCCAACGGCGTGGCCATCCCCCTGGTGGAGAGCCTGCCCCTGTACGATCTGGGCCTGAGCTGGCTGATCCCCGCCGCCGTGTTCGGTCTGGCCGCCTCCCTGCTGCGGGGCCATGCCCGCAAAGCGGAGAGGGTCTTTTCCAAGCCCAACGAAGAGCTTTGATCCGGCGCGAGCCGTCTCTCCTGAAGCATGGGACCGTCCATCAGACGGTCCCATGCTTTTCCGCGCTTTCCCGCATCCTTAACGCTTTTTTAGCGCCCGTCTGGCATATAATCAGGGCATCAAAACGGTGAAATGGGGAGAACGCATGGATATTTGGAAGGAATTGCAGGACGAGGGTATAGACGCGGCGCTGCTGGAGGAGATACGGCACTTCCGTGAGGCCCACCCTGTGCCGCCGGAGGCGCAGCCGCGCATCCCCGCACCCCAGTGTCTCTACTACGGCAAGGAGGTCTGGGAGAGCGCGGCGGCGGCCCTGCTGTGCGGACAGCACCTGCTGCTGGCGGGGCCAAAGGCCACTGGCAAGAACGTGCTGGCGGAGAACCTGGCCGCCGTGTTCGGCCGCCCCGTGTGGGATGTGTCCATGTACGTCAACGTGGACGCCGCCGCCCTCATCGGCGCGGATACCCTGCAAAAGGGTGAGGTGGTGTTCCGCGAGGGTCCCATCTGCCGCTGTGCGCGGCTGGGCGGCTTCGGTGTGCTGGACGAGGTGAATATGGCCAAGAACGAGGCACTGGCCGTGCTCCACGCCACGTTGGACCACCGCCGCGTCATCGATGTGCCCGGATATGAACGCATCACGCTGGACGATGCCGCCCGCTTTATCGGCACCATGAATTACGGCTACGCGGGGACCCGCGAGCTCAACGAAGCGCTGGTGTCCCGCTTCGTGGTGCTGGACATGCCGGTGATCTCCGATGCGGATCTGCAGAAGCTGCTGCGCCGCACGTTCCCCGACCTGACGCCCAGGTGGGCCGAGCAGTTCGCCCTGCTGTTCCACGACCTGCGGCAGAAGTGCGACAGCGGCGAGATCTCCACCAAGACGCTGGACCTGCGGGGCCTGCTGGCGGCGCTGCGGCTGATACGGGAGGGTATCCCCACGGGGCAGGCCCTGAAGCTGGGTATCATCAACAAGGCCTTCGAGCCCTTTGAGCGGCAGCTGGCGGCGGATACGGTGTGGGCCCGCATCCCCCAGGACGCCGGACGCAGCCAGCTGTTCGGAGTCTGATATGGACCGGCAGGAATTGCAGAGCCGCCGCGCCGCCAACCAGATCTGGAACGGTGCGGGCCGCTACGACGTGCCGCCGGAGCAGGCCGCCTTCGACGCCGACGGCGACCCCCGCCTGTATATGAACACCATCATCGGCCTTGCCAGCCGTGACTACGACTTCACCCGTTTCCAGCCCATGCTCCACACCTTTGAACAGCAGCCGCAGGGCGGCGTGTACGCCGATGTGTTCTGGATGGGGCTGGAAAACGCGCTGTATGAAAAGGAAGCGCCCCGACGGCCCGTGCTGACGGCCCTGCGGCAGGAGTACGCCCGCGCCCTGCTGGCGGAGGGCGGCGAGGGCGGACCTCCCCTATCGCCGGAGGCGGTGCGCCGCGGCTGGGCCCAGCGGGTGCTGGGTCTGCCCCAGGACGGAGACGCGTCGCTTCGCGCCCTGCTGGACGGACTGGCCTTCTCCCCCGACTGGGATGAGCAGGCCGTGACCCGCCGGACGGAGGAACTGCTGTACCAATACTTCCATCGGGCGCGGCGCAGCGTCACCGACCGCCAGTGGGCGGCATTTGCAGGCCGCTCCCTGACCAAGGGCGGCGGCATCCGGTTCGTGAAGCCCAACGCCCTGCGAGCCCTGTCTCATACCGAGGGCGGCGGCACAGGCGGCGTGCAGGCGCCCCGCATCCTGTCGTTTCTGCAGGGCCGCACGCCGGAGCCTATCCTGCGGCGCTACGTGGAGGACTGCTTCGGCGTGTCCATGCTGACGCCATCGGAGCTGGCGGAGGCGGAGCGCCTATTGTGTACCGGCCCCCACCGGAACTGCCGCCTGCACTTCACCCGGGGCACGCCGCCGGACCACCCCCCCAGCCCCGCCGCCGCGTGGGACGCGGAGCACTTCCGGCAGCAGCGGGCCAAAAACCGCGCCTACTACCAGGCTCATCTGGCTCAGAATCAGATGACGCTGCACCAGCTGACTCAGAAGCTCCAGAACGTCCTGCTGCTGCGGCAGGACGAGGATGGCGCAGCAGCCCGCAGCGGCCGCCTGCGGCCGGAGCTGACGTGGCGGGCCGCGGCGCTGGACGATGAGCAGGTGTTCCTGCGCCGCCAGACGGACCAGCCGGACGAGCTGTCAGTGGACATCCTGCTGGACGCCTCCGCGTCCCAGAATCTCCAGCAGGAGAAGCTGGCCACCCAGGCATACCTCATCGCGGAGAGCCTGACGCGATGCCATATCCCCGTGCGGGTCAGCTTTTTCTGCTCCGTCAGCGGCTGCACCGTGCTGCGCATCCTGCGGGACTTCGGGCATCCCGAGGAGAACGACGCCTGCTTCGACTACACCGCCGCCGGATGGAACCGCGACGGACTGGCCCTGCGGGCCATGGGATGGCTCATGCGGCGCAGCACCGTGGAAAACCGGCTGCTTCTGCTGCTGTCCGATGCCAGCCCCAACGATGACCAGCGCATCCCCATGGGCGCCCTGCCGCTGGGCGGGTACAGTTACAGCGGCAAGCGGGGTGTGGAGGACACCGCCGGCGAGGCGGCGGTGCTGCGGCGGCAGGGTATCCGCCCTGTCTGCATCTTCACCGGCTCCGATCAGGAGCTGGACAGCGCCCGCCGGATCTACGGCGCGGCGGTGGAGCGCATTCCCACCGCCGGATGGCTGGCCGACGCCGTCAGCCGCCTGCTGTGCGCCCAGCTGACACGCACGTAAAAACAGGACCTTCGGCACTGCCGGAGGTCCTGTTTTTCGCTCTTTTCAGTTTTCCCAGCGCACCTGCATCTCCGTCACCAGCGGATAGCTCACCGGTGCGTCGCCGTCCAGATCGGCGCGGTGCATGTCCACGGCGGTGATCTGCCCGTTGTCGTAGGTGGTGTAGTAGTACACGCCGCGGTCGGCGTTGCAGCAGCCGGTGTACAGCGTCAGCTCGCAGGCCCCATCGTTCAGGCGGCAGCAGCCCCGCTGCTGCTCCACCGAGCCAAGGATGTGGAATAGCTGGCTCAGGCTCTCCGCCTCACCGTCGCCGGACACGGAATTGGCCCGCACAAAGGCCGCCCGCACGAACCGGGACTGGGAGGACAGATCTCCGGGCAGGCCCATGGCCCCCATGCCGCGGCTGTATGTCTCCAGCGACAGGTCCGGCGCGAAGCGGTTCACCGGCGGCTCCGGCGACAGCTGTGCGTAGTTGTTCAGGGCGAACAGCTGCATGGGAAACGGCGGGTTGTTGGTCAGTACCCCCGCCGGATCGTCGTAGACACGGACGCCGTCGGCCACCGACTCCACCACGAGGCAGCCGGTCCGGTCCGCCACCATCCAGTGGAGCTGGGCGGCAGGCAGTCCGGCGCAGAAGGGCGTGTCGGTGATGTTCACCCGCTCCAGCAGCTGCCGCGCCTCCGCCAGCGTGGCGCAGCGCCCCAGAAGCCACGGGATCAGCTCGAACTGGGCCACATTTTCCCGCTCCGCCATGGGCGGATGGTACACCGCGTTGCCCACGAAGTTCAGTCCCGCGATGCACAGACCCTTCTCGTTCACCGCATCGTAGTACAGAGGGAAGTCATCCTGCATGTGGGCCATGCCGATCATGGCGTAGTGCGTCTTCAGCGCCGCGCCGTGCCGCAGGAGCAGGGGCCGGTTCCGGGGCGTGATGACCACGCTCTCGCCGTAGGAGCGCTCATAGTCCAGATTGCGCCCGAAGTAAAAATCCTTTGTCTGATATGTCGCCGCCGTACACATGGGCGTGCCTCCTTTGCTTTTTTCACAGTATGCCCCGCAGCGAGGGAAAAACTCGCCGCGGGGCTTTTTCCTCACATTCGTTTGTCCTTGTCCAGCACGGCCTGCACCGCCCCGTGGACTGCGGGCTCGAAGCCGCCCTGCTGGAGCGCCAGTAACCCCTCCACCGTGGTGCCGCCCGGAGACGTGACCTGATCGATCAGCACCCAGGGCTGCTGGCCGGACAGACGTACCATGCGGCCGCTGCCCTCCGCCATGGCCGCGGCGATCTCCACCGCCATGCCCTTGGGCATACCGGCCCGCACCGCCGCCTCCGCCAGTGCGTTGATATAGAGGTATGTATAGGCCGGCGCGGCGCCGCCGATGGCGCCCACGATGCCCATAAACTTCTCCGGCACCGCCACCGCCGTGCCGAAGGTGCCCAGCAGCCGCGCCGCCAGCGCCTTCTGCTCCTCCGTCACCTGTTCGCCGGCGCACCAGCCGGTGACGGATGCGCCTACCACGGCGTTGATGTTGGGCATGGCGCGGACGATGCACCCATGGCCCAGCCGGGCCGACAGCCATGCCAGCTCCTTCCCCGCCGCCACGGACAGGAACAGCTTCCCCGCCGCCAGCGGCGCGATCTCCTCCAGCACCCCCTCCAATATCTGGGGCTTCACCGCCAGCACCACCATATCGCTGCGCTCCAGCACCTCCCGGTTGGACGCGCACAGCCGCAGGCCGCAGCTCTCCGCCAGCGCCTTTGCCTTTTCGGGATGGGGGTTGTGGCCGCAGAGGGCCACGCCCTCCAGCTGCGCCGCCGCGATGCCCCGCACCATGGCGGACGCCATGTTGCCAAGACCGATAAATCCGATGACCATATGCGTTCCCTCCTTACTGCGGCATGACCTGCACGATGCCCCGTGCGCAGTCCACGGACACCTGCACACCATCGCTGAGACGGCGGGTAGCGTGTACCGCGCCGATGATCACCGGCTTGTGCAGCAGCAGGCCCACCGTGGCCGTGTGGCCCTCGGGACTGATCTCCTCGCTGATGACGGCCGCCGCCTCCTTCATATAGGGCAGCAGGTCGTTGTTGGTATAGGGCACCACCAGCACGTCACCGGCGCGGAACTTGTGGGGCACCTCCTCCGGTGTGCGGCAGACGCACAGGGGGCCGGACACCGTACCGTCGCCGATGCCGGTGCCGTTGACCAGCGCACCGCCCACCTGCTCAATACGGATCATATTGGTGGTGCCGGACACGCCCACCGGCACGCCGGCGGTGATGACCACCAGATCACCGTGCTTCACAAGGCCGGCCCGCTGCGCCGTCTCCACGGCGGAGTGTACCAGCTCATCGCTGTTCTCGGCCCGCTTCATCATGATGGGCACCAGGCCCCAGTACAACGCCATCTGACGCCGGATCTGGGGGTCCAGCAGCAGGGCCACCACCGTGGCCTCCGGACGGAACCGGCTGACCATCTGGGCCGTGATGCCCCCCTGGCTGACGGTGAGGATGGCGTCGGCGCCGATGTCCTCCGCCGTGGTACAGGCGGCATGGGCCGTGGCCGCCGTCACAGACAGGTGGGTATGGGCGGGCAGCACCGCCACGCGGGAACAGTCGATGCTGCTCTCGGTCTTGCGGGCGATGGCGTCCATGGTCTTGACGGCCTCCACCGGATACCTGCCCGCCGCCGTCTCGCCGGAGAGCATGATAGCGCTGGTGCCGTCATAGATGGCGTTGGCCACGTCGGTGATCTCGGCACGGGTGGGACGGGGATTTTCGATCATGGAGTCCAGCATCTGGGTGGCGGTGATGACCGGCTTGCCGCAGGCCACACACTGGGCGATCATATCCTTCTGGATGGCGGGGATCTCCGTAAAGTCGATCTCCACGCCCATGTCGCCGCGGGCCACCATGACGCCGTCCGCCTCCGCCAGGATCTCCCGCAGGTTGCTGACGCCCTCCTGGTTCTCGATCTTGGCGATGATGCGGATGTGAGAGTGTACGCTGTCCAGCACCCGCCGGATCTCGCGGATGTCCGCGGCGCAGCGGACGAAGCTGGCGGCGATGAAGTCGAAGCCCTGCTCCACGCCGAACAGGATGTCGTCCCTGTCCTGCTGGCTCATGTAGGGCATGGACAGCGACACACCGGGCACGTTGACGCCCTTGTGGTTCTTCATGGTGCCGTCGTTCTCCACGCGGCAGCGGATGGTCTTACTGGTGGTCTCCAGCACCGTCAGCCGCACCAGTCCATCGTCCAGCAGGATGGTGTCGCCTACGGTGACATCCTGGGGCAGCGCGGCGTAGCTGATGGCGCAGCGGGTCTCGTCGCCCTCCACGTCCTCATCGGTGGTCAGGGTGAACTCCTGCCCCGCCGTCAGCTCCACGGAGCCGTTTTTGAAGTTGCGCAGCCGCACCTCCGGCCCCTTGGTGTCCAGCATGGCCGCCACCGGCAGGTCCAGCTCCTCCCGCAGGGCCTTGACGGCGTCCAGCCGCACCTTGTGCTCGGGGTGGGTGCCGTGGGAGAAGTTGAAGCGGGCCACGTTCATACCGGCCAGCATCATCTCCCGCAGTACGCCCTCCCTGTCCGTGGCCGGGCCCAGCGTACATACGATCTTGGTCTTTCTCATGTTTTATGTGCTCCTTTCCAACGCGGGAAAGCGTTTGGTCATGTGATCGTTCCCGTTCTCTTTTTTCTGCTGCCTATTTTAACAGTATCTGCCGCTGTGGGCAAGAGGATTCCTGACAGACAAAAGGCGACATTTGTCCGTCCCCAGCGTCTGCTCCACCGTCCGGCGGAACATCTCGCGGCGGTCATCCGGCACGAAGGCCAGCGCCGTACCGGCGAAGCCGCCGCCGTGTACACGGACGGCACCCTGTCCGCCCAGGGCATGGCGGCACACAGCCAGCGTCACCGCCAGCGCCTGCTGCCGCGGGTCTCCCGATGTCACGTTCTGGAGGTACTGCCATGACGACGCGCCGGAGGCGTTGACCAGCGCCAGAAACGCCGGAAAATCCCGTTTTTGCAGTGCCTCCGCCTCTGCGGCGGCGCGGCGGTTTTCGTCAAATACGTGGATGGCACGCAGCGCCGCCCGATCCCCCGCGGCGGCCCGCACTGCCGGCAGGCGGCGGTAAAACTCCGTCTCGTCCACCTGCCGCAGCACCTCCGCGCCGAAGACGCGGCACACCTGCTCCAGCTCCGCGGGAATGGCGGCGTAGTCCGCCGTCAGGTCCGCGTGGTCTGCGCCGCTGTCCACGATGAACAGGCCGTATCCGCTGGCGCCGAGATCGCAGTCGATACGCTCCGTCGCCGGATGGACAGGGTCCGCAAGGTCCATATACACCAGCCCGCCCACGCTGGAGGCCATCTGGTCCATCAGGCCGCAGGGCTTGCCGAAATAGTCTCTCTCCGCCGTCTGGCCCATGCGGGCGATGTCCTCCGGTGATACGCTCCCGCCGCAGCACAGGCCGCTGAACACCCTGCCCAGCAGCACCTCGAAGGCGGCGGAGCTGGAGAGCCCCGATCCCACCGGTACCTGAGACGTGACACGCATGTCCAGCCCCGTCAGGGCCGCGCCCCGCCGGATGAACTGGGCCGCCATGCCCCGCACCAGCGCCGCCGTGGTGTTCCGCTCCTCCGGCCGGGGCGTCCAGTCCCCCAGCGCCACCTCCACCGGTGCAAAACCCTGGGAAAAGACGCGGATCACACCGTCATGGTTGGGCGTCACCGCCGCCCGCATCTCCAGATCCACGGCGGCGGCCAGCACGCAGCCGTGCTGGTGGTCGGTGTGGTTGCCGCCCAGCTCCACCCGTCCGGGTGCGGAAAAATACTGCTCCATCTCGGTCCCTCCCGTCTCGTTCTCCCTGCATCATAGCCCGCCGTTCCGCCGCTGTCAACCGCTCTTGCATTTCCTACCATATTGGTATATAATAGGGGTATCTTATGACAAGGGGGCGTTCCCATGATCTCCACCAAGGGCCGCTACTCCGTCCGCATCCTGCTGGATCTGGCGGAGCACCACAACGGCGGCTATATTCCCATGAAGGAGGTGGCCGCGCGGCAGGACATCTCCCTGAAATACATTGAGCGCCTGATGCCCGCCCTGAAATCGGCAGGGCTCATCGACAGCGTCCACGGCGCAGGCGGTGGCTACCGCCTGACACGCCCGCCGGAGGAGTACAGCCTCTGGGAAATTCTGACGCTGGCGGAAGGCGACCTGGCGCCGGTGTCCTGTCTCCAGCGGAACGCTGCACCCTGCCGGCAGGCGGCGGAGTGCCGCACCCTGCCGGTGTGGCGGGGATACTACGACATGACGCGGCAGTACTTCTCCGACATCACGCTGGCGGACCTGATGAACGCGCCTCAGGGCGACAACTACGTCATCTGAAAAAACCTCCCACGGCAGGGCCGTGGGAGGTTTTTTGCGCCTTTCTATATCGCCGCGTTATCAGTCCGCGAACAGCGGCGTGGACAGGTAGCGGTCGCCGGTATCCGGCAGCAGGGCCACGATGGTCTTACCCTCGTTCTCGGGACGCTTGGCCAGCTCGATGGCCGCCCACAGCGCCGCGCCGGAGGAGATACCCACCAGCACGCCCTCGCTGTGACCTACCTCCTTACCCAGCTTGAAGGCATCGTCGTTGTCCACAGGGATGATCTCGTCATACACCTTGGTATCCAGCACGTCGGGCACGAAGCCGGCGCCGATGCCCTGGATCTTGTGGGAACCGGCCACGCCGGTGGACAGCACGGCGGAGGACTTGGGCTCCACCGCCACCACCTTTACGGCGGGGTTCCGGGACTTCAGGTACTGGCCCACGCCGGTGACGGTGCCGCCGGTGCCGACGCCGGCCACGAAGTAGTCCACCTTGCCGTCGGTATCGGCCCAGATCTCGGGGCCGGTGGTCTCAAAATGGGCCTTGGGGTTGGCGGGGTTCACGAACTGGCCGGGCACGAAGCTGTCGGGGATCTCCTTGGCCAGCTCGTCGGCCTTGGCAATGGCGCCCTTCATGCCCTTGGCGCCCTCGGTCAGCACCAGCTCCGCGCCGTAGGCCTTCATCAGCTGGCGGCGCTCCACGCTCATGGTCTCCGGCATCACGATGATGATCCGGTAGCCCCGGGCGGCGGCCACAGAGGCCAGGCCGATGCCGGTGTTGCCGGAGGTAGGCTCAATGATGACGCTGCCCTCCTTCAGCAGGCCCTTGGCCTCGGCGTCATCGATCATGGCCTTGGCGATACGGTCCTTGACGCTGCCGGCGGGGTTAAAGTACTCCAGCTTGGCCAGCACCCTGGCCTTCAGGCCGAACTTCTTCTCGATATGGGTCAGCTCCAGCAGGGGGGTCTTACCGATCAGCTGGTCAGCGGAAGTGTAAATGTCAGACATAACGATTCTCCTTTTCGATATCACATATGTTGTTTATTCAGATGGTCTGCGGTGCGCTCCGGCGCGGAAAACAGCTGCCGCCGCAACATCGGAGATACGTATGCCCTTTCCGGCGTCTCATGGCCCGCCCTCCCTTTTATTTCGTAATTACTACCTATCCGGTAGGTTGGTTACGTTATACCACGCATGCCGGTATTTGTCAACAGGGAATTTGCATTTCGCGGAAATCTTTTCACCCGCCGCGGCGCAGGGCATAGAATGAGAACGGAGAGGCTCTCTCCGTATTTTTTGTGACAGGAGGTCACAGGTTTATGAGCATACATCTCCGTCATGCTGCCGCCTGCTATCAGGCTCCCGACGGGGAGGTGGAGGCGGTACGCGACGTATCCTTTGATGTGGCGCAGGGGGAGTTCGTCAGTCTGGTGGGGCCCTCCGGCTGCGGCAAGTCCACGCTGCTGAGCGCCATCGCCGGGCTGGAGCCTCTGACCGGCGGCACCGTCAACGTGGCGGGCCAGCCGGTGACGGGTCCCTCCCGCCGCGTGGGGTTCATGCCCCAGCGGGATCAGCTTTTCGAGTGGAAAAACATCTGGGACAATGTGACGCTGGGTCTGGCGGTGCAGCGCGAGAGAGGGAGCGCCGCCTATGACCACGTGCGGGAGCTGCTGGAGCGCTACGAGCTGTCGGGCTTTGCGGGAAAGCGGCCCTGCCAGCTGTCCGGCGGCATGCGGCAGCGCTGTGCGCTGATCCGGACACTGGCCTCAGATCCGGAGATCCTGCTGCTGGATGAGCCGTTTTCCGCGCTGGACTATCAGACGCGCCTTGCGGTATCGGCGGACATCTGGCGTATCATTCGCCAGGAGGGCAAGACGGCTCTGCTGGTGACTCACGACATCGCGGAGGCGGTGAGCATGTCCGACCGCGTGGTGGTGCTGTCCGCCCGCCCCGCCGTGGTGAAAACCGTGCTGGACATGGGCGCGCTGCGTGGCCTGCCGCCGCTGGAGCGGCGAAGCACAGCGGAGTTCCACCGCTATTTCGACTTGATATGGAAGGAGCTGGACGTTCATGGCTGACACTTCCCTGTCGCCCCGCCGTCTGGCGTATCTGGCCGGTGTACGGCGGCAGAAGCGGCGGGTCCGCATCTGGCAGCTCGCGCTGCTCATTGGCCTGTTCGGCTTTTGGGAGCTGAGCTGCCGCGCCGGCCTGTCCGATGGCTTTCTGGTCAGCTGCCCCAGCCGCATGGCTGCCACGTTCTGGTCGCTGTGCCGCTCCGGCCAGCTGCTGCACCACATCGGCGTGTCGTGTCTGGAGACGGTGCTGGGCTTCACCGCCGGCACCCTGCTGGGCACGGCGGCAGCCATCCTCATGTGGTGGTCGGACACGGCGGCCCGCATTTTAGACCCGTATCTGGTAGTGCTGAACGCCCTGCCCAAGACGGCACTGGGCCCCATCTTCATCGTCTGGATGGGCGCCGGGGCGGGGGCCATCGTCACCATGACGCTGGCCATCTCGCTGATCGTGACGATCCTGAACATGTATACCGGCTTTCGGGCCACCGATCCGGAAAAGGTGCGCCTGATGCGCACGCTGGGAGCCACACGGCGTCAGATCCTGTGGATGCTGGTGTTTCCCGCCAACTGCCCCACCCTGTTTTCCACGCTGAAGGTCAACGTGGGCCTGTCGTGGGTGGGCGTCATCATGGGTGAGTTTCTGGTCTCGCGGGCCGGTCTGGGCTATCTCATCGTCTACGGCTCTCAGGTATTCAACATGGATCTGGTGATGACCAGCGTGCTGATCCTGGCGGCTGCGGCGGTGCTGATGTACCTGCTGGTGCTGCGTGCGGAAAATATCCTGAATCACTATTGGGGGGTACGATCATGAAGAAACTGTTGACATTTTTCTGCGTTGCCGCCCTGCTGCTTCCGGTGCTGCTCACCGGCTGCGGCAGCGGCGGCGCCACCACGGTGCGGCTCAACGAGGTGACACACTCCGTGTTCTACGCGCCGCAGTACGTGGCCATGAGCCTGGGCTTCTTCGCCGACGAGGGGCTGAACGTGGAGCTGACCAACGGCGGCGGGGCGGATAAGGTCATGACCGCCGTGGTGTCCGGCAGCGCCGACATCGGTCTGGCGGGGCCGGAGAGCTGCATCTATATCTACAACCAGGGCAAGGACGACCACCCTGTGATCTTTGCCCAGCTCACCAAGCGGGACGGCTCGTTCCTGGTGGGCCGTACCGGCGGCAGCTTCTCCTGGGAGGACCTGCGGGGCGCCACGGTCATCGGCGGCCGCAAGGGCGGTGTGCCGGAGATGACGCTGGAGTACGTCATGAAGCAGAACGGCGTGGTGCCGCAGGTGGACGCGGTGGTGGACACCTCCGTGCAGTTCAACATGATGGCCGGTGCCTTCACCGGTGGTCAGGGGGACTATGTGACGCTGTTTGAGCCCACCGCCACCGAGGTGGAGCGGGCCGGTCACGGCTACGTCCTGTGCTCCATCGGCGAAGCCTCCGGCGAGATCCCCTACACTGCCTATTTCGCCAGCCAGAGTTATATGGCCGCGCATCCCGACGTGGTGCAGGGCTTCACCAACGCCATTGCCCGGGCCCAGCGCTGGATCACGGAGCACACGGACCGCGAGGTGGCGGAGGCCATCTGCGATCAGTTCCCCGATACCAGCCTTGACGTGCTGGAGGCCGTCACGGCCCGCCACCGGCAGATCGACGCCTGGAACGAGGTACCCCGCATGGAGCAGTCCGCACTGGAGCGTCTGGAGACGGTGATGACCGAGGCCGGTGAGCTGCAGAAGGAGGACTGGGTGGACTTCACCCAGCTGGTAGACAACAGCTACGCGGACAAAGCCGCCGCACAGCTGGGATGACCCGTCTGCGTCAGGCGTAACACATCATAAAAAAAGAGGGAGAACGCTCCGCGTTCTCCCTCTTTTTTTATTTACGCATCGTCCGCCTCCTTCGCAGGCCGCGCCGCCTGCGGCCAGAGCGGTGCTTCTTCCCCGCTGGTGGCCACATACAGGTCCTCGCATCTCTGCTGGGCCGCTGTCAGTGTCTCGATGGCCCGCTCCATGGCATCCATGGCCGCCAGATACATCGCCTTGTAGTCCGCCATTTTCGTCCTCCCTTTCTTATTTGATATCTTTTTGATATCATTTTGAATTCTTATTATACAGCATCGGAATGATATCATCAAGCCATCAATTTGAAGTGGGTGATGTCATGGCAAACTACTATACGCCGTTTTCGCTGCGGGTCTCCGAGGAACTGCTGGACAAGGTGAAGCAGCTCGCGGCCGCGCACAAGCGCTCCGCCAACAAGGAGATAGAGTTCGCGCTGGAGCAATACGTGGCCGCCTATGAACAGGAGCACGGGAGCATCCGCCTGCCGCCGCAGGCGTAACACATCATGAAAAAGAGGGAGAACGCGGAGCGTTCTCCCTCTTTTTTCAGCTCAGTGCGCTGATGATGCTCTGGTACTTGTTGATGTCCGAGCCGCCGTTCCACGTCATAAAGCCGCCGCTGCAGCCGGTGTCCCGCAGAGCTCTGACCTCCGCTGCCACCTCCTCCGCGCCGTAGGTGTTGTACGGCTCGCGGATGGCGTTGTAGGCCTGTATCCACGTGCGCACCGCCGCCGGAGAGGCTGTCTCCGCCTGCCGCGCCGCCGCCGCCGCGCCGAACATGTGTACCGTGTCGTAGGGGTGCTCCCAGGGCTTGTAGTCCCCCTGGGCGCTGTAATGGTCGGGATAGGGCATGCCGGAGATGGCGTCCACCGCCGCGCTGATGGCCGGCCAGTACTGGCCGCAGGCGGTGACGTAGGGATTGGCGCACTCGCCGAACACGTCGCCGGACAGATAGTACCCCGCGCTGTGGAGCCGCTCCGCCGCGTACAGCAGGAACCTCTGCACCGCTTGGGCCTTGCTCTCGCCGTAGGCGTTGCGGTAGTCGATGGTCCCCGCCTTCTCGTAGCTATACGCCCCATCGGGGAAGCGGATATAGTCGAACTGGATCTCGTTGAAGCCCAGAGCCGCCGCCTCCAGCGCCAGATCCACCTTGTACTGCCACACCGTCCGGTCGTAGGCGCTGGGCCAGTACATGGAGCTGATCTTCAGAGGCGTACCCTCCAGGTCGCAGATGACCTGCTCCGGATGGTCCGCCGCCAGATGGGCGTCGTTGAACACGGTAATGCGTCCGATGAGGTAGTATCCCGCAGCCTTCAGCTTCTGAATGTTGGTCTGGAAGTTTTCTCTGGTGTCCATGGCCGCCGCGTAGGCGGACGGGCTGTACTGCTGCATCACCGGTGAGGCGTAGGACACGGCGGTACCGTCTACGATGTCCACCACAAAGGCGTTGACGCCGCTGCCCTCCGCCACGCGCAGGTAGCTGTCGGCGTACTGGACGGCGGAGCCGTTGAGGTACAGGGCCCGCACCTCATCGGGCATGACGTTGCCCTCGATGGCCCCCTTCTCCACAGGGTAGTAGTCCAGCCCCGCCGCATCGCCGCCGCCCCAGCTGTCGCCGCGGGAGGCGTGGAGCTGGTACAGCTCCGCATCGTACTGGGCCAGGGCCTCGTCCTCTGTCATGCGGACGTTGGCAGCGGCGATATAGCCCTCGCCCCGCTGGCAGGACACCTGCCAGCGCAGCACCTCGCCGTTTTCGTCCAGCCCGTCGAAGCCGGTGACGGCGAGGGCCATGCCCTTTTCCACGGCGCAGCCCGGGACAGCCCCGGTCTCATCCAGCAGGCTCATGCCCCGCAGGGCGTACACCGTCTCCACCTGTACCGTCCGGCTGAGATCATCGGCCAGATGGGACGCGTCCAGCAGGACGTACCCCTCGCCGTTGACCACGCGGACGCGGCCGTCCTCACGGGGCGTCTCCACGTCTGCGGCCACGTAGGCCACCTGACTGCCCCGCACCAGTACGCCCAGCTCCGCGCCGCTGTCGGCGTCGTACACCGGCGCGGACGCCGTCTCCGACGCCACGTAGCCGATGGCCGTCTCCGGCGCCTTCGGCGGCTGCAGCTGCCGGTAGATATACACGCCCAGAACGGCCACCGCCGCCAGCGCCAGCAGGATAAAGAGGATCCCCGCGGTGCGGCCGGAACTGCCGGTTTTCTCTTTTGTTGACATAGGCAAATTCTCCTTGTGCTCGTTGGTGTTACAGCGGACATTATACGATATTCTCCGCCATATTTCCACCCTGTTCTTCCTGCGGCGGCAAAATTTCCCCCTTTTTCCGTTTTTCCCCGCATTTCCGGTAGACAACAGCGGGAACGAATGGTATACTGTCAGTGATTATTATGTAAATCAGCGGCGTTCTCCGCCGCTTTGACGACTACTGAAAAGGCAGGGTGTATGCGATGAAAAGGATGAAGCGGAGCACCGCCATGGTGCTGGCCGCCGCCGTGGTGCTGAGCCTGCTGGCCACGGCGCTGCTGGCCGCCAGCAAGAACTGGCAGGACGCGGGACTGGGCGACCTGAGCCAGTACTACGAGACGGGCAACAGCGCCGACCCCGGCTACGTCTCCACCGTCCGCGGCGACAGCGGCGGCACGTCCTACGGCATCTATATGTTCGCCAGCAACGCCGGCACGCCCCTGAGCTTCGTCCAGTGGCTGCAGGAGTTCAAGTCCGGCTCCATCTACCGCGACATGGGCGACACGCTGTATAACGCCTACGCCTACGACCGCAACGGCAAGTACTCCCCCGGCTACGGCAGCAATTTCAACGCCACCTGGCGCAGCGTGGCTGACGACTACCCCGACGAGTTCATGCAGTCCCAGAAGGACTATTGGGAGACCCACGCCTATGCAGACCTGCTGAAGAACATCAAGTCCGCCGTCCCCTCCTTCGATCTGGATGACTACTCCGTGGCTCTGCGCAATGTGTTCTGGAGCCGCAGCGTCCACCACGGCGCAGGTGTGATCCGCGGCGCCAGCAGCAGCGACGGGCGCAGCGGCGCCACCGGCGTCATCCTCCGTGCCTTCGACTCTCTGGGCGGCTTCAAGAACCAGAGCGAGGCCCAGCTAATCCAGGCCATCTACGCCGAGTGCAGCCGTCTGGACAAGACCCCCGAGCCCAAGCGCATGACCGGCGACACCGCCAGCAAATACGGCGTATCCGGCCAATCCATGGCTTATTTCAGCGCCAACTCCGGCGACGTGCAGCTCAGCGTGTACAGCCGCCTGCACGTCAATGAACCGGCGGACGCGCTGGTAATGCTCTACGCCAACTCCGACGCCCCGCTGGCCAACGGTGCCTACCGCCTGTCGCCCCGCGGCACTACGGACCGCGGCATGGCCGCCGACCTGTCGGGTCTTACCAATATCTCCTCCGCCGCCTCCGTGCAGCTGACGTACTTCGCCAGCGGCTACTACACCCTGACGGTGGGCGATAAGCGCCTCAGCGATAACGGCGGCAAGGTCACGCTGGCCTCCGCCACTGCCGGCAACGAGCAGCTGTGGGCCCTCACCGGCGACAGCCCCTACTATCTCCAGAACCGCGCCACCGGCCGCTATCTGGCGCTCGCGGACAACAGTGTGTCCACTGTGAAGGACACCGCCGGCGCCACCAAGCTCCAGCTCACCGCCGATGGCAGTGTCTGGGGCGCCGAGGGTCTGTTCTACCCCGGCAGCGAGGGCAATGAAACCCAACTGCTGGCCAATAAATCCTCTTACCCCGTCCGCGGCGTCATCACCAGCAGCCTGCCCATCACCAGCGTCACCGTGAAGGCGGTGTCCTCCAGCGGCAGCACCGGCTTTACCGCCGCCAGCAGCATCAAGGGCACCGTCTACTCCTACGACCTGTGGAAGCTGGACAGCGCCTGCGCCTTCAGCCGCCTCAGCGTCGGTGAGTACACCCTGACCATCACCGCGACAAACAGCGCAGGCACCGTGACTCTGGCGGAGTCCCAGTTCAAGGTCAACGCCAACAGTTCCTTCAGCCCCGGCGACCTCTCCGACGAGGAGTACGCCGTGTCCTTCCAGATAGGCGACGTGGTGGTCGAAAGCCGCATGTACCGCCTTACCGACACCTACGGCGAGCTGCCCACGGTGGACGAGGCCGGCTTCCAGGGCTGGTACCGCGAGGACGGCACGGAGATCTCCCCCAACTCGCCGGTGGCCGCCTCTAACCACACGCTTTACGCCCGCTTCGGCGACCTCTACACCGTCACCTTCCAGGTGGACGGCGAGACGGTCCGCACCTTCAAGCTGGCCCAGGGCGATCTCATCACCGCCCCTGCCAACCCCGTGAAGGCGGCGGACAGCAAGTACACGTACAGCTTCAAGAACTGGGTGGACCAGAACGGCGATGTTTTTGCCCCCAAGGCCACCTACATGGGCACCAAGGACATCACCTACACCGCCCAGTTCACCAAGACCGCCAAACCCGACCACGGCAGCGGCGATCCCACGGAGCCCTCCGGCGCGTTCCTCACCGGTATCGCGCCCCAGACCTCCGTCAAGACGCTGAACGACTCCGGCTACACCGTGTATGACGGCAAGAAGGAGATCACCTCCGGCTACGTGGGCACGGGCATGACCGCCGTCGGCGGCAGCTCCAGCCTGACCATCGTCGTCACCGGCGATGTCACCGGCGACGGCCGCATCACCATCACCGATGTGGTCAAGCTCCAGAACTACGCCGCCGGCGCAGGCGACCTGAACGAGGCCGCTCTGAAGGCCGCCGACATCAACGGCGACGGCCGTGTCACCATCACCGATGTGGTCCAGGCGGCCCAGGTCACCGTGGGCCAGCGCACCATCTGAGCAGGAGGTACTCTATGAAAAACAAACTGCTTCGCACCGCCCTTTCCCTGGTCACAGCGTGCCTGCTGGTGCTGGCCATCCTGCCCCAGCGGGCGGAGGCCGCCGGCGCGTCCCTCTCCGGCAGCAGCAGTGTGCAGCCGGGCAACTCCGTGACGCTGACCCTGTCCGTGGACAGTAAGATCCTCGGCCTGACGGCGGATCTGAACTGCGGCGACGGCCTGACCTTCACCAACTACTCCTGCTCCGTCAGCGGCTGGAGCATCCTGGTGAACCAGAACCATTTCAGCGTCTATGGCACCAACAGCGCCAGCGGCGGCATCATCACCGTGACGCTGAAGGTATCCTCCAGCGTTCAGGGCGGCGCGGCCCTCAGCGCCAGCTTCAGCAACATCGTAGCCTCCGACGGCGAGACCGACATCGACGTGGGCACCGCCAGCTGGACCGGCAGCGTGGCCGCCGCGCCCAGCGGCGACTGTACCCTGTCCGCCATCATGTGCGGCAACGCCACCCTGTCCCCCGCCTTCTCCTCCGGCACCACGTACTACACCGCCAAGGTCCCTTATAGCGTGTCCAAGCTGAGTCTGGATTATAACCGCAACGACAAGGGCCAGACCGTCAACATCAGCGGCAATGACCTGGCCGTAGGCGTCAATACCGTCACCCTGAAGGTCACGGCGGCCAACGGCACCACCAAGTCCTACGTCATTGAGGTCACCCGCGAGCAGGACCCCAACTACAAGGCCTCCACCGATGCCGCTTTGTCGGCGCTGGGCATTGAGGGTGCGACCCTCAGTCCCGCCTTCAGCAGCACCGTCCACGACTATGTGGCCTATGTGCCCTTTGAGACAAAAACGGTGAAGGTCAACGCCTCCGCCAACGACAGCAAGTCCAGCGGCATCACCGGCACCGGCGACATCACGCTGGACAAGGAGGGCGACAACCCCATCTCCGTGGTATGCACCGCCGAGGACAAGACCACCAAACTGGAGTACACCGTCCATGTGGTCCGTATGCCGGAGTACACCGGCACCCTGCCCGTGATCTCCGCGGCGGAGCCGGAACCGGAGCCGGAACCGGAGCCCGAGCCCGAGCCGGAGACTCCCATGCTCCAGATCCCCGTGAGCATCAAGCTGCCCCTGCTGGGTGAGGTCCGCACCGTGGTCGCCCTGATCGGCGGCGTGGTGCTGGTGGCCGCCCTGCTGTTCCTGCTTGGCCTGTTCATCGGCCGCGGCACCGGCGGCGGTCCCGATGATGACGGCAACGGCCCCGATGACCGCGATGACCGCCCCGACCGCGGCGGCAGAGACCACCGCGAGGAGCGCGAGGAGCGCCGCGAGCGCCGTCACCCTGCGCCGGAGCGTTCCCGCCCCGCGCCCCGCATCGTGCCCCGTCAGGCGGAGCCGGTACAGCAGCCCGCTCCCAAGGCCCGTGACTGGAAGGACTTCGACATCCCGCTGGACGATGAGCCCACCGTCAGGCCCGCGCCTCAGCCCGCCGCTCCCGACAAGGACCTGCTGGCGGACACGGTGGATCAGGTACTGGCGGACGAGCCCACTCCCAAGGATGAGGAGGATGTGCGCACCATGTCTCTGGAGGACCTGCTGAAGGATATTCGCAGCATGTAACAAAAAAGAGTACGGACGCTTTCGCGTCCGTACTCTTTTTTTTCTCACAGCGCCCCCTTGGGGCAGCTCTTCACACACTCCATGCACAGGATGCACTCCGTGCCGTTGGCCCGCCGGCGGGAGTTGTCCGTCATGTCCACCTCCATGGGGCACGCCCTTCTGCACCGCCCGCAGGACACGCATTTGCTCTTGTCGCAGGTGATACGGACCAGGGAAAAATAGCTCATGGGCTTTAAGAACACCGTCACAGGGCACAGGTACTTGCAGAAGGCGCGGTTGTCCCGAAACGCAAAGGCCAGCAGGATACCTGCCCCGTAGTACAGTGCGTTGCCGATGACAAAGGCCCAGAACATGATGCGCTCCAGGTGCCCCACATTGGCCAGAAACAGCGTCGCCACAAAGGCCAGCGACAGTGTGAACGTCACGTACCGCAGCCAGCCGATGGGCTTCCGCGGCGTCTGCGGCACCTTGTAGGGCAGGAAGTCCAGCACCATGGCCGTCCAGCAGGCGTACCCGCACCAGCCTCGCCCGAACAGCAGCGGCCCGAAGATCTTGGCCACGGCGTAGTGGATGGTGGCCGCCTCGAACACGCCGGTGAACAGGTAGTACCAGAACCCCTCGATCTGCATATTCTCCCCGCAGATCAGGCCCAGATACACCAGCATATACGATCCCACCAGCAGCTGCGTCACCCGTCGGGCGTGCTTGTATTTTCCCACGAACAGCGCCGTCCCCAGGGCGATAGAGCCGCCGATATAGCTAAAATTAAAGAGGTAGAACAGGTTGTCCTTGGTGAGCCACAGCACCACGGCCACCGTCTCGAACACCGCCAGCAGCGCCAGCGAGGGCAGATACTTCTTCATACCCTTACTTCCCCGCTGCGGAGCAGGGAGGCCGCCTCGCGGGCCGCCGAAGCCGCGTCCTCGGTGTAGGCATCTGCGCCGATCTCGTCGCAGAAGCTCTGGCTGATAGGTGCGCCGCCCACCAGGATCTTCACCCTTCCGCGGATGCCCATCTCCTCCGCCAGACGCACCACATCCCGCATCTCCTGCATGGTGGTGGTCAGCAGGGAGGAACAGGCGATGATGCCGCAGTTCTGGTGCATCGCGGCCTCCACAAACTTCTCCGGCGCCACGTCCACGCCCAGGTCCACCACCTCAATGCCGCTGCCCTCCATCATGATCTTCACCAGATTCTTGCCGATGTCGTGCATATCGCCCCGCACCGTACCGATGCAGGCGCGGCCCAGCTTCTCCGTGCCGCTGTCGGCCATGCAGGGCCGCAGCAGCTCCAGAGCTGCCTGCATACACCGCGCCGCCATCAGCATCTCCGGCACGAAGGCGATACCGGCGGAAAAGTCCACGCCCAGCCGGTCCATGCCCCGCATCAGCCCGCCGGACAGGATGTCCGCCGCCGCAATGCCCTGATCCAGCGCCTCCCGGCACAGGGCCAGCACCTTTTTCTGCTGTCCCCGCTGCAAGGCCGCCGCCACGCGGTCCAGCGCGTCGCCGCCGCTCTCCGCAGCCCGGATGGCATCGCCGCTCTCCTTCTGCGCCAGCACCCGCCGCGGCACCGGCGGCAGATCGAACTTCGGCAGGTGTACCTGCCGGTTATACCCGTCGATGGCCTCGTCGATATACCGGTCCACGTGGGGATACACCGTCCCCGCCAGTCCGTAGGTGATGGATGGGATGAAGTGCCCCAGCGGCCCGCAGGACGCCAGCACGTTCTTTGCGTAGTCCCGTATCTCCTCCGGCGACGCGTCGGCGCGGTCGATGGCGGCGCCCATGCCGCCCATCAGCACCAGTCTCCCCCTCAGCTGCCGCTGTAAGGCGGGGATATCGTTCTCCGGCAGCACGCCCTGCCACACCTGGATGCCGAGCTCCGCCATGTCCTCCACAATAGGCGCCAGATAGGAATCGGCGTGGTGGACGGCGATGCAGCCCCGGGACCGGATGTACCCATAGAACCGGCGGTACGGCTCCTTGAAAAACTCCCGCCACATCTCCGGCTGCATGAACAGGGCGTTCTTGGTGCCCCAGTCGTCGTGGGAGAAGATGACGTCCGGCTGCAGGTTGTCGATGAGCAGCTTCACATATCCCAGCCGGTACTCCGTGATGTACTCAATGAGCTCGTGCATCTCCTGAGGGTGCTCGTACAGCGCCGTCAGCGTATCCTCAAAGCCCATCAGGAAATGGCACTGCTCAAAAATACCGGTGCCCATGAACCCTGCCAGCAGCTTCTCCTGCCCGCATGCCTCCCGCGCCTGCTGCCGGACGGCCTCCCAGCCCTCCGTGCAGTTAGCCGCCAGATCCGGCGCATGCACCGTCTCCCGCCACCGCGTCACATCGGGGCACACCGCAAGGCCGTCGTGGGTGACGGGCATTGGCCCCGGCGCGTCCTCCGGAAAGCTGATGGTGGTGCCCCACCGGTCCACACTGACGGTCCCCCGCTTCCGGTTGCCCCGCAGGTAGGTGTTGATGGGATCGCCCAGGCACATGTGCAGCGCCTCGTACTGCCGCAGCAGCCGGTCCGGCTGTCCGTCCGGCTTCAGAAGCTCCAGAAAGATCTCTTTCGCTGTCATCATCGCGCTCACCTCACAAAGACTCTTGACAAAGCAGCCCCGCACTGCTTAAAGTAGTGGTATCATTATAGAAATCTGGTTCCCCCCTGTCAAGTACGGCGCGGCCCTTTCATCCCATCACGGAGGTATTCACATATGGAACTGCGTTTTCCCCTTATTCTGGACGGTGCCACCGGTACGGAGCTGCAAAAGCGCGGCTACACTGGCGACGTCAGCGCGGAGCAGTGGGTGCTGGCCCATCCGGACAGCATCCTGTCTATCCAGCGCGATTACGTGGCCGCCGGCAGCCAGGTGCTCTACACCCCCACCTTCGGCGGCAATGCCGTGAAGCTGGCGGAGCACGGCGTAACGGAGGACACCGCCGCCTATAACCGCCGTCTGGCGGACCTGTCCCGTCAGGCCGCGGACGGCAAGGCCCTGCTGGCCGGCGACCTGTCTCCCACCGGCCTGTTTCTGGCCCCTCTGGGCAGCGCCTCCTTCGACCAGCTGGTGGACGCCTACGCCCAACAGGCAGCCGGACTGGAAGCCGCCGGTGTGGACCTGTACGTCATTGAGACCATGATGACCCTGTCCGACGCCCGTGCCGCCGTGCTGGCCGTGCGCAGCGTCTCCGCCAAGCCCATCTTCGTCACCTTTACCTGCGACCAGAATGGCCGCAGCATCTCCGGCACCGACATCACCGCCGCCCTGCTGGTATTGCAGGGCATGGGCATCGATGCCTTCGGTCTCAACTGCTCGGCGGGGCCGGACCAGATGCTGCCCCAGTTCCGCCGCCTGCGGGAGTACGCCCGCATCCCCCTGATCGCCAAGCCCAACGCCGGCATGCCCACCATCGTGAACGGCAAGGCGGTGTACGACTGCACGCCGGAGCAGTTCACCGCGCTGGTGCCGGACATGCTGGCCTCCGGCGTCATGATCTTCGGCGGCTGCTGCGGCACCACGCCGGAGCATATCGCAGCCCTGCGCGGCGCGCTGGACGGCGCGGCCATCACGCCCCCCGCCCCGCTGCACACAGATCTGCTGCCCGCCGCCACAGAGAAGCTCCCCGCCCTGCTGCCCGCCGACGCTGCCCACGGGCCGGTACTGGACGTGACCCCCGGTCTGGAGGATGCCCTGTCCGACGCGCTGGAGCGGAACGACCCCATGGTGGCCCTCCGCGTTGCCTCCATGGCGGACGTAAACGCGCTGGCGGCCTGCCAGTACCTGCTGACAAAGCCCCTGTGCCTGGTCTGCGGCGATGCCGCCGTGCTGGAGCAGGCCCTGCGGGTCTATCAGGGCCGCGCCCTGTACGAGGGCAGCCTGCCGGAGTCCGTTCTCCGTCCTCTGTCCGACAAATACGGCCTGCTGTTCTGAACCGCATAAAAAGAGGGGCGCTTCCCTTGGGGAAGCGCCCCTCTTTTTCTCATTTTTCGGCCTTCATGCGGAAGGTATAAATGCCATCGGCGCACACGGTGCCGCCGTCGTCCTCCACCCACGCCCGCATCACCACGATGCTGTGACCCATCCGCACCGCCTCCGCGTGGGAGGTCAGCGTACCGCCTACCGCGCCCGCCGCCAGGAACCGCACGTCGCAGGTGACGGTGCGGCACAGCGCGCCGCGGCTGCACGCCGCCGTCCCCGCCACCTGATCCATCATGGTGCAGTACACGCCGCCGTGTACGATGCCCATGGGGTTGCCGTGCCGCACCTCGGTGTGCAGCTCCCCGCGGGCCCAGCCCTCGCCCATGGCCACGATGCGCATGCCGTTCTCCACGCCGAAGGTGTCCTTCTGGTTGGCCCGCTCCATCACGTCCGCATACAAGCTTTCCTTTTCCTGCTCTGTCATTTGCTCCTTATCCTTCCGCTATCAGCGTCATCTCGCCCAACACCACATACCGGTAGTTGTCCGCCTCGTAGGAGCAGGTACACAGCCCCACGATGCGTCCCGTGGGGATGCCCCGTCCCGCGTAGAACGTGGACTGGCTGATGAACCGCTCCAGATCCACAGTCTGGAACGATGTGTTGAATACCTCGTGCTCTCCGGGCACAATGAGGCCCGCGAACAGATCCACCCGATACGTCCCCGCGTTGGTGTAGACGTAGAGACACGGGTGCGCGTCGTAATACCACTGCTCCTTGTAGCCGTCGATGGACGCGAACATGGTGCGGTCCTTCATGTGGTGGCCGTACAGCATATTGCACTGTGCGCTGAAATCCCGCGGCGCCCGGGCATCCAGAAAGATGGTGCCGTACTCGCTGTAATTGCCGTCCAGATCGTGATGCAGGTAGTATTCGTTGTTGCCATCGTAGGCGATCGGATAGCTGATGGGCGTTCCCGGACAGTACACGTAGCCGATGATGTCGGGATAGCGGGCCTGCCACCAGCTCAGGTCGATGTCCGCCGGCGGGCCGCTGTGCAGCGCCTTTTCCACCGTCTCGTCCACACTGTCCCGCAGCTGCTGCACCGCCGCATCCAGCGGCTCTGCGGCGGACAGCGCCGCCTCCATCGTCGTACCGGCCCGCACCGCGGCTGACGCCAGCACCGGTACGGCATCCTCCCCGGCCGCGGGCGCCGCCGCCCCCGCCAACTGCACCGCCAGCCATGACGGCACGCCTACCACGGCCAGCGCCAGCAAAAATGCCGCCCAACGTCTCCTCATGCTCCACGCGCCCCCACACAAAATATGCTCCATTATACGCGGCACGGCGGCGCACCGTCAAGCACCGCGCGGAAAAAATCTCCATTTTCCCGCCCTATGCCGCCGCGTCCTCGCCGCAGAAAGCCGCCGCATCCCCGCACGGCCACCGCCGCCCGCCCTCAACAGCCGCTCGCCGCGCTCCCAACACAAACGCTCCCGTTTCCCCTAAAAGCTCCCCTCGCCTCCGCAGCAAAAAAGGACTTCCCCGTAAAAGCTCCCCTCGCCTCCGCAGCAAAAAAGGACCGCCGCGCTTACGCGCGGCGGTCCTTTTTTATCGCATGTCCGTGAAGGGGTACGACTTATTTGTCGTACATCTCCACCAGCTTCTGCAGGTGCTCGAAGCGGGCCTTGGCCTCGTCCTCGTTGCGCTGGAACAGCACGTCCGCGCGCTCGGGGAACTCGCGGGTCAGACGGGAGTAGCGGGCCTCGTTCATCAGGAACTCCTGATAGCCGCCGGCGGGAGCCTTGGAATCCAGCGTGAACTTCTTCTCGCCCTCGGGGTTGTAGCGGAACAGGTTCCAATAGCCGCACTCCACAGCCTTCTTCATTTCCTTCTGGCAGTTCATCATGCCGCCCTTGATGCTGTGCATCTCGCAGGGGCTGTAGCCGATGATCAGGGACGGGCCGTGATAGGCCTCGGCCTCGGTGATGGCCTTGATGGTCTGCGCGGGGTTGGCGCCCATGGCCACCTGTGCCACGTACACATAGCCGTACTGCATGGCGATCTCAGACAGGCTCTTCTTCTTGATCTCCTTACCGGCTGCGGCGAACTGTGCCACCTGACCGATGTTGGAGGCCTTGGATGCCTGTCCGCCGGTGTTGGAGTACACCTCGGTGTCGAACACGAAGATGTTCACGTCCTGCTTGGAGGCGATGACGTGGTCCAGACCGCCGTAGCCGATGTCGTAGGCCCAGCCGTCGCCGCCGAAGATCCACATGGACTTCTTGGCCAGATATTCCTTCTTGCTGAGGATGTCAGCCGCCAGCGTGCAGGCAGCGCAGTCGCACAGCAGAGCGCCCTTGTCCTTCAGCTCAGCGGCGTGCGCAGCGAACTGAGGCACGGCAGCCAGCTCCTCCACGGTGCAGATGCTCTCCTCCAGGGCCTTGACATAGGCCTTGGCGGGCTCAGCGTTGGCGGTACCGTCGTCCATGGTGTCCAGCCACGCCTGAGCGGCGGCCTTCAGCTCCGGACGGGCCCACTCCACAGCGATGAGCTCGCGGGTCTTGTCGGCCAGATCCTGACGGATCTTGTTCTGGCCCACGAATATACCCAGACCGTGCTCCGCGTTATCCTCGAACAGGGAGTTGCACCATGCGGGGCCATGGCCCTCCTTGTTGGTGCAGTAGGGAGAGGTAGCCGCAGGACCGCCCCAGATGGAGGAGCAGCCGGTGGCGTTGGAAACGTACATATGGTCGCCGAACAGCTGGGTGACGAGACGGGCATAGCTGGTCTCGGCGCAGCCGGCGCAGGAGCCGGAGAACTCCAGCATGGGCTGCTTGAACTGGCTGCCCTTGACGGTGTTGTCCTGCATATCCTTCTTCTCGGACACCTCGGCCACGCAGTAGTCGAACACATCCTGCTGCGCAAGCTCGCCCTCCTGAGCCACCATGGTCAGCGCGTTGACGGGGCACGCGCCCACGCAGACGCCGCAGCCCATGCAGTCCAGCGGGCTGATGGCCATGGTGAACTGATAGGTGCCCTTGCCCTTGCCGGCCTTCACGTCCACGATCTTGGCGGCCTCGGGAGCCTTGGCGGCCTCATCGGCGGTCAGTGCGAAGGGACGGATGGTGGCGTGGGGGCAGACATAGGCGCACTGGTTGCACTGGATGCACTTGGTGCTGTCCCAGGTGGGGACGGACACGGCCACGCCGCGCTTCTCATAGGCGGCAGCGCCCAGCTCGAACTGGCCGTCCACGTGATCGACGAAGGCGGAAACGGGCAGGCTGTCGCCGTCCATCTTGCCCACGGGGTTCAGAATGTCCTTGACCATCTTCACCAGCTCGGGCTTGCCCTTGAGCTGCTTGGGCTCCTTGGTATCCACGGCGTTGGCCCAGTCGGCGGGCACATCGATCTTCTTGTAGGCGGTGGCGCCCAGGTCGATGGCCTTGTAGTTCATATCCACCACGTCCTGGCCCTTCTTCAGGTAGGATGCCTTGGCCTTCTCCTTCATGTAGGTGATGGCCTCCTCCTCGGGCATGACCTTGGCCAGGGAGAAGAATGCGGACTGGAGGATGGTGTTGTTGCGCTTGCCCATACCGATCTCGATAGCCAGGTCGATGGCGTCGATGGTATAGAGCTGGATGTTGTTCTGCGCGATATAGCGCTTGGAAGCGGCGTCCATGTGGTGGTTCAGCTCATCGAAGTCCCACTGGCAGTTGATCATATACACGCCGCCGGGCTTGACATCCTGCACCATCTTGAAGCCCTTGGTCACATAGCTGGGGTTGTGGCAGGCCACGAAGTCGGCCTTGTTGATATAGTACGGAGAACGGATGGGCTTGTCGCCAAAGCGCAGATGGCTGATGGTGACGCCGCCGGTCTTCTTGGAGTCGTACTGGAAGTAGGCCTGCACGTACTTGTCGGTATGGTCGCCGATGATCTTGATGGAGTTCTTGTTGGCGCCCACGGTACCGTCGCCGCCCAGGCCCCAGAACTTGCACTCGATGGTGCCGGCCGCAGCGGTATTGGGACAGTTCTCATCCTCGGGCAGGGACATGTTGGTCACATCGTCCACGATGCCGATGGTGAACTGGCGCTTCATCTCGTCCTTCTTCAGCTCGCTGTAAACAGCAAACACGGAGGCAGGAGGCGTATCCTTGCTGCCCAGACCGTAACGGCCGCCGATGACCTTCACATCGTTCATGCCGGCGTTGGCCAGTGCGGTGACAACATCCTGATACAGGGGCTCGCCCTGGGAGCCGGGCTCCTTGGTGCGGTCCAGAACCGCGATCTTCTTGGCGGTGGCGGGAATGGCCTCGATCAGCTTCTCGGGTGCGAAGGGGCGGAACAGACGGACCTTCACCAGACCGACCTTCTCGCCGTGGGCGTTCAGATAGTCGATGACCTCCTCGGCCACATCGCAGATGGAGCCCATGGCCACGATGACGCGGTCAGCATCGGCAGCGCCGTAGTAGTTGAACAGCTTATAGTCGGTGCCCAGCTTGGCGTTGATCTTGTCCATGTACTTCTCCACCACGGCGGGCAGGGCCTCGTAGTACTTGTTGCAGGCCTCGCGGTGCTGGAAGAAGATGTCGCCGTTCTCGTGGGAGCCGCGCATATGGGGATGCTCGGGGTTCAGGGCGTGGCGGCGGAACTCGGCCACGGCGTCCATGTCGCACATGTCCTTCAGATCCTCGTAGTCCCACACGGCGATCTTCTGGATCTCATGGCTGGTACGGAAGCCGTCGAAGAAGTTGATGAAGGGCACCTTGCCGGTCAGGGCGGCCAGATGTGCCACAGGGCTCAGGTCCATGACCTCCTGCACGTTGCCCTCGCACAGCATGGCAAAGCCGGTCTGGCGGCAGGCCATAACATCGGAGTGATCGCCGAAGATGTTCAGGGCGTGGGTGGACACGGTACGGGCGGAAACGTGGAACACGCAGGGCAGCTGCTCCGCCGCGATCTTGTACATGTTGGGGATCATCAGCAGCAGGCCCTGAGACGCGGTGTAGGTGGTGGTCAGCGCACCGGCGCCCAGAGAGCCGTGAACGGCGCCGGCAGCGCCGGCCTCAGACTGCATCTCCACCACCTTGACCTTGGTGCCGAAGATGTTCTTCAGGCCGTTTGCGCTCCACTGGTCGACAAAGTCGGCCATGGGGCTGGACGGCGTGATGGGGTAGATGGCAGCAACCTCAGAAAACGCATAGGAAACATGCGCTGCGGCGTTATTGCCATCCATGGATTTCATTTTTCTTACCATAACGTGCCTCCTTAAATAAATGTCGGTGTGACCGCTCCCGCCTGCGCTGCATGCAGGCAAAAGCGCTCCCTCCCCGTCCTCCTCATCTGTCCGGAGAGAAAGCTGATCCGATCGAGGCCCCCTAAAAGGCCCCTATCCGTTGGTATTGTTGATAGTATCACAAACTTTTCACCATGTAAACCTGCTTTTTGTTATTTTTACTATTTTGAAACTTTTTTAGCACCATGCACAAAATTTCTCACTCTCACCCCGCCGGAAAGCGTCGTTCCGCGCAAAAGCCGGAAGGCTTTTTTGAAAAAACCGCTGTTCACCGTCCCGATTTTATGATAAGATACATGCTGAACGACCATTTGGAAGGGGGAAACGACCCATGGTGGTCACTGTGCGTTCTCTGGGTCTCACCGGCATCCGCGGCTACGAGGTGACGGTGGAGTGCTTTCTCTCCGGCGGTCTGCCCGCCTTTGACATGGTGGGTCTGCCGGACGCGGCGGTCAAGGAGTCCCGCGAACGGGTGCGGGCCGCCGTGAAAAACTGCGGGGCAAAATTCCCCGTCAGCCGCATCACCGTGAATCTGGCCCCTGCCCGGGTCCGGAAGGAGGGCACGCTGTACGATCTGCCCATCCTGCTGGGTATTCTGGCCGCAGCGGAGGAGCTGAAGCCCCTGCCGGAGGACGCCGCCTTTCTGGGCGAGCTGAGCCTTACCGGCGCGCTGCGCCCCGTCACCGGCGTGCTGCCCATGGCGCTGTGCGCCGCCCGTATGGGCGTCAGGACTCTGTATGTCCCCGCCCAGAACGCCGCTGAAGCCACGCTGGCCGACGGCCTGACGGTCTACGGGGTAGAGAGCGTCTCCCAGCTCATCGCCCACCTCAACGGCGACGCGCCTATGACCCCCGCGCCGCGCTGGCAGCCGAAGCCGTCTGATCGCCCCCTGCCGGACTTTGCCGATGTCATGGGGCAGGAGAATGTGAAGCGTGCGCTGGAGATCGCCGCCGCAGGCGGCCACAACATTCTGCTCATCGGCTCTCCCGGCGCGGGCAAGTCCATGCTGGCCCGCCGCCTGCCCTCTATTCTGCCGGATATGACCCGCGCCGAGTCCCTCCAGACCACGGAGATCTACTCCGTGGCGGGCATGACGGATCCCGCCCACCCGCTGGTGGATGTGCGTCCCTTCCGCAGTCCCCACCACACGGCGTCCACCGTGTCTCTGGCCGGCGGCGGCGGCACGCCCCGCCCGGGTGAAATATCTCTGGCCCACAACGGCGTCCTGTTTCTGGACGAGCTGCCGGAGTTCGACAAGTCGGCGCTGGAGACGCTGCGCCAGCCGCTGGAGGACGGCTTCGTCACCATCACCCGCGCCGCGGGGACGCTGACGCTGCCCAGCCGCTTCATGCTGGTGTGCGCCATGAACCCCTGCAAGTGCGGCTGGTACGGCCACCCCTCCGGCCGCTGCACCTGCTCGGAAAATCAGGTGGACCAGTACATGCGCCGCATCTCCGGTCCCCTGCTGGACCGCATCGACATGTATATCGAGGTCCCCTCCGTGGAGTACGAGGCCATGCGCCGCAAGGAGAAGCCGGAGTCCTCCGCCGTCATCCGCCGGCGTGTCAACGCCGCCCGGGAGGTGCAGAAGCAGCGCTTTTCCGGCACGGAGGTATCCTGCAATGCCTATATGCCCCCTGCCATGATCGGGCAGTTCTGCGCGCTGGACGCTGCCGGCGAAAGGCTGATGCAAAGCGCCTTTGACCGCTTAGGCCTCACCGGCCGCAGCCATGACCGCATCCTGCGCATGGCCCGCACCATTGCCGATCTGGAGGGAGCCGCCCGCATCGAAGCACCGCACCTGGCCGAAGCCATCCAATACCGCAGCAGTATACTAAAATAAGGAGAAACCGCACCATGCACGAGATCATCCTCTGCAAGCTGGGCGAGGTGGTCCTGAAGGGCCTGAACCGCCGCAGCTTTGAAATGAAGCTCATGAGCAACATCCGCCGCCGCACCCAGCGGTTCGGCAAGTTCAGAATTTACTCCCGCCAGTCCACCATCTACGTGGAGCCGGCGGAGGATACCTGCGACATCGCCGGGGCCTACACCGCCTGCAAGCAGGTGTTCGGCATCATCGCCATCACCCGCGCTCTGCCCTGCGAGAAGTCCAAGGAGGCCATTTTCGACACCGCCAAGACGTACCTCGCCGACGCCCTCACCGCCGCCGGGAGCTTCAAGGTGGAGAGCAAGCGGGCCGACAAGACCTTCCCCATGGGCAGCATCCAGCTGAGCCAGTGGGTGGGCGGCGCGCTGCACGACGCTTTTCCCCACCTGACGGTGGATGTCCACCATCCGGAGCTGACGGTGTACGTGGAGGTCCGCGAGGACGCGGCCTATGTCCACGGTCCGGCGGAAGCCGCCGCCGGCGGCCTGCCTCTGGGCATGGGCGGCCACGCGGTGAGCCTGCTGTCCGGCGGCATCGACAGCCCCGTGTCCAGCTACATGATCGCCAAGCGCGGTGTCCAGCTGGAGATGATCCACTTTGCCTCCCCTCCCTACACCAGCGAGCTGGCCCGGGAAAAGGTGCTGAAGCTGGCCCAGGAGCTGACGCCCTGGTGCGGCCGTCTGGCGGTGTTCATCATCCCCTTTACCGAGATTCAGGAGGAGATCCGCCGCAAGTGCCCCGAGGATCACTTCACCCTCATCATGCGCCGGTTCATGATGCGCCTTGCCGATATGCTGGCCCGCGAGCTGCGCTGCCGCGCCCTCGTCACCGGTGAGAATCTGGGTCAGGTGGCCAGCCAGACCATGCAGGCGCTGGCCGTCAGCGAGGACGTCGCCACCATGCCGGTGCTGCGCCCCCTCATCGGCCTTGACAAGGAGGAGATCGTGAAGATCGCCCGTAAGATCGGCACCTTCGACACCTCCATCCTGCCCTATGAGGACTGCTGCACCGTGTTCACCCCCCGCCACCCCAAGACAAAGCCCAGCGTGGAGGAGACGCGGGAGTACGAGGCCGCGCTGGACGTGGAGGGCCTGTGCCAGCGTGCCATGGCCAACCGCGAGATGATCCGCGTCAAGCCCCAGTATTAAGGAGGCGCATCCCATGCCCCGTACCGCGGAGATCATCGCTGTCGGCAGCGAGCTGCTGACCGGCGGCGTCACCAATACCAACGCCCGGTTCCTGTCGGAGCTGCTGACCGCCGCCGGTGTGGACGTGCTGTACCACACCGCCGTGGGCGACGACGAGGGCCGTCTGGAGGCCGCCGTCACCGCCGCGCGGCAGCGGGCAGAGCTGCTGGTATGCACCGGCGGCCTGGGCCCCACCTACGACGATATGACGAAAACGGCGGTGTGCGCCGCGCTGGACACGCCGCTGGTGTTCCATCCGGACATTGTACCGGACATCCGCCGCTATTTCGACACCGTGTTCCACCGGGAGATGCCCGCCTGCAATCTCCGGCAGGCCTATCTGCCTCAGGACTGCACCGTGTTCCGCAACCCCGTGGGTACCGCCCCCGGCTGCGCCTTTACCGCCGGCGGCGTCACCGCCGTGCTGCTGCCCGGCGTCCCCTCGGAGTGCCGCTATCTGGCGGAGCACTGCCTGCTGCCCTATCTGGAGCGGCTCCACGGCCAGGTGATCCGCTCCCACGACCTGCGCATCTTCGGCCTGACGGAGCCGCAGGTGCAGGAGCTTCTGAACGACCTGCTCCATCAGGAGAAGGATCTGACGCTGGCCCCCTACGCCGGTACCGGTGAGGTGTCGCTGCACCTGTCCGCCCGCGCCGCCGATGATGCCGCCTGCGAAGCCCGCATGGCCCCGCTGCTGGCGGAGGTCCGCCGCCGTCTTGGCAACTATCTCTACGGCACGGACGTGTCGGGGCTGGAGGAAACGGCGCTGCGCCTCTGTCAGGCCCGGGGCCTGACCCTCTCCGCCGCCGAGAGCTGCACCGGCGGTCTCATTGCCAAGCGCCTGACGGACATCCCCGGCGCGTCCCAGACGTTTCTGGGCGGCGTGGTCAGCTACACCAACGCCGTGAAGCAGCATGTGCTGGGCGTCCCCGCCTCCCTGCTGGAGACGTATGGCGCCGTGTCCGCCCCCGTGGCCCGCGCCATGGCCATGGGTGTCCGCGTCCTTACCGGCTCGGATCTGGCCCTGTCCGTCACCGGACTGGCCGGCCCCGCAGGCGACGACCGCGGCAACCCCGTGGGCACCGTGTTCACAGCCCTTTCCACGCCTCAGGGCGTTTTCGTGCGGCAGCTGGCGCTGGGCGGCGATCGGGAGCGCATCCGCACCCTCTCCGCCCACCACGCGCTGGACCTGCTGCGCCGCTATCTCACGGATCAAATGACAGGAGGAGAATGACCCATGTCCAAAAACAGTTACCGGCCCGGCGTCAACCAGTACGCCAATCAGGAGGAAGCCCGCCGCAAGGCCCGGGGCAATCCCAACAAAAACGTACACCAGAAGAAGAAAAACAGCAATTACGCCGGCTACGCCGGCAATCCCGTGACCCAGAAGATCATCGAAAAGGCCAACCAGCAGGAGCGGGTGAAGCTCCCTACCTGGCTGAACATCTGGCTGGCGGTGCTGTTCGCCGCCATTATCGTGGTGCTGATCCTGCGTCTGGCGGTGTATAAGGACAGCATCCTGCTGAGCTCCCTGTCCTCCCTGCTGCTGGGCATCGCCTGCCTGTCCCTGTTCTATATCCGCCGCTTCAAGCACACGAAAAAGGAGAGCCCCGTCTACAAGATCATCACCGTGGTGCTCACCGTCTGCGGCGTCATCTACACGTTTATGGGCGCGGTGGGCCTGCTTTCGCTGGCCGGTATCCTGTAAAAAATCGGTTTTTTCGGCAAAATAGCCATTGACAAGGGCTAATTTTGTGAGTATAGTAGCGTTATCTTAAGGAAACACCGTACAACTGCGATGAAGGAGACGCGCCCCGCCTCCCTGCCGCGCGAAGAGAGCCGCCGTTTGGTGCAAGGCGGACGGGCAGCCGGTCTGGGGTATCACTCCCGAGCATCCGCCTGATGGCCTCTGGCCGGTAAGCGCGGACGGCAGCGGGCCGTTATCACCCCGTACCCACGGCTGGTGGGGCTGAGTGGCCGCTTTCCGCGGCAGCAAGAGTGGTACCGCAGAGGATGCTTTCACGCGCCTTTGTCTCTTAACGAGACAAAGGCGCTTTTTATTTTGTTTCAACAAAAAATTCCGGATAAAAGGAGACGCAACATGGAATACAAAAAGACCCTGAACATGCCCAAGAGCGGCTTTCCCATGCGTGCCGGCCTGCCCAAGCGTGAGCCGGACATGCTGAAGCACTGGGAGGAGATCGACCTCTACAACGAGCTGCTGAAGAAGAACGAGGGCAAGCCCCTGTTCTCCCTGCACGACGGCCCTCCGTTCTCCAACGGCGCGCTGCATATGGGCCACGCCCTGAACAAGTCCCTGAAGGACTTCATCACCCGTATGTACGCCATGCGCGGCTACTACACCCCCTATATTCCCGGCTGGGATAACCATGGCATGCCCATCGAGTCCGCCATCATCAAGCAGAACAAGCTGAACCACAAGGCCATGAGCGTGGCGGACTTCCGCACCGCCTGCCATGAGTTCGCCGACCATTACATCGACGTCCAGCGCGACGGCTTCAAGCGCATGGGCGTGGTGGGCGACTGGGAGCATCCCTACAAGACCATGGACCCCGGCTTTGAGGCGCAGGAGGTCCGGGTGTTCGGCAAAATGTACCGGAACGGCCACATCTACAAGGGCCTCAAGCCCGTGTACTGGTGCCCCCACGACGAGACGGCGCTGGCCGAGGCGGAGATCGAGTATAAGGACGATCCCTGCACCACTGTCTACGTCAAGTTCCCCATGCACGATGACCTGGGCAAGCTGCCCCATCTGGACCACAGCAAGCTGTACTTCGTGATCTGGACCACCACCGTCTGGACCCTGCCCGGCAACCTGGCCATCGCTCTGCACCCTGACGAGAGCTACGCGGTGGTGAAGGCCCCCAACGGCGAGCTGTACATCATGGCCGAGGCCCTGACCGACAAGGTCATGAAGATCGGCGGCTTCGACAGCTATGAGATCGTGGAGACCCACCCCGGCTCCTTCTTCGAGAACATGCTGGCCTTCCACCCCTTCCTGCCCAAGACCTCCCGTCTGGTGCTGGCGGACTACGTCACCATGGATTCCGGTACCGGCTGCGTCCACACGGCGCCCGGCTTCGGCGCCGACGACTATGTGACCTGCAAGCGCTACGGTATGGACATGGTGGTGCCTGTGGACGATCAGGGCAAGCACACCGCCTACGCCGGCAAGTACGAGGGCATGACCACCGACGAGTCCAACCCCGTGATCCTTCAGGATATGAAGGACAACGGCTCCCTGTTCGCCAGTGAGAACATCGTCCACAGCTATCCCCACTGCTGGCGCTGCAAGCAGCCCATCATCTTCCGCGCCACCCCCCAGTGGTTCTGCTCCGTGGACTCCTTCAAGGATGAGGCCATCGCCGCCTGCGAGGACGTGCGCTGGGTGCCCTCCTGGGGCAAGGATCGTATGCGCTCCATGATCCTGGAGCGCACCGACTGGTGCATCAGCCGCCAGCGCCGCTGGGGCCTGCCCATCCCCGTGTTCTACTGCAAGGACTGCGGCAAGCCCGTCTGCACCGAGGAGAGCATCGAGGCCGTGGCCAGCCTGTTTGAGGAGAAAGGCTCCAACGCATGGTTCGATATGGACGCCGCCGACATCCTGCCCAAGGGCTCCACCTGCCCCCACTGCGGCAAGTCCGCCGGCTTCGAAAAGGAGAACGACACGCTGGACGGCTGGTTCGACTCCGGCTCCACCCACTTCGCCGCCATGGAGCGCGATCAGGGCTTCTGGCCCGCCACCATGTATATTGAGGGCCTTGACCAGTATCGCGGCTGGTTCCAGTCCTCCCTGCTGGTGGCCGTGGGCGCTCTGGGCCGCGGCGCTCCGTTCAAGGAGTGCGTCACCCACGGCTGGACCGTGGACGGCGAGGGCAAGGCCATGCACAAGTCTCTGGGCAACGGCATGGACCCCGCCGAGATCTTCGACAAGTACGGCGCGGATCTGCTGCGTCTGTGGGCCGGCTCCGCCGACTACCACGTGGATGTCCGCTGCTCCGACGAGATCTTCAAGCAGCTGAGCCAGAACTATCTGAAGTTCCGCAACACCTGCAAGTTCTGCCTGGATAACCTGGTGAGCTTCGATCCCGACCATCTGGTGCAGCCCGATGAGATGCTGCCTCTGGACAAGTGGGCCGTCACCCGCCTGAACACCCTGATTGAAAAGGTGTTCGCCGCCTACGACAACTACGAGTTCCATGTGGTGTCCCACATGATCAACGACTTCTGCGTGGTGGATCTCAGCTCCTTCTACTTCGATATCATCAAGGATCGCCTGTACTGCGGCGAGGCCAGCGGGCTGGAGCGCCGCAGCGCCCAGACGGCTGTCTGGCTGATCCTGGACGCCATGACCCGCATGTTCGCTCCCATTCTGGCCTTCACCTGCGATGAGGTCTGGCTGGCCATGCCTCACCGCTCCGCCGACGATGCCCGCAACGTCCTGTTCAACGAGATGGTGCAGCCCTACCGCGGCTACGCCCTGACCGAGGAGGAAATGGGCAAGTGGGCGCGCATCGCCGCCCTCCGTACCGCCGTTAACGGCGCGCTGGAGCAGGCCCGTGCCAACAAGACCATCGGCAAGAGTCTGGAGGCCGAGGTGGACCTGACCGTCACCGCCGAGGACGCCTTCCTGGCCGATATGGATGCCGCCGATCTGGCCGATACCCTCATCGTCTCTCAGGTCCGCGTGGACGTGGGCGCGGAGCAGGCCGTGGCCGTCCGCCCCGCCGCCGGCGCCAAGTGCCTGCGCTGCTGGAAGGTCCTGCCCACCGTGGGCAGCGATGCGGAGCACCCCGAGCTGTGCCCCCGCTGCGCCGCCGTGGTGAAGAACCTCCCCGTCATCGAGTGATTTCCCTGCATGCAAAAAGGGAGGACACGCTTTGCGTGTCCTCCCTTTTTTGTTTACACTCTTTTTTCCAGCTTCCGCAGCTGCTCCTGAAACTCCTGCGGCAGCGGGCAGTGCAGCTCCACCGCCTCGCCGGTTCGCGGGTGGATAAATCGCAGCCCCACCGCGTGGAGACACTGCCCCGTCAGACCCGCCACCGGCTTCTTTGCGCCGTACACCGTGTCCCCCAGGATGGGATGCCCGATGTAGGCCATGTGTACGCGGATCTGGTGTGTCCGCCCCGTCTCCAGACGGCAGCGCACATGGGTCACGCCCGCATACCGCGCGATGACCTCCCAGTGGGTCACGGCGGGCCGCCCGCCGGCTACCACCGCCATCTTCTTCCGATCCGACGGATGCCGTCCGATAGGCGCATCCACGGTGCCGCTGTCCTCCCGCAGGTTTCCCACCACCAGACACTCGTACGTCCGGGCCAGCGTATGGTCGCTGAGCTGGGCGCTGAGCCCCAGATGGGCGGCGTCGTTTTTAGCGGCAATGATGAGCCCACTGGTGTCCCGGTCGATGCGATGGACGATGCCGGGCCGCTTCTCCCCGCCGATACCGGACAGCGACGACCCACAGTGGTGCAGCAGGGCGTTGACCAGCGTCCCGTCGGGATGCCCCGGCGCCGGATGCACCACCAGCCCCGACGGCTTGTTCACCACGATAACGTCCTCGTCCTCGTACACCACGTCCAGCGGGATGTCCTGCGGCTCCAGCGCCGTCTCCCGCACCTCCGGCACGTCCACCGTCACCGTCTCGCCGCCGCCGATGCGGCAGCTCTTGGACGCAGGCTTCCCTTCCACGGATACCCGCCCCTCTTCGATGTACCGCGCCGCCTGCGAGCGCGTCAGTCCGTTGGCGCGGGAGGCCACAAAGGCGTCCAGCCGCGTCCCGGCGTCCTCCGTCTCAGCTTTCAGATGCAGCGTCATCCTTCGGCTCCTTCTTGTCGTACTTGTCGTAGAACCACAGGTAGTACACAGCGCCCAAAATGACGCCCACCACCACAAAGCAGTCCGCCAGATTGAAAATGGGATAGCTGATGAACTGCAGGTCGAACATATCCACCACATAGCCGCGGCACACCCGGTCGATGACGTTGCCGATACCGCCCCCCAGGATCAGCACCCCCGCCGTCACGCCCAGCGGATGGCGCACGATCTTCTTCACCAGCAGCCACGCCACCGCCAGCATCAGCACGATGGTGACGATGGCCAGCAGCCCGGTCTTGCCGGAAAAGCTGCTCCACGCCGCGCCGGTATTGTGCAGCCGCGTCAGCTGCACCACGCCCGGCAGCAGCGGCGCGGACTGCCCCATCTCCAGATGGGCCGTCACCCACCACTTCAACAGCTGGTCGCCTGCCACGCAGGCCGCCAGCAGCAATACATACCACATAGGGCATCCTCCCTGCCTGTTTGAGATTCCTCCCCATCATATCCCATTTGCCCGCGGTTTGCAACTTTTATTCCGCGGCTTTCTTGTATTGCGCATCGCCGCGTGGTATAATATCGTATTCAAATATCGCCCCGTATCCACATTGGGGCAGGGAGGCCCGACTTGGACAGAAAACAGGTATTGATCCCGGAGGAGCAGACGCTCCGTCAGCGGGATTTCGAACGGAAAATAAGAGAGCTGCACACCCAGCGGGGCAGGAGCGTCCGCGCACTGGTGGATACCTTCGGCTGCCAGCAGAATGTGGCGGACAGCCAGCATATCATGGGCATGCTGGAAGCCATGGGCTGCACCTTCGTCGCCGCGCCGGAGGAGGCGGACATCGTGGTGCTGAACACCTGCGCCATCCGCGACCACGCGGAAAAGCGGGTCTACGGCACGCTGGGCGCCCTGACCCACACGAAAAAGGCCAACCCGGAGCAGATCATCTGCCTGTGCGGCTGCATGGCACAGCGCCCCGAGGTGGCGGAGAAGGTACGCCAGTCCTATCGCCATGTGGATCTGGTATTCGGCCCCCAGGCGCTGTGGAAATTCCCCGAGCTTCTGTATCAGGTCTATACCCGCCGGGGCCGCGTGTTCTCCGTGGAGGACGAGCACGGCTCCATTGCCGAGGATATGCCGGTGGTGCGGGAGGGCCGCACCCGTGCGTGGGTGTCCATCATGTACGGCTGCAACAACTTCTGCTCCTACTGCATCGTCCCCTACGTCCGCGGCCGGGAGCGCAGCCGCGAGCCGGACCGCATCCTCGCCGAGGTCCGCCAGCTGGCCGCTGAGGGCTACAAGGAGATCACCCTGCTGGGGCAGAACGTCAACTCCTACGGCAAGGATCTGGATACGCCGTGGGACTTTGCCGACCTTTTGAGCGCACTGGACAAGATCGAGGGGGACTACCTCCTCCGCTTCATGTCCTCCCAGCCCAAGGACGCCAGCTACAAGCTGTTCGACACCATGGCCCGCTGCAAGCACGTGGCCAGGCAGCTGCACCTGCCGGTGCAGTCCGGCTGTGACCGGGTGCTCCGCGCCATGAACCGCCCCTACGACCGGGCCAAATATCTGGATCTCATCACCTACGCCCGGAAGGTCATGCCCGATCTGGTGCTGACCAGCGACGTCATCATCGGCTTCCCCGGTGAGACGGAGGCCGAGGCCATGGAGACGGTGGCGCTGGTGGAGCAGGTGCGCTTCGACGCCCTGTTCACCTTCATCTTCTCCCCCCGTCCCGGTACCCCCGCCGCCAAAATGGACGACCCCGTGCCCCGCAGCGAGAAGCAGAAGTGGTTCGACCGCCTCTGCGACGCCCAGAACAGGATCTCCGAGGAGATCCACGCCGGGTATGTGGGCGACACCCTGCGCTGCCTCATCGACGGTGAGAGCGACGACAGCCGCTGGCCTCTGACGGCCCGCACCGCCGGGGGACGGCTGGTGCATCTGGTGGGCAGTCCCGACGCCGTGGGTACATACCGCGACGTGAAGATCACTGACAGCAATACATGGGCGCTGTTCGGCCAACTGATTTGATTTTTCCCAAGGAGGTATCCCCCATGGCAGAGCTCACCCCCATGATGCGCCAGTATATGGAGATCAAGGAGCAGAATCCCGACTCCATCCTGTTTTTCCGTCTGGGCGACTTCTATGAGATGTTCGGCCCCGACGCCCGCACGGCGTCCCGTGAGCTGGATCTTGCCCTCACCACCCGCGACAAGGACAAGACCAAGTCCTTCGACGACAAGATCCCCATGTGCGGCATCCCCTACCACGCCTCCGACGCCTACATCGCCCGCCTCATTGCCAAGGGCTACAAGGTGGCCATCTGCGAGCAGACGGAGGACCCCGCCGCCGCCAAGGGGCTGGTGAAGCGGGACATCATCCGCGTCGTCACCCCGGGCACCGTCATCGACGAGTCCTGCCTCAGCGCCGAGCGCAGCAACTATCTGTGCGGCGTGTATCTGGACGATACCGGCGCGGGTCTGTGCGCCTGCGACATCTCCACCGGCAAGGCCCAGGCCACGGTGTTCACCGGCCCCGACCGGGTCCGCGCCCTGCTCAACGAGCTGGGGCGGTTCGCCCCTGCCGAGGCGGTGATGAACGAGACGGCCTATTTTGACGAAACGCTGCACCGGACGATGCAGGAGCGCTTTTCCTGCCACATGGAGAAGCTGTCCGACGCCCGGTTCACCCCGGAGGACGCGGAGAAAAAGGTCCGCGCCCAGTTCGGTCAGGACGCGCTGGAGCGCCTGCCCCGGGACAATATGACGCCCCTGCTGGCGCTGGGCGGTCTGCTGGGCTATCTCTACGACACGCAAAAGACCGATCTGGGTCACCTCGACCAGCTGACATGGTACCGCACCGGTCAGTATATGGAGCTGGACCTCACCGCCCGCCGCAATCTGGAGCTGACAGAGACGCTGCGGGGCAAGGAAAAGCGGGGCAGCCTGCTGTGGGTGCTGGACAAGACCAAGACCGCCATGGGCGCCCGCAACCTGCGGGCGTGGCTCCAGCAGCCGCTGGTGGACGTGGCCGCCATCGACCGGCGGCTCAGCGCCGTGGCTGCTCTGGCGGAGCACACCGTGGCCCGGGAGGAGCTGACGCTGGCCCTCAGCGGCATCGCCGATATGGAGCGCCTCATCGGCCGGGTGGTCTACGGCTCTGCCGGCGGACGGGATCTGGTGTCCCTCCGTGCCTCCATGGAACGTATTCCCGCCGTCAAGGCGCAGCTGGCCGCCTTCCCCTCCGGCGCGCTGCACCAGCTGGATCAGCAGCTGGAGGATCTCAACGATCTGGCCGCCCTGATCGGCCAGACGCTGGTGGACGAGCCGCCGTTCTCCGTCCGTGAGGGCGAGATGATCCGGGACGGCTTCGACCCGGAGGTGGACCGCCTGCGGGGCATCCTACACGGCGGCAAGAGCTTCCTGGCCCAGATGGAGGCGGAGGAGAAGGAAAAGACCGGCATCCGCACCCTGAAGATCGGCTATAACAAGGTATTCGGCTATTATATCGAGGTATCCAACTCCTTCCGGGATCAGGTGCCCGACCACTATATCCGCAAGCAGACGCTGGTCAACGGCGAGCGCTATATCACGCAGGAGCTGAAGGATCTGGAGCACGACGTGCTCACCGCCAAGGACCGCGACGCCGCGCTGGAGTACGAGCTGTTCTCCTCCCTGCGCGCCAAGCTGGCGGCGTCCGTCACCCGCGTCCAACTGGCGGCGTCCCTTATCGCCCAGCTGGATACGCTTTGCTCCTTTGCCGCCGTGGCGGTGAAAAACAACTACTGCCGTCCCTCGGTGGACGAGTCCGGCGTTATTGAAATTCAGGGCGGCCGCCATCCGGTGGTGGAGAAAATGCGTTCCGACGCCCTGTTCGTCCCCAACGACACCATCATGGGTGCGAAGGAGGACCGCGTCAGCATCATCACCGGCCCCAACATGGCCGGCAAGTCCACCTACATGCGTCAGGTGGCGCTGATCGTCCTGATGGCGCAGGTGGGCAGCTTCGTCCCCGCCCACGACGCCCACATCGGCGTGGTGGACCGCATCTTCACCCGCATCGGCGCCAGCGACGACCTGTCCGCCGGCCAGTCCACCTTCATGGTGGAGATGACGGAGGTGTCCGACATCCTCCGCACCGCCACGAAAAACAGTCTCCTCATTCTGGATGAGATCGGCCGCGGCACCTCCACCTTTGATGGGATGTCCATTGCCCGGGCAGTGCTGGAATACTGCGCCCAGAAGCTGAAGGCCAAGACCCTGTTTGCCACCCACTATCACGAGCTGACAGCGCTGGACCAGACGCTGCCCAACGTCCGCAACTACAACATCGCCGTCCGCGCCCGCGGCGAGGACATCATCTTCCTGCGCAAGATCGTCCCCGGCGGGGCCGACCGCAGCTACGGCATCGAGGTGGCCAAGCTGGCCGGGGTGCCCGACCGGGTCATTCGGCGGGCCCGGACCATCCTGGAGGAGCTGGAGTCGGGGAGCGGCGTCCTCCCCGCAGGGGGACCGGCCCTTCCGGCGGACGGGGAGCAGGTCTCCCTGATGGACCTGGGCAGCCAGACGGTGCTGAAAAAGCTCCGGATGACCGATGTGAACATCCTGTCCCCCATCGAGGCCCTCAACCTGCTGGCGGAGCTGAAGCAGGACCTGCAGGAGAGCTGAGGCGGGGCGGAGAGGCCCGGATGAAAGAGGAGGTGAGCGGCATGGGGCGTCCAAATTCTCGGGCGGAGCTGTG
>OKSA01000128.1_pt1 | contig 69941 bp, 59 predicted proteins | sample 1601181 | NCBI WGS metagenome assembly OKSA01 (sample SAMEA3541538, study PRJEB24748) | human gut metagenome | biome: human gut; feature: human-associated habitat; material: faeces | place: China | collected 2012
TTTTTGTTAGAGGTTTGCCTCATAGTGAACCAATAAGCTTAACTAAGTGACATTGATTCAAAACAGTAATGCTAAATGTATCACCGATTTCCATCTTATCAAGGTCGGTAAAGAGCTTTGCACTCGGCAGACCTCTATGAGCAGAGATAACACTGTGGGTACTCTCTCCACTGATCGGAAAACTTGTTCCTTTCAAATGTCCTGCTGCAATCTGTAAAATACCTTCATCCGTACCATGGTAAATCGGCAGCTCTACCCCTAGCTTTTTAATTGTGATATAGCCCATGATGCCCGTACCTGTGATATCAAGTATTTTCTCATAATCCTTTATCTCATCCGGATTATAAAATGCAGACGGATGGGCGGCAAGTTCCTCATTATACTTCTGTGCCGCTTCAAAATACTTCGTATAATCCTCTGGTTTCATATTTGACACCTTTTCATCGTATGCAGCAACTGCCTTCGACTGATGCTTCTGTATAAATACATTTATATAGAATACTATTTTTCTGCTAACAGGTCAATATTTTTGCTTATAAACTGCTCATTGTCTAAAGCCAGCGGGATAGCAGCAGCTTTTTTCAATCATTTTTTAAAAAAGATACGAAATCTTTTATCGTCAAAAAAGGTATGCAAAAAAATCCTGTTTTTCGCATACCCTTTTTAGAATCCTATATTATTTTATATTACTTTCTATTATTCACAAAGCTTTGTAAATTCGTCAGCAACAAACTGAACCTTCGTTCCGATAATTACCTGAACAGAAGTCTTTCCAGGTTTAATAACCCCTGCAACGCCTGCAGATTTAATTACCTTATCATTTACAGCTGTGATATCCTTTACTTCAAGTCTCAATCTGGTAACACAGTTATCGATACTTGTAATGTTCTCTTTTCCACCGCATCCTTCCAGGATTTTTGCTGCAATGGCAGTGTAATCATTACTTTCTAATTCCACTTTCTTCTCTGCTTCAATATCGTCATCCTCTCTACCAGGAGTCTTAAGATCAAACTTCTTGATTGCGAAAAGGAATACCACATAGAATACGATAAATGCTGCAATTCCCAGTGGAAGAATAAGCCATGTCTTCTGTGCTGCCGGAAGGGAGGATGAGAAGATCAAATCCATAGCACCAGCGGAGAAACTGAATCCTGCACGAAAACCAAGTGCAACTGTAATCATCGTAAAGATACCATAAAGTAATGCATAGATTACGTACAGTACAGGTGCAAGGAACATAAATCCAAACTCAAACGGTTCAGTAACACCACAGATAAATGAACAAAGAGCTGCTGAAGCAATCAGGCCGATTGCCAGTTTTTTCTTTTCAGGCTTAGCACATTTAATCATTGCAAGTGCTGCACCAGGAATACCAAACATCATACATGGGAAGAATCCAGACATGTACATTCCAAGGCTCCATGTTACATCTGCAGATGTCTCACCAGCCCAGAAGTGCTGTAAGTCACCAAGTCCGATTGTATCAAACCAGAATACATTGTTCAATGCGTGATGTAATCCTGTAGGAATTAACAGACGGTTCAGGAATGCATAGATACCTGCTCCCACAACATCCATACCTACAATTGCCTTTCCAAGTGATACAAGTCCACCGAAAAGTAACGGCCATACAAATAATAATACTGCAGATACAACAATGGAAACTACTCCGGCAATAATTGCTACACAACGTTTACCACTGAAGAATGATAACCAGTCCGGAAGCTTTGTATCCTTAAACTTGTTATAACACATTGATCCGATCACACCGGCAAGAATTCCAATAAATGGATTCTCAATCTTATCAAATGCAAGTGTCTTTGTTGCGCTTTCAGCGATGGATGGCATGATTGTCGTAACAAAACCTGTTGAAAGAAGTGTTGTAAGCATCAGCCATGATGCAAGAGCTGCTATTCCGCCGGTTCCGTCATTCTTCTCTGACATACCGACACCAACACCAACTGCAAAAAGAATTGCCATATGATCAATCAGCGCTGCTCCTGCTTTTACCAAAAACAGACCAATCAGATTCGCTGCACCCTGGATATCTCCGCCCTGCATAGTTGCCGGACATAACCAATATCCAATACCCATAAGGATACCACAGATTGGCAGCACCGCTACAGGAAGCATTAATGCCTTCCCAAGTTTTTGAAGAAATTTCATAATTCCCTCCTCCTTCTCTTTTAAATTATACTTAATTGGATTGTTCCAATCAGGTTAATATCACACACAGTTCTGTATAAAATCTCTTTATAAAATCTTAAGAACTGCTTCATCGAATAAAACATCGCCCTCCTTTTGAAGACTGATTTTATCATAGGTATCTGTATTACTAATCAGAACCGGTGTAATAGAATTCAGACCGGCCGCTTTAATCTTATCCAGATCCACTTCCACCAAAAGATCACCTTTTTTAACCTTATCACCAACCGCAACATGCGCTGTGAATGGTTCTCCCCCAAGTGTAACTGTATCCAGGCCGATGTGAATCAATATCTCTGTCCCCATGCTGCTTGTCATACCAACTGCATGAAGCGTATCAAAAACCAACGTCACTTCACCATCTGTCGGAGCATATATCTTTCCTTCTGCCGGGATTACCGCAAATCCATCTCCCAATACCTTTTCTGAAAAAACAGGATCAGGAACTTCCGTAATCGGAACTACAGTCCCTTTACAAGGAGTATAAATTATATTTTCATTTTTATTTTCTTTTCTTTTTCCCTTCCCTCTGAAAAAACCTAACATGTTACCTCCCTTTCATACTTTACCTTCCACGTTAATTTTATCTTATAAGTCATCCGCACAGTGAATCTTGTTTATTATAATTATAAAACCAAAGAAAAAAAATAGAATATTTTTAGATTAGGTATCAAAAATATACGGTCACCATCGGGTTTATTAGAAAATTTGCACAAAATATTATAATTGCTTTTCTACGAGTATTATAATTATGACCAACTTATTTTTTCGTAATATTATCTTCACTTTTTCCTCACAGCCTGTTCACAAATTCCCAGTATTATAAAGTCATCAAAAAACAACAACTTATTTTTTGATAAATTTTTCATACTTTCCTCTCTAAAAAAACAGCCACAACAGACAGCTATTATCTTAAAATAGCATCGCCTGATGGACTGTTTTTTTGTCTGTATTCACTTTCCAGAATCCCCACTTAATTTTGTGAACTTATCCAGCTCTTTCTCGAACTGCTCAACTGTCATCTCCGCCTTAGCTGCTGCTTTCACCACAGATAACGTCCCATCCTTTACTAATTCTTTGAGCATCTGGATTTTTCCTTCTGCTTTTCCTTCTTCTCTTCCCTCGATTCTTCCTTCTGCTTTTCCCTCAACTTTTCCTTCCTGCCGGCTTTCGTTAATCATATCTTTCACTGCTTCACACACATTTATCTCCCCCTCTCCTTCCGGAACATAGATTGGTGTTTTTGTAATGTCGGAGTGAGGAGAGTGATACCCAAGCCTTCTTCCCGATTTAATTTCATGTCCCCAATAAGCAGAACTCAAAAAAAGTTATTATGTAAAAATGCGCCTTTGAGCCTGCACTCCAAATCCTTCAGGTGATTTCATTCGCCAAGTGAACAGAAAATAAAAAAAGAGCAGATGGCAGATGTAATGTCGGAGTGAGGAGAGAATGCGAATGAGCATTCTCCCCACAGCGACTACCTTTACATCTGCCATCTGCTCTTTTTTTATTTTCGTCTACCTTCCCCGAATTAAATCACCAAATTCTCCATTTCTTTCAGCAAAAATATTTTCTGCCCGCTTTCGAGTGGTTCTGTCAGATTTTCATTATATTGTTTCATTTTTTCGATTGTTGTTCCGTAATGTTTTGCAATATTCCAGAGGGTATCGCCTTCTTTTACGATATAGCCGGTAATGGATGGGATTTTGGAGATTTCTTCTTCTGTGTACGGAATTTCCTCTACCTCATCGATCATGTACATTGTCTGTGGTGAGAATCCGGTGACATAAATTCCGGCAACTGCGCGGATTTCTAATTCGTTGCTATCTACGACGTAACCGCCGATTTGTTCTAATACTCCCCGGATTTCGCAGCGGTCGGATTCCATTACTTCAGGGATTTCTACTAAATATTCAAATGGTATCACAACTTCTTTTGACTGTATTGGGGCGGTATCGTCTCCTGCTATGTAAAGCACGTTGCAGAATATGAGTCCTTCGGTGGCAATGCCCTGTTTCGTGAAATGAAAGTCTTCGATTCGTACATTTCCTTCTACATTAAGGACTTGTAATAGTTTATGAATTTCTCCTGTTGCTGCTTCTACCCGCTGGCTTACTTTTGTTTTTGCATTGTTCTGGAAAATGAGGTTTTCAAACTGAATTGGGCTGGTTTTTAATTTTAATTTCCGATTATTTGCATACATATCTTTGAGAAGTGGCATTTTAAATTCGTGATATGCTTTCAGATCAAGATCTAAAACGGCTTCCATTTCTATATCGCGTGGTTCTCCGTCAATATCCGGCTTGATCGTCACCTGATGGTTCCCAAGAAGAACAGCAATATTTCCTATAAGATTTTCCTGGCTGTCTGCACATTCTAATTCGTTAGTAAATGGGATTTCCCAGTCATAATACTGTACTGGTTCTTTTCCTTCTTCTGCCTGATACAGAACAAAGAGAAAAACGCTTCCCCGAATCGCGAGTTTGTTTTCTAACATTCGGATATCCACATCTCGAAGCTGGGTCGAATTCCACAGAATTTCCCGGATATTTGGCTTGCCTGCCGGGAGGCTGACTGTTGCTTTAATCCGCTGAATGTCTTTTTTATTCATGATAATTTCTGTCATGGAAGGAGATTCATACAGGCACTGGACATTTTCCTTTTTCTCGATTCCTGTTGTACATTCAACAAATTTCATTTCGGAGATGGCAATGTGAAAATATATAACGGAACGGACACCGCATTTTCTGGAATTGATAATGGAGATTGTCAGGTCTTCAAGATCTGCTGTTACTTTGGCTATATCGCTACTCTCTGCGCCTTCTACATTCATAAATTCTTCAATGGCAAAGTCATGTTCCATACAGGAAATCTGCTGCTCCGGATCTGTACTTAGATACAGTATCTGCACGAGGAAGTTTCCCCGCAGGCGCAGACGATCTGTTAACACCTCAATTTCATCAATATGTACTTCTCCCCTGCTCTCGATAATTTTCTCCACATCTGGCCGGGTATCCGGCACGTTCATATCTTCATCCAGTGTAATCTGCACATTTTTTTCTAATTTTAAAATACCGGAACGAACTGCTTTTTTCTCTACCTTCATAATACATCCTCCACCCTGCATAACGATTTTTGCGCGCGGACATACTTTGCCCTGCTTGTTGTCTTTGCTATTAATATATGTTTTCTTCGGCTGATTTATGATTCCGTCTCTGCCAATTCATTTTTCAGGATTCTATACGGCATAACTGTTCTGTCCTTTCACACCGGACAACTAAAAAAGGACAGGTTCGTGTTTCTATGATTTCTTCTCCCGCCGATGGTCCGATCAGCTGTGTCTTAAGATAGAGCTGTTCTTTATCTTTCCAACATTCTTCAATGCGAATGCTGTAACCACTGTATGGCTTTTCACCATAACAGACTACCAGATAGGTATATTTTGAATTTTTATATGCAAATGTTCCCGGACGATTTTTCCGGTCTTCTATTATTTTCTGCAGACGGTGCGGCATGTTTTTTTCCTCACAGATCTCGTAGCTTACTTCCTGCCCCTGGTTTTTATTTCCCAGCTTACTGATGTGAAAATTGTTTTGAGGAAAGATGGGCGTACAGGCAGTGATATAGATGCCTGATATCATTATCCATATGAAAAAAAGTACGATACGATATGTCTGATTTCTTGCATTGTAAACCATATCAATACTTCCAAACATCAATGTTATTTTATTTATATGCGCCTGCTGATAGAAATTTACTTCCTTATTTTCGTCCGCCCAATTATATGTTATAATCATAACAATAGCGAGGATAAAACTTTTTTGAGAGGAGGGGGATTGCCCCATGCATATTTCTATTCCAAAACATGCCTCTGATATTATAAAGACGCTTTCTTCCCATGGTTATGAAGCCTTTGTTGTCGGTGGCTGTGTAAGGGATTCTATTCTTGGCAAAGAGCCGGCAGACTGGGATATTACAACTTCCGCTCTGCCGGAACAGGTGAAGGCTTTGTTTCCAAGAACAATCGATACAGGTTTAAAACATGGTACAGTTACGATTATGATGGATAAGATCGGATATGAAGTGACGACTTACCGGATTGACGGAACATATGAGGATCACCGCCGTCCGAATGATGTGACTTTTACTTCCAGCTTAAGAGAAGATCTGATGCGTCGTGACTTTACGATTAATGCAATGGCATATAATGAAGAGAAGGGTCTTGTGGATTTATTTGGTGGCATTCAGGATCTGAATGACCGTATCATCCGCTGTGTCGGTAATCCAACAGAGCGATTCGATGAGGATGCGTTGCGAATGTTTCGTGCGGTTCGTTTTGCGGGACAGTTGAATTTTAATATTGAAAAAGGAACCTTGGCTGCCATCGAAGCACAGCACGCATTTCTTAAAGATGTCAGTGCGGAACGTATTCAGATTGAGCTGTTAAAGTTATTGATTTCCGGACATCCGGAAATGATTCGTGCCGCTTATGAAACCGGGCTTACGAGTGTTTTTCTGCCGGAATTTGACCGGATGATGGAAACTCCGCAGAATAATCCGCATCATATTTATTCTGTCGGTGACCATACGATTCATGCGGTAGAAACGATTGCTCCAAATCCGATTCTCCGCCTTACGATGCTGCTTCATGATATCGCAAAACCGGAGACCCGCTCTACGGATGAGAATGGAATCGATCATTTTTATAATCACAATGAAGCCGGTGCCGTACTTAGTAAGACGATTCTTCGCCGTCTTAAGTTTGATAATCAGACCACCCAGATGGTCACAACACTTATCGCGCATCATGATATCCGTTTTAATGATGCTTTAGGCACAGGACGGAAGCATGTACGCCGGGTGATTCATTCTGTAGGTGAGAATCTTTTCCCATATCTTCTTGACGTAATGGAAGCGGATATTTCTGCACAGAGTGATTTTATGCGTCTTAAAAAGCTTACTGCATTAAAGGAAACCCGTCAGGCTTATCATGAGATTCTTGCGGCAAATGACTGTCTTACTTTAAAGGATCTGAAGATTAATGGAAATCAGTTAAAGGCGCTTGGCATTTCTGAGGGAAAGATCATCGGTGCGATTCTGAATGCTTTGCTTTCACAGGTGCTGAATAATCCAGAGCTGAATGATTATGAAAAGCTTAAAGAACTTGCCTTAAAAATTTATCAGGAAGTTCAATAATTTTACACATAACATCCCTTCTTTATACATAGGATAGACCATATTTACCACTGTGTAACCCATTGTCTGTCTTATCATGTACTTTCGGAAGCTTTTTGTGCTTGCTTTTGTGAGAAGCAAGTGCAAGAAAGACTCTGAGATTACATCCTATGTTAATGGAGGGATTTTTTTGAGTGAAAAATACAAGGAATTATTAGAACAGTACGATATAAAAGTTCTGTCCACTTTTCGAAGCCGCGGAACTTTCCAGTGCGAGACAGAGCAGGGACTTGCCTTATTAAAAGAATATCACGGTTCCCTCCAGAAGCTTGCTCTGGAATACGAATGGAAGGAAAAGCTTGCCGAAGCAGGCTATGCCGCTACTGACCGGTATTTTCTCACAAAAGAAGAAAGTCTGGTCACCTATGACCGCTACCGAACCGCTTTTATTTTAAAACATTATTTTAAAGGACGGGAGTGTGACTGCCGGAATCTTTCAGATGTTGCTGCCTCCTGCCGGAATCTTGCATTTTTACATAAGGTTTCTTCCTCTATTGAAGAGATTCCTTTTGAAAATCTGAAAACAGAGTCTACCAGCCATCTCTTTGAACGAAAGAACCGGGAGCTTCGTTCGATTCGAAAGTTTATTGGTCATGTCCATGGTAAAAATGATTTCGAACTTCTTTATATGAAGTGCTTTGATTCTTTCTATGAGGAAGCTTCTTATGCGCTTTCCCGCCTTCTTAAAGTCGAACCAGAACTTGCCGGTACCGGCTGTGGCGTATGTCATGGCGCATATCATTATCACAATGTGCTGATCTTACCGGATTATTCTGTTGCAACTGTAAATTTTGAATCTATGTGCTATCAGCCCTATTTACTTGACTTATATCTTTTTCTCCGAAAAACTTTAGAGAAAAATCATTATGACTATTCTTTTTTTGAGGCGGGTATTTCCGGCTATTCTATTTACCGCCGCCTTGCCGAAAAAGATTTTCTTTTCTTATATTTACTTTTTTTATATCCGGAAAAGTTCTGGAAAATATCCAATCAGTACTACAATCACAGAAAAAGCTGGATTCCGCCAAAAACGCTGGAGAAATTGCAGAAGGTTCTTGCACAGAATGAGGAACGGCATACTTTTCTAAAGCAATTTGCTGCATTTTTAAATACTTTGGATAAAAATTTTTTATAATAAAAGTTCATTTATTCGTGAAAAGCTATAGTTGCCTGTATCCCTATAAATATGCTAAAATGTTTTAAGCATATTTTTCTGGGAGAGTGAGTGATTCGATGGGCTATATGGCTTTATACCGGAAGTGGCGTCCGAATGATTTTGATGAAGTAAGAGGACAGGATGCCATTGTCCAGACATTGAGAAATCAGATTATTTATAACCGAATAGGGCATGCCTATCTTTTTTGTGGTACACGAGGTACTGGTAAGACTTCTATTGCAAAGCTTTTTGCAAAGGCAGTAAACTGTGAGCATCCGGTCAATGGAAACCCCTGTAATGCCTGTCCTTCCTGTCAGGCAATTAACGCACAAAGTTCTCTTGATGTACTCGAAATCGATGCGGCTTCTAATAACGGTGTGGAGAATATCCGGGATATCCGGGAACAGGTACAATATTCCCCTGTTGAGGGACGTTATAAAGTATATATTATCGATGAGGTTCATATGCTTTCTTCCGGAGCATTTAATGCTCTGCTGAAAACGCTCGAAGAACCTCCTTCTTATGTTATTTTTATTCTGGCTACAACAGAAAAGCATAAGATTCCTGTTACGATTCTTTCCCGCTGCCAAAAATATGATTTTAAACGAATTTCTGTTGATACGATTACAGGTCACCTTGTATCGTTGATGGAGAAGGAACAGATTGATGCGGAAGAGAAAGCATTACGTTATATTGCTCGTGCTGCGGATGGTTCTATGCGAGATGCGTTGAGTCTTCTTGACCAGTGTATCGCATTTTATCTTGGACAGACGCTTACGTATGAGAATGTTTTAGAGGTGCTTGGCACTGCTGATACTTCTGTTTTCAGCACATTGCTTCGGAGTATTTTAAAGAAGGATTCCATGTCCGCTCTTGATATTATTGACACCATGATCACTGAGGGACGGGAACTTTCGCAGTTTCTTTCTGATTTTCTGTGGTACCTTCGCAACCTTCTTATATTAAAGGATCAGGAAGGTGCGGAAGAAAGCCTTGATATGTCAAAAGAAACGATTGCTGCCTTAAAAGAGGAATGTGCCATGGTAGATACTACTGCTCTCCTACGTTATATCCGACTACTTTCCGAGCTATCTAACCAGATTCGAACTGCCACACAGAAGCGAGTTCTTTTAGAAGTCGGCTTTATTAAGCTTTGCCGTCCAGAAACAGAATCGGATGCTGAAAGTCTTTCCGAACGTGTCCGGCAGTTAGAGACCATGCTTGCACAGGGACTTCCTGTGATTCCTGCTGGTGGTGCAGGGAATAACAGTGGTATTAACCCGTCTTCTGGCGCAGCCATTGGAGGTGCTGCAAACAGCGGTGTATCTGCCGGTAACAGTGCGTCACAAAGTCAGGCAGCGCAGATTTCACCAGAAGAAGCGTTGGAGAAGCGTTTTTCTCCTGCGGAAGCGGAGGATTTAAAGAAAATAGCGAACCGCTGGAATGACATTGTCAATCAGTCATCCATGCCTATGCAGCAGTTTCTTCGTGCGGCAAGAGTCGCTGTTGCGGACAACAGTACTATTTTACAGCTTGTTTTCTCAAACAACAGCCTTGCTAAAGAATACTTTGAGCGGGAACATCACAAAAATCTGGACCTTTTATCTGAACTTGTTGCAGAACAGACTGGAAAGGTCGTAACATTTGAATGTACGTCTGACTCCCATCAGCCGGCAGAACAATCGAACTATATTGATCTAAGCAAGATTCATCAGACGGTTATTTTTGAATAAATACTCTAAAATATTCCGTTATTCCATCGCAGATTCTGCAGTGAATTTACGCATCTTTATGTATATCTGCGTGTGATATATGAATTTATTAATTATTTATTTTTTATGGAGGTTTTTATTATGGCAAAAAGAGGTGGATTCCCAGGTGGTATGCCTGGTAACATGAACAATTTAATGAAACAGGCTCAGAAGATGCAAAAGCAGATGGCTGAGACTACAAAGGCTTTAGAAGAGAAGACTTACGAAGCAACTGCAGGCGGCGGTGTTGTTTCTGTTACTGTTTCCGGTAAAAAAGAAGTGACTGCTATTAAGATTGCTGAAGAAGTGGTAGATCCTGATGACATCGAAATGTTAGAAGATCTTATCATGGCTGCTACAAATGAAGCATTTCGTGCGATGGAATCAGATTCCCAGGCTCAGCTTTCTAAATTAACTGGCGGCCTTGGCGGAGGATTCGGATTTTAATGAATTATTATAGTACCCAGATTACTAATCTTATTGATGAACTCAGACGACTTCCCGGTATCGGCAGTAAGTCTGCACAGCGTCTTGCTTTTCACATCATAAACATGCCGGAAGAGCATGTACATCACCTTGCACAGACACTTGTCACCGCAAGAGAAAAGATCCGCTACTGCAAATACTGCTGTACACTGACGGATTCTGAAGTATGTCCAATCTGTGCGAGCACGAAAAGAGATCACAGTACGATCATGGTCGTAGAACATACACAGGACCTGGCTGCTTACGAGAAAACCGGTCAGTATCATGGTGTTTATCATGTTCTTCAGGGAACCCTCGCTCCAAGTCTTGGAAAAGGTCCCGATGATATTCGCTTCAAAGAACTTGAAGAACGCCTTAAAAATCCAGAAGTAAAAGAGTTGATTCTTGCTACAAACTCCAGTCTTGACGGAGAAGCTACTGCAATGTACATCACCAAGAAGGTCAAACCTCTTGGGATAAAGGTGACCCGCATCGCAAGCGGTGTTCCTATCGGCGGTGAATTAGAATATATTGATGAGGTAACCCTCTCAAGAGCGCTGGATGGACGAGTAGAACTTTAGATACAGATTTTAATATAGCACTTTAAATATAAAGATTTAAATACAGGACTTTAATTGCATAACTTAGATTACTCTCTTAAAAATTCTTTGTAACAGTATTTGCGGATTTTTAAGAGACCATCAGATAAGAATGGGAGATGACTACGATGAAAAGAATTGGTATGCTGACCAGCGGTGGAGATTGTCAGAGTTTAAATGCTACCATGCGTGGTGTTGTAAAGGGTCTTAATGTCCTTGAGGGAAATGTTGAGATTTATGGCTTCATTGATGGGTATAAAGGATTAATTTACGGCAACTACAAACGACTGACTTCTCAGGATTTTTCAGGTATTCTGACAACCGGTGGTACAATCCTCGGTACATCCAGACAGCCTTTTAAGTTAATGAGAACTCCTGATGAAAACGGTCTTGATAAAGTAGAAGCAATGAAGGCAACTTACCGTTACCTTGATTTAGACTGCCTCGTCATTCTCGGCGGTAATGGCAGCCAGAAAACAGCAAACCTTTTAAGAGAAGAAGGCCTTAATATTGTCTCCCTTCCAAAAACAATTGATAACGACCTCTGGGGAACAGATATGACTTTCGGTTTCCAGAGTGCCGTAGACATCGCTACACAGACAATTGACCGTATTCATACAACTGCAGCTTCCCACAATCGTGTATTTATTGTAGAACTGATGGGACATAAAGTAGGATGGGTTACCCTCCATGCCGGAATCGCCGGAGGAGCGGATATCATTCTCATCCCTGAAATTCCTTATGATCTTAGACACGTCATTGAAGCTATTAAACGCCGTAATGAACAGGGAAAACAGTTCACTATCCTGGCAGTTGCAGAAGGTGCGATTTCAAAAGAAGATGCCCAGCTTTCAAAGAAACAGTACAAGGCAAAGCTTGCTAAGCGTAAATATTCTACCGTTGGTTATGAGCTTGCTTCACAGATTGAAAAAGAAACCGGTCAGGAAGTACGTGTCACTATTCCTGGTCATACACAGCGTGGCGGAAGCCCTGTTCCATTTGACCGCGTTATCTCCAGCCGCCTTGGAGTGGCAGCTGCAGAACTGATTGCTAAAGAAGATTACGGCAAACTGCTTATCATGAAAGGATATGAGGTAACTACACTTCCTCTGGAAAAAACAGCTGGAAAGTTAAAGTATGTCTCCCCGGATGATCAGATTGTGCTTCAGGCAAAACATCTTGGAATCTCTTTTGGGGATTAAGTTCAAGTCGAGCCGCTGCGAGACTTGGTGCGTGATTCTGGTCAGCGTAAGCTGACATATTCTTTACAGAATCACTGCGCATCCTCGCGGAGCGTTTATCTCAGTCGGAGATTGGACTCCCACTGAGACAAATTTGCTGTCACTCACCACCTGAAAGAGGTGGGAGTCTTCTCGACTGAGATAAAAACTGGAAATAGCTTGACAATCAAGATGGATTATTGTAAATTAATACCACACAATAATAGAGAGTACAAAGTATAATGTAGGAGGACATATTATGATAAAGAAGTTTGAAGAGAAGATGCAGAAGTCTATTGAGAGTCTGGAGAGAGAGTATAACTCTATTCGTGCCGGAAGAGCGAATCCGCATGTATTAGATAAGATTAAGGTAGACTATTACGGAACCCCTACTCCATTACAGCAGGTTGGTAATGTTTCTGTTCCTGAACCAAGAATTATTACGATTCAGCCATGGGAGACTTCTCTTTTAAAGGCAATTGAGAAGGAGATTATGCAGTCTGATATCGGAATTAATCCTACGAATGATGGTAAGGTTATCCGTCTTGTGTTCCCTGAATTGACAGAGGAACGAAGAAAGGAACTTGTAAAGGACGTTAAGAAAAAGGGTGAGGCAGCGAAGGTTGCTATCCGTAATATCAGAAGAGATGCGAATGATACGCTTAAGAAGGCGAACAAGAATAATGAGATTACTGAGGATGAATTAAAAGATCAGCAGGATAAAGTGCAGAAAGCTACAGATAAGCATATTAAGACAATCGATGGAATGATCGATAAGAAGTCTCAGGAGATTCTTACAGTATAGTATCATGGAAAGCAACCAGGCGGCCGGAGTGACTGGCTGTCTGGTTTTTCTTATGTGTTTCATTATAAGATTGGTTTAGAAGTTTGGAGGTTTACAGATAAGTGGAAAAGGAATGGAATGGAAAGATGCTTGTAATTCCGGAGCATGTGGCTATTATATTAGATGGAAATGGACGATGGGCCAAGAAACGTCTGATGCCTAGAAATTATGGACATTCCCAGGGGGCGAAGACAGTAGAACAGATCTGTGAAGATGCGTGGGATATCGGAATCAAGTATTTGACAGTATATGCATTTTCAACAGAGAACTGGAGACGTCCGGATAAGGAAGTAAGGGCATTGATGAGGCTTTTACGAAAGTATTTAAAAGATTGTATCGAAAGAACAGCAAAGAATAACATGCGGGTTCGTGTTATTGGAGAAAAGAGCCGTTTAGATGATGATATCAGGGCAGCAATTGATGAACTTGAAGAGGTTTCTGCAGCGAATACAGGACTTAATTTTACGATTGCGCTTAATTACGGAAGCAGGGATGAGATGGTAAGAGCAATGCGCCACATGGCACAGGATTGCAAAGAGGGAGCATTTTCTGTGGAAGAGATTACTGAAGAACGGTTTGCTTCTTATCTTGATACAAAGGATCTGCCAGATCCGGATCTGATGATTCGGACAAGCGGTGAACAGAGACTTTCTAACTGGCTGTTATGGCAGCTTGCCTATGCGGAATTCTATTTTACAGATGTACTCTGGCCGGATTTTGATAAGCAGGAATTAATACGGGCTGTAGAGTATTATAATACCAGAGAACGCCGTTTTGGCGGAGTCTGATAAGGAGGACAGCGATGTTTAAACAGAGATTGATCAGCGGAATTATTCTGGTGATTATTGCGTTTGTTACACTATATTATGGCGGCTTTCTTACATTTTTTGTAGTGGGAGCGATTTCTTTGATTGGTGTATTTGAGTTGTTAAGAGTGATCCATATGGAGAAGTCTGCTCTTGGTGTCATAGTATATACAGGTAGTATATTATATTATTTGTTATTACTTCTTGGATTAGAGCAGTATATAATGCCACTGGCACTACTGGTACTTATTATGCTGATAGCGGTATATGTGTTTACTTTTCCTAAATATGAGATTTCGAGTGTGGCGATTTCTTATTTTGCATTATTTTACGTTACAATAATGCTTTCCTGTATTTATCGGATCCGTATGCTTTCTGATGGTGCTTATATGGTAGTTCTTGTATTTTTAAGTGCCTGGGGTAATGATACACTGGCATATTGTGCCGGACGATTATTTGGAAAGCATAAGATGTCTCCAATATTAAGTCCGAAGAAGACAATAGAAGGTGCTGTAGGTGGGGTTATCGGAGCAGGTTTACTTGGCTGCCTTTATGGTTTGATCTCAAAGAATTTCCTGTCAGTTCATTATAACCTGATCATAGTATTTGGCATAGTATGTGCTGTAGGTGGTCTTATTAGTATCATTGGAGATTTAGGTGCTTCTGCAATTAAGAGAAATTATGACATCAAAGATTACAGCCATTTGATACCGGGGCATGGAGGTATTTTGGATCGATTTGACAGTATTATATTTACGGCACCGATTATTTATTATATGTTAGTGATGGTGGTGGGATTAAAATGAAAAAGATAGCGATATTAGGTTCAACAGGTTCGATAGGAACACAGACGTTAGATGTAGTCAGAGCACATTCTGATGAGCTTGAGGTAGTAGCTCTTGCTGCCGGCAGTAATAAAGAACGACTGAAAGAGCAGATTCGAGAATTTCATCCGGAATTAGTAAGCTTATCTGATGAGAAGAAAGCACAGGAATTAAAAGAAGAACTTGCGGGTGAAGCGGTAGAAGTTGTCTGCGGAATGGATGGACTTATTGAAGTTGCCGGGATAGACAGTGCAGATGTCGTTGTGACAGCAGTTGTTGGTATGATGGGAATTTTACCGACGATGGAGGCAATCAGAAAGGGGAAGGATATTGCATTAGCAAACAAAGAGACACTTGTAACGGCAGGTCATCTGATCATTCCGATGGCAAGGGAATACGGCGTATCTATTCTTCCGGTGGACAGTGAACATTCTGCAATATTCCAATGCCTTCAGGGAGAACCGAAGAAAGCGCTTGATAAGATTCTTCTTACTGCATCCGGCGGACCATTTCGCGGAAAGAGCGCAGAGTTTTTAGAGACCGCGACACTTGAAGAAGCGCTGAATCATCCGAACTGGTCTATGGGACCGAAAATTACGATTGATTCATCGACAATGGTGAATAAGGGACTTGAAGTGATGGAGGCAAAGTGGCTTTTTGGCGTAGATTATTCTCAGATAGAAGTTGTTATCCAGCCACAGAGTATCATTCATTCAATGGTGCAGTATATTGACGGAGCAGTTATTGCGCAGCTTGGAACGCCGGATATGCGTGTTCCGATAGAATATGCGTTGTTTTATCCGGAAAGAAGAAGTCTTCCGGGTGACAGACTGGATTTTTCAAAGTTATCTCAGATCACATTTGAGAAACCAGATTATAAAGTGTTTAGAGGATTATCTCTTGCAATTGAGGCTGGAAAGACAGGCGGAACAATGCCGACTGTTTTTAATGCAGCGAATGAGAGGGCGGTTGCAAAGTTTTTAAAAGGTGAGATAAAGTATACGGACATTGTCCGTTCTATTGAAAAGTGTATGGATGCCCATAAAGTATCTGCTCATCCTGATTTAGAAGAGATTCTTGCAACAGAGCAGTGGGTTTATTCCGTACTTCAGTAAAAGAAAGGAAAATTCATGCTGAAAATAATTCTTGCAATTGTTTTATTTAGTGTTATTGTTATTTTTCATGAGCTGGGACATTTCCTGCTGGCAAAGAAAAACGGGATTTGTGTCGAAGAATTTGCGATTGGAATCGGACCAACTATTTTTGGAAAGCAGATAGGAGAGACCAAGTATTCCGTAAAGTGTCTTCCATTTGGCGGTTGCTGTGTTATGCTTGGAGAAGATGATGCCTGTCAGGACCCAAGAGCGTTTGGAAGCCAGTCACCACTTGCCAGATTCTCGGTAATATTTGCCGGACCGTTTTTTAACTTTATTCTGGCATTTGTTCTTGCATTATTTGTTGTTGGCTTCGGAGGGGCAGACCCTGCGGTAGCAAGTGAAGTTCCAACAGACAGCGGAGCATATGAAGCAGGAATACGGGCGGGAGATCATATCGTAAAGTTAGATGGCTCACGAATCTATAATTTTCGCGAGATTTCTCTTTTTAACTATATGCATAATGACAAAGCAGATGTGAAAGTAACCTATGAAAGAGACGGAAAAAGAAAGACAGTCACGGTTACGCGAAAGAAAACAGAATCAGGAAGTTATGCTTTTGGAATTTCTAAGAAGGAAAGTACAAAAGAAGGTCTTTGGGGTACAGTAAAGTACAGTATTCTTGAGGTAAGGTATCAGATTAAATCTACCTTCCTCAGTCTTAAATATTTGATAACAGGACGTTTTAAACTGAACGATCTGTCCGGTCCGGTTGGAATCGTCAATATGATCGGAGACACCTATGAGCAGTCAATCGTGTATGGCATTAAGACGGTGGTATTAAGCCTTTTGAATTTTGCGATCATGCTGAGTGCCAATTTAGGTGTAATGAATCTTCTGCCGCTTCCGGCATTAGATGGAGGCCGATTAGTGTTTATTATCATTGAGATGATTCGAAGGAAGAAAGTACCTCCGGAGAAGGAGGGAATGGTTCATTTTGCCGGATTGGTTCTTTTGATGGCTTTGATGGTCATTGTCATGGCGAATGATATTAAAAATATATTTTTTATATAAATGAACAGACAGATAAACTTATACAGGTTTATTCTATATCGAATGTAAAGTGTAAGAAAGGAAAAGAGGCTGTTGCAGCTAAAGGTGCAGCAGGCTCTTTTCTGGCAAATATGTACGTTATAAAAAGGAGGAAATGCTGTGTACAGAGAACAAACAAAGGTAGTGAAAATTGGAAACAGGGTGATTGGTGGAGGAAATCCGATTCTGATTCAGTCTATGACGAATACGAAGACAGAAGATGTAGAGGCAACCGTAGCACAGATTCTTGAGTTAGAGGCAGCAGGATGTGATATTATTCGTTCTACGGTACCTACATTAGAAGCAGCAAAGGCACTTGGAGAAATTAAAAAAAGAATTCATATTCCAATCGTAGCAGATATTCATTTTGATTATCGTATGGCGATTGCAGCAATTGAGAATGGAGCAGATAAAATAAGAATCAATCCGGGAAATATCGGTTCTTCTGAAAGAGTAAAGGCAGTCGTTGATAAAGCAAAAGAATATAATGTTCCGATTCGTGTCGGAGTAAATAGTGGTTCATTAGAGAAACATATCGTAGAAAAGTATGGAAAAGTGACTGCAGAGGGGCTTGTAGAGAGCGCACTTGATAAAGTGAAGATGATAGAAGATATGGGCTACGATAATCTTGTAGTAAGTATTAAGTCGTCCGATGTTTTAATGTGTGCCAGAGCGCATGAATTATTAGCGCCAAAGTGTCAGTATCCTCTTCATGTAGGCATCACCGAAGCAGGAACTTTGTTCCGCGGAAATATCAAATCAGCAATTGGTCTTGGTATTATTTTAAATCAGGGAATCGGGGATACGATTCGAGTTTCGCTTACAGGAGATCCGGTAAATGAAATTGCTTCAGCAAAGCAGATATTAAAAACACTCGGCCTTAGAAAAGGTGGAATCGAGGTAGTATCCTGTCCTACTTGTGGAAGAACAAATATTGATCTTATCGGACTTGCGAATGAAGTAGAGAAAATGGTAACAGAGTTTGATAATTTAAATATTAAAGTAGCTGTTATGGGATGCGTTGTAAATGGTCCGGGGGAAGCCAAAGAGGCTGATATCGGAATTGCAGGTGGAAAGGGAGAAGGGCTTCTTATCAAGAAGGGACAGGTAGTCCGAAAGATACCGGAAAGTGATCTGCTAGCTGTATTAAGAGAAGAACTCAGTAACTGGAACGAGGAATAGAGAATGGCGCTTAGATATATTACAGGAAGAAGTGGACAGGGGAAAACAGAATATCTGGTGAAGGAAGTGATCCGCCGTTCTATAGAGATTCCGGAAAAACAATATTATGTTATTGTACCGGAACAGTTCAGTCTGGAGATGCAGCGTAAAATAGTAAAGATGCATCCAAGACATGGATTTTTTAATATAGATGTACTAAGCTTTCATCGTCTGTCCTATCGTATTTTTGCAGAATGTAATTATCAGCCAAAAGAAATACTAGAAGATCTGGGCGTATCGATGATGCTTAGAAAGATTCTTTCAGAAGAGGAAGGGGATTTCCTTTATTTCAAAAAAAGCATGAAGAAACCAGGTTTTATTGATGAACTAAAATCAATGCTCATGGAGTTTATTGGTTATGGTGTTTCATGGAAACAGGTGGAAGAAGTAACAAAGCAGTTAGACGAGAACAAATCTCTTTGTAATAAATGTGAAGAACTTGGAAGAATTTACGAGCATTTTGAAAAGGCAATAGAGGGAAGGTTTATGGTAACAGAACAGATTCTTGATATTGCCAGAGAATTTACAGAGAAGGCGCCGATGTTAAAGAATGCAGTCTTTTATTTTGACGGGTTTGCAGGATTTACACCGGTACAGATTTCTTTTTTAAGAGAATTGCTCAAGGTGGCTGCTCAGATTAATGTAACGGTGACGATTCCTGAATTTATTCCGGGACAAAAAGGAATGTCGGAAGATTTATTCAATGCCAGTAAGAAAACAGCAGATGCATTGCTGATGCTTTGTAAAGAAAATATGCAGGAAGTAGAAGAGATAGTTAATCTTAGAGAAAAAATCGCTCCTAGATTTATAAATAATCCGGAAGCAGCTTTTTTAGAACAACATTTATTCCAGAATAACAGAGAATCATATGATGATTTTCCAGAACGAATTCATATGACAGTATGCCGCAATCCTGATGGAGAAGCAGATTATGTTATGCATAAAATAGAACAGCTTGTGAGACAAAAAGGATATCGATATCGGGATTTTGCTGTTCTTTCCGGAGATGTTGCAGAATACGCATCTGCATTTAAACGAAAGGCTGCAATCTTAAATATTCCGGTATTTGAAGATACGAAAAAAAAGGTATCCTATCATTCTGGAGTTGAGGCAGTAAGGTCACTATTCCATCTTGCACAGATGGACTATTCTTATGAGAGTGTTTTTCGTTATCTGAAGTCAGGAATGTCTGATCTTATGGATGAAGAAGCTGATTATCTGGAAAACTATGTTCTTTATGCAGGTATCAGAGGACTTTCTATGTGGAAAAAACCATTTGTCCGGCGCTTAAAGAACAAAGAGGAATCCATGGTAAAAGAACTGCATACTTTGCAGGAACGTTTTATGAAAGAAACTGAGCATTTCTGTCAGGTAATGAGGGATAAAGAAGTTTCAGTAAAAGATAAAATGAAAGCACTCTATTTGACAATGACGGAACTGGCTTTTGAAGAAAAGTTTTCTTACTGTGCACAAAAGGCAGAGGATGCAGGAGATTATGTAAAAGCAACAGAATACAGACAGTTATATGAATTATTGATTTCGCTGATAGATAAGATTGTCATGATTTTCGGGGAAGAGAAGATGACGATAAAAGAACTTGGAGAAATTATGGATGCCGGTTTGGATTCTCTGGGGCTTGGTGTTGTTCCGTTATCTATGGATCAGGTCGTGCTTGGAGATTTGAAACGATCTCGTCTGCATGAGATAAAAGTTTTGTTCATTACAGGGATGAATGACGGAAAGATTCCTCCGAACTTAGAAGATAGGGGAATCATTAGTGATGATGAAAAAGAACTTTTAAAGCAATATGGAATTACTCTGTCACAAAATCTTTTAGAGCAGTCGATGGAAGATGAGTTTTATATGTATATGGCATTTTCTAAGCCAACGGAAGAACTCTATTTTTCCTATTCGTTAACGGACAGTGACGGGACAGCACTTCGACCTTCTGTTCTTCAAAAGAATTTAAGTTGTCTTTTTCCAAAGCTGAATAGAAAGAAATATCCAGAGGAAGAAAAAAGATATTATTTTAATGAGGAAGACAGCAGAGAGTTTTTATTGCAGGGGCTTCTTCAAATGAAACACCATCCCGAACAAATAAAAAAGAATAAAGCCTTTCTTATGTTAGCAAATTATTGGGATCAGTATTCAGAAAAGAAAAAAGATTTGGAAAAATATGGACAGTATCTGGAAGAATCATATGAGGAACCAAAATTATCGGAAGATTTAATGGAAGAACTTTATGGGAAAGAAATTTCAGGCAGTGTAACTAGGCTGGAACGATTTGCTGCCTGTCCATATCAGTATTATTGTATTTATGGTCTGGAATTAAAAGAAAGAGAAGAATACAAGATTCGACCGATGGATTTGGGAAATCTTTTTCATAAGGCATTGGAAACTTTTTCAAAAAAGGTGAAGGAATCAGACTATAGCTGGAAAACAATTCCGGAGAAGGTGCAGAATGAATATATTTCGGAAGCATTGCAAACTGCTATGGATGAGAATCTTGGTGATGTATTTTACAGTTCTTCAAGAAATCAATACAAGATAAAGACAGTAGAGCGAATTATGAGAAGGACAATAGGAGTTCTTCGTGCACATTTAAAGAATAGTGAATTTGAACCGGATCGTTTTGAACTTCACTTTGGAAAGCAGGAGCGATTAAGAGAGGCTGAAGTGCCTCTTTCAAATGGACGGAAAATGTTTCTTTTAGGAACGATTGACAGGGTGGATGTCTGTGAAGAAGATGACAGGGTTCTTATGCGTGTGATCGACTATAAATCCGGTGCTAAAAAGTTTGAAATGGAAGATTTTTATTATGGACTGGAACTACAGTTGATTATTTATATGAATGCAGCAGAGGAGATATATCATAAAGAAACAGAGAAAGAAGTAACACCTGCCGGTGTGTTCTATTATCAGTTACAAGATCCTATCATTAAAGCAGATCATGCAGAGGAAGAGAGTCTGCTTAAAAATTTCCGCATGTCTGGAATGGCGAATAGTGATGGAGATATTTTAAATAAACTTGAGGCACCTGACGGTGACTTTCTGTCTATGCCGGTCCGTCTGAAAAAGTCAGGGGAACCATATAAAAATTCTCCGGTAATGGGAACACAGGATTTTCATTATATGGGCGGGTATGCAAAAAGAAAAGCAGCTGAACTTGGAGGACGGATTTATAAAGGAGAAATTCGTCCAAGACCGTACCGAAATAAAAAGGGAACAGCCTGCGATTATTGTCCGTTTGCCGATGTATGTGGATTTGATGTGAAATTGCCGGGATATGAATATCAGAGTTTTCAGAGTTTATCTGTAGAAGAAGTTTTGGAAAAAATAAGAGAGGAGGGAGAGTAAGATGAATTATACAAAAGAACAGGAACAGGCAATATTTTTGAGAGGGAAAAATATCATGGTATCTGCTGGAGCAGGAGCGGGAAAGACAAGAGTTCTTGTGAGTCGTATGGCGGAACTGATCATGGATAAAGAACATCCGATAGAAGCGGATCGTTTTCTTGTAATGACATTTACGAATGCAGCAGCGGCGGAAATGAAAGAACGTATCGGAACCGAATTAGAAGAACGCCTGGAAAAAGATCCAGATAATCTTTATCTTAGAAAACAGATAAGAAAGATCCGGCAGGCGGATATTTCAACAATACACAGTTTCTGTAATCATCTCATTCGAACACATTATAATGAGCTTGCGATAGATCCTTCCTTTCGAATTGGTGAAGAAGGGGAATTATTTCTGCTTCGTCAACAGGCAGTAGAACAGGTATTAGAGGAAGCATATGCCTCAGGAAGAGAAAGCTTTCTACAATTTGTTGAAGCATATGCGCCGGGAAAGAATGATACCGTTCTTGAAGAAATGATCGAAGATTTGTATCATTTTTCACGCAGTTTTCCTAATGCAGACGGCTGGTTTGAAAAGACAGGGAAAGAGGCAGCGATTCTTGCAGGAAAAGAGGGCTGGGATACTTCTACCGCAGTGACTCTTCTTCTTTCCAAAGCACAAAAGGAAAGTTTACAAATACAGGAAGAACTGTATCAACTCTTAGAGAGTGTCACTGAAGATTCTCCTGAAAAATATACAGGACTTCTTCAGGAGATAAAAGAATATATAAATTCTCTGACACAAGCGAAAGATTACAATAGTTATTATAAAGTCTTATCTCAAAAATCTATTTCTTCTTTTCCAAGAGCAGCAAAAAAAGAAAAAGAGTGGGAATTATATGAAGAAGTAAAAGAGTTTCATCAGAAGGTAAGAGAACAGATCAATAGTCAGAAAGAAAATGTATTTACGGCACCGGCTGAAGAATTGCAAAGAGAAGCAGCAGTAATCTATCCTCTTTTAGAGGAATATATCGCTCTTACAAAGCGATTTGCAGAGATATATTTTTTATGTAAAAAAGAAAAAAATGTTTATGATTTTGATGATCTAGAACATTTTGCATTAGAACTTTTAGTAGAATCTTATGATGAACAGGGAGAGGCGCAGCCTTCAGAAACGGCAAAGGAATTATCAAAAAAGTATAAGATGATTTTTGTAGATGAATACCAGGATACAAATCTTGTACAGGAAACAATACTGGAAATGCTGTTGAATAAGAAACACAATTCACTATTTACTGTAGGGGATGTAAAACAGAGTATTTACCGTTTCAGACAGGCAAGACCAGATTTATTTTTAAGAAGAAAAGACCAATATATATCGCAGGCTGACGCAGGAGTTTCTATTGAACTTCGGGATAATTTTCGAAGTGCGCCGGGAGTACTGACATTCACAAACTATATTTTTTCGCAGTTGATGGAAAAAGAGTTTGGCGGGGTTGACTATAATGAAAAGACAGCACTTCGTCCGGGAGATGGTGGTCCGATGATGCAGGATGAAGAAACTTCAGAAATTTTATTTTTCCAAAAAGACAGTGCATCGGCACTAAAGGAAGTTCCGGAAGATATTTTGGCAGAAAGTGCGGTCATCTGTAAAAGAATCAAAGAATTAATTGAAGAAGGTTATCACTATGGGGATATGGTAATTCTGTTAAGATCCGGGGCGGGAAGAATGGAACCGATGGCTGAATTTTTAGAGCAAGAGGGAATTCAGGTAAGCTGTGATAATAAAACAGGGTATTTTCAGACTAGAGAAATTACAGTCATGTTGAATTATCTTTCTATTGTAGATAATGTATATCAGGATATCCCAATGGCATCGGTCATGTTATCTTCTATTGGAAAATTTACAGAAGAAGAACTGGTGAAACTCCGGGTACTCATTGAAGAACCTGTGCGTGGGAAATATACGTTATATGACTTTATGCGTCTTTATATACAGGAAGGAACAGAAGAAGAACTAAAGAAAAAGATTCGGGATTTTCTTATAAATCTGCTCTATTTCAGACAGCAAAAAAAGGAACAGCCGCTTAGCACATTGTTATGGGATATTTACGAGAGGACAGGTTTTTACTATGATGTACAGCTTATGCCGGATGGAGAAAAGAGAAAAGAAAATCTTTTAATGCTTCTAAAAAAAGCAGAAGATTATGAAAAAACGGTATTTAAAGGCCTGTTTTATTTTAATCGCTATATGAAGCAGCTTAAATCCTATGAAATCGAAATGGGAGAAGCCGGAATCAGTATGGAAGAGGAAGATGTCGTAAAGATTATGACGATTCATAAAAGCAAGGGGTTAGAATTCCCGGTAGTGTTTGTAAGCGGCTTATCTAAAAAGTTTAATCGTATGGATTTAAATAAGGCAGTTCTTTGCCATCCAGAACTTGGTATCGGAATGGAATGTGTGAATACAACACTACGGTTTCATCATCCATCATTAATGAAAAAAGCCATTCAGGAAAAAGTGTGGAAAGATACCCTTGAAGAAGAAATGAGAATTTTGTATGTTGCAATGACCAGGGCAAAGAGGAAGCTAATTCTTACAGGGTTGATAAAATCAGAAGAGTTAGAAGCTGGGATGCGGGCAAGTATACAGGCGCAAAAATGGCGTGCAGGAAGTATGATGGATTGGATTCTTCCGGTTATGGCAAAACAATTTCAAAATACAGATAAAATATGGCTGAAAGCACGATTATTTAGCTGGTCTGATATAGAAGACCTTTTTGATGCCAGAGAAAAAGAAGAAGTTGCATTTTCCTATCGGCATTTTATCGAGGAATACGTAGAAGGGCAGGACAGTTCTCTGATTAAGAAAGCTTTTTCTCATGTATATCCAAATATGGAAGCAACAAAGTGGAAGAGAAAGTATTCTGTTTCAGAGTTAAAGTCCCTTTCGCAGATAACGCTTCCAAATGAAGAGAGTGTTGTGTATGAGCCGGACGAGGAAGAAAAGATCATCCCACAGTTTCTTAAAGAAGAACAAGAAGAAGTCGGTGGAGCGGCGAAGGGAACCATCGTTCATAAAATAATGGAAATGCTTCCATTTGCTAAAATTCAGACGAAAAAACAGCTTTTTGATTGGATTACTGACTTAGAACAGAGTTATCCTGAATCAAAACAGATTTCCGCTAAGTGGCTGTATCGAGGAATAGAAGCATTTTTATTTTCGGAACAAGGCGAAAAAATACGCAAAATGGATGAGGCAGGTAAAGTAAAAAAAGAACTCCCATTTACAGTAGGGCTGCCGGTTTCTCTGATCAATCAGGACACAGAAGCAGAGGATACGGTTGTTGTACAGGGTGTGATAGATGCCTGTGCAGATATGGGGAATCATCTGTGTTTAATTGACTATAAGACAGACCAGATTAAAGAAGGGGAAGAGCAGCAGCTTCTTGACCGATACGGGAATCAGATGTTATATTATAAAGCAGCCCTTGAGCAGATTTTAGAAAAAAGAGTCAGTGAGATTTATTTATATTCTTTTTCATTGAAAAAGTTTATCTCAGTCGAGAAAATTCTCACTTCCATAAGTGGCGAGTAATTAATAAATTGGTCTTAGTGAGAATGCAATCCTCATGTGCGTTCTATTTGAAATACGTGAATTAGAGGAAAGAAGAGGAGAGAATGCGTAAATTTTTGAAATTTCTATCACAACGTATTGTTATTGTGACTTTTCTTATTTTTTTGCAGGTTTTATGGTTTGTTGGATTATTTCTTAAATTTACATCTTACAGTCAGTATATTACAGCTGCATTTAAAATACTTAGCATTTTAGTCGTTATATATATAATGAACCGGAGTGATAATCCGTCAGTGAAACTGGTGTGGGTTATTGTCATATTGTTATTTCCACTCTTTGGCGGGCTTTTATATCTTACAATAGGTGGAAAACAACCAATATCTTATCTTCGTAAAAAGTTAGAACCCATGATAGAAGAGAGCGAGAGGCATTTAAAAATTGACCCACAGATTGAAGAAGAATTGAAGCTTACAGACGGGAGTACAGCATCGCAGATTTATTATCTGGAACATCAGTCAGGCTTTCCGGCATATAAAGATTCAAAAGTAGATTATTATCCTTCTGGAGAAGAATGTTTTCGTATTATGGTTGAGGAACTGAAGAAAGCGCAGAAGTATATTTATCTGGAATACTTTATTATAGAAGAAGGGATTATGTGGAACACGATTCTTGACATTTTAGAGGAAAAAGTAAAGGCAGGAGTCGATGTAAGGGTTATGTATGATGATGTGGGATGTATTTTTAATCTTCCATCACATTATGCAGATTCTCTTCGCAAAAAAGGAATCAAGTGTGTAGTTTTTAACAGATATATTCCTGTTTTCTCTACCGTATTTAACAACAGAGATCATCGAAAAATTCTTGTAATTGATGGAAATGCTGCATTTACGGGTGGGATTAATTTTGCAGATGAATATATTAATGAGAAGCAGAGATTTGGTTACTGGAAAGATAATGGAGTGCGAATAACGGGAAAAGCGGTATACAGTATGATACAGATGTTTTTACAGATGTGGAATGCATTTGCACCGGAAAAAGAAAAGCTTGACTATGAGAAGTTTTCTTTGGAAGAGGTAGCGTTATTGCCGGAAAAAGAAAGGGGAATTGTTCTTCCCTACTCGGATCATCCCCTCGATTCAGAATTTGTAGGCGAGAGTGTATACATTAATCTGATTAACAGCGCACAGAAATATATTTATTTTTTCACACCGTATCTTATTATCGACAATGAAGTTGTTACGGCTTTGATCCTGGCAGCAAAGCGTGGGGTTGATGTAAGGATTATTACACCGGGAATACCTGATAAGAAGATGATATTCCTTGTAACACAGTCTTATTATCCTCAGCTTGTAGAAGGAGGCGTAAAGATTTTTCAGTACAGACCGGGATTTGTTCATGCAAAGTGTGCTGTCTGTGATGATAAGATTGCAACAGTCGGAACAATTAATCTTGATTACCGCAGCTTGTATTTACATTTTGAAAATGGGCTTTTCTTATATGATTGTGATACAGTCATGGCTATTAAGCAGGACATATTAGATACGTTAGAAGACTGTAACCACATTACAGAAGAAATGTGCAAAAAAAATATGTTTTTTTTATTGCTACAGGGAATTTTGCGGATTTTTGCTCCGTTATTATAAAATGTACTCACAAAATCAAGCACATAAAGATTCCGAGAGCACATTAAAGATTCGATCATTAAAAACAGACGAAACTATGTGACGGAAACGATAGGAAAAGAAATCGAGGAAAAATAAATGGGAAGTTACGAAAATTTTGCCAGAGTATATGATGAACTCATGGATAATGTGCCTTATGAAGAGTGGGCACAATTTATTTTAAATCTTTTGCAGGACAGAAAGATAACAGAAGGTCTGGTATTGGAACTTGGATGTGGAACAGGAAAGCTGATGACTTTGCTTGGCAAAGCGGGATTTGATATGATTGGAGTAGATAATTCTGTAGAGATGCTGCAGATTGCCAAAGAAAAGACTTCACAGGATTTCCTCTATCTTTTACAGGATATGAGAGAGTTTGAATTGTATGGGACGGTAAAAGCAGTAATTTCTGTTTGTGACAGCGTGAATTATATTACAAAAAAGGAAGAATTAAGGAAAGTTTTTCAGCTGGTAAATAATTATCTTGATCCGGAAGGGTTATTTATTTTTGATTTCAATACAGAATATAAATACCGCGAGCTGATCGGAGAGACAGTGATTGCAGAAGACCGGGAAGATGTTAGTTTCATCTGGTTTAATGAATATGATGAGGAAAGTCATTTGAATGATATTGATCTTAAAGTATTTGTACAGGAAGAAGGAGACATTTACCGAAAATTTCAGGAAGAGCATATCCAGAGAGGATATACGCTTGATGAAATAAAACAATTATTAGAAGAAAGTGGTCTGATTTTTTTAGAGGCCTATGAGGAATATACGATGCAGGCTCCACAGTCGGATAGTGGCCGGATCGTGGTAGTTGCACAGGAACATGGAAAAAACAGGAGGAATTAGAATGAGTGATTATATTATAAGAGGTATGGCAGCTGACAAACAGGTACGTTTTTTTGCTGCGAATACAAAGGAATTAGTAGAGAAAGCAAGACAGATTCATAACACAAGTCCGATTGCTACAGCAGCGCTTGGAAGATTAATGACAGGAACAGCAATGATGGGAAGTATGTGTAAGAATGACAGCGATATTGTTACGGTTCAGATTAAGGGAGACGGTCCTATGGGCGGGCTTGTTGTGACATCTGATGCGAAGGCGAGGGTAAAGGGATATGTTTATAATAAAGACGTTATGCTTCCTCCAAATGCACAGGGAAAGCTTGATGTAGGCGGAGCAATCGGGAATGGTGTCCTTACTGTAATTAAAGATCTTGGTTTAAAAGAACCGTATTCCGGACAGACAAATCTGATTACCGGAGAAATTGCAGAGGATCTGACTTATTATTTTGCATCTTCTGAACAGATTCCTACATCAGTAGCATTAGGGGTTCTTATGAATAAGGAGAATACGGTAAGACAGGCCGGAGGTTTTATGATTCAGATGATGCCATTTGCCAGCGATGAAGTTATCACAGCGTTAGAAGAACGATTAAAAGACTTTACTTCTGTAACTTCACATCTTGACAAAGGGGAGACACCGGAAGATATGATGGCAGAGTTGTTTGAAGGAATGGACATGACAATTGAAGATAAAATTCCGACAGAGTTTTATTGTAACTGTTCAAAAGAAAGAGTATCAAGAGCAGTGGTCAGTGTAGGAAAAAAGGAACTCACCGATATGATCGAAGAAGGAAAGCCAATCGAAGTGAATTGTCATTTCTGTAATTCTCACTATACCTTCAGTGTAGAAGAATTAAAAGAAATGTTAAAGGCTGCAAGATAAATCCTGCAGCCTCCGGAAAATCATTATAAATAAAGTATAATAGATAAAATAATGATCTTAAAATTAGGCTTCCTCTTCCTCATGGGAATGGAATTTTAATGGAATGTATCCTCGACGGATCTTTGTCTGGGAAGAAGATTTTTCTTCTTTTTCTACTGGAACAAACTCTTCTAAATCATCAAGATCGGAATCAAAGATATCTTCTTCGGGTTCATCAGAAGAGTTGTTACCGCAGAATGGACAACCTTTTATGCGGTCTTTTAAAAGATATACTGCCAGAGATACTGTTGCTGCGATACCGATTACGGATAACGCAATTGAAATAATACGATGTTTTTTCATAATTACGCCCTTTCTGTATTCAGTCGGTTCTGATTCCTCAGGCATTCCCATGAAGAATCTTCCGAATGAAAGTATTGGTATGATTGTTATATTTTATTCTAATACTTTTTAAAAAGAAAATCAATTACTAATCAGTTTGACAATATACGATATGATTTCGAATAATGATAATACATATACTTTTGGAGTAAAGTAAAGCATAAACAGATTCCAGGAGTATATTACATAAGGATTAAAAAAGGAGAAGTTACGATATGAGCTATGCAGATAAGTTGTTTATTGATATGTGCAGTGATATTATAGAAAACGGTTATAGTACGGAAGGGGAAAAGGTAAGACCAAAATGGACGGATGGAACGTATGCATATACCATTAAAAAGTTTGGTGTGGTAAATCGTTATGACCTATCGAAAGAATTTCCGGCAATTACCCTCAGAAAGACATATATTCGTTCGGCAATTGACGAAATTTTATGGATATGGCAGAAAAAATCTAATAATGTACATGATTTAAATAGCCATATTTGGGATGAATGGGCCGATGAAGACGGTTCGATCGGAAAAGCATATGGTTATCAGCTTGGTAAGAAGCATAAATATAAAGAAGGAGAGATGGATCAGGTAGACAGAGTATTATTTGATTTAAAAGAGAATCCGTTTAGCCGCAGGATTATGACGAATATTTATGTTCATGAAGATCTTCACGAGATGAATCTTTATCCATGTGCGTACAGCATGACATTTAACGTAACCGGCAATCGTCTAAACGCGATATTAAATCAGCGTTCACAAGATATTTTGGCAGCAAATAACTGGAATGTTGTACAGTATGCAGCATTGCTTATGATGTTTGCCCAGGTAAGTGGTTTTGAGCCGGGAGAACTTGTCCATGTGATAGCTGATGCGCATATTTATGATCGTCATATCCCAATCATAAAGGAACTGATAAAGAGGCCAACTTATCCGGCACCGAAAGTTACATTGAATCCAGAGGTAAAGGATTTTTATAAATTTACAGTAGATGATTTTATGATTGAAGATTATCAGGCCGGTCCACAGATAAAGAATATTCCGATTGCAATATAAATAGTGATGTACTTTCGGAGTTCTCACTGCATTTGCTTTTGTGAAAAGATTCCGAAAGCGTAGAGTATGATAGGAGGAGAAAAATGAAACTGATTGCAGCAGCAGATAAAAACTGGGCTATTGGAAAAGATGGAGAACTTTTAGTACGTATTTCAGAAGATATGAAGAACTTCAGTGCAATGACAACAGGAAATGTTATTGTTATGGGAAGAAAGACTTTAGAAAGTTTTCCAGGAGGGAAACCTCTTCCGAATAGAGTTAATATTGTTTTAACACATAAAAAAGATTATAATGGAAAAGGAGCAATTGTTGTTCACAGCGAAGAAGAATTGTGGGAAGAACTTTCCAAATATGACACAGAAAGTATTTTTGTAACAGGTGGAGAAAGTATTTATCATATGTTGCTTCCTTATTGTGATACGGCATATATTACCCGTCTTGATTATGAATATCAGGCGGATACATGGATGCCGAATCTTGATAAAGAAGAAAACTGGAGTATAGTAGAAAAAAGTGAAGAGAGATATTGTTTTGATCTGATCTATCATTTTACTACTTATAAGAATGCGGTTCCGGAACTACATTAAGGGAAAGTAAAAGAAAAAGAAAAGGGGGATATATTATGCCATATATTGAAGTAAAGTTAGCAAAGCAGGCATCAAGAAAACAGGAAAGAATTCTTACAGAGAAGTTAGGGGAGGCAATCACAACAGTACCGGGAAAGACGGCAGCAGGCCTTATGGTGTCTATTTCTTCTGATGAACATATTTACAAAGGAGGAGAATTCCTTGAATATGGAGCATATGTTCATGTTGTTTTTAAAACAGGAGTGACAAGAACGGATTGTGAAAAGTTCAATGAAGCAATTTTTGCAATTATGGAAGAAGACTTGAAAGTACCAAAAGAAAATGTATATACTACATTTCAGTACTGTGATGATTTCGGAGTGCAGGGACGTTTTTTGTAAATTGGAATGAAATAAATAGCAAATAATAATAAAAGTAAAAATGGAGAAATATATGAGCAGAGAAAAGGAAGAATTACAGGGAGTGACTCTCCTTGGAAATCAGAAAACAAAGTATCCGCAGGATTATGCACCGGAAATGCTGGAAACTTTTATAAATAAACATCAAGATCATGATTATTTTGTAAAGTTTAACTGCCCGGAGTTTACAAGTCTTTGTCCAATGACCGGACAGCCGGATTTTGCGACGATTTATATTTCCTATGTCCCGGATGTGAAGATGGTAGAGAGCAAGTCTTTAAAGTTGTATTTATTCAGTTTTAGAAACCATGGGGATTTCCATGAGGATTGTGTAAATATCATTATGAAGGATCTGATTCAGCTTATGGAGCCGAAGTACATTGAAGTGTGGGGCAAGTTTACTCCGCGAGGAGGAATATCAATCGATCCGTATACCAACTATGGAAGGCCGGGAACAATGTGGGAAAAAGTGGCGATGGATCGTCTTGTAAATCATGATCTTTATCCGGAAAAGGTAGATAATCGATAAAATACGAACAAATTTTTGCGAACGCTTGTTTTTAAAGAACAAATGTGCTATACTAATGATACGAGAAAGAATATTTTATCAGTATTATAGATTTTATTAATTTTATTATTAGAAAGGATTAGAATAGCATGGCAGCAAGTAAGAAAGAGAATATGAATGCAGGCAGAGTGGAGTACCTTGGAGATGACAGAGAAGGGAAACTTGCCGCACTGAATAATGCGGTAGCCGCAATAGAGAAGAATTATGGAAAGGGATCCATAATGAAGCTGGGGGATTCCAGTGCGAATATAGATATCGAGGCGATTCCTACAGGCTCAATCAGTCTTGATGTGGCACTGGGAGTCGGAGGTGTTCCGCGTGGAAGGATCATTGAAATCTATGGTCCGGAATCTAGTGGTAAGACAACCGTTGCCCTTCATATGATTGCTGAGGCACAGAAGAGGAATGGAATTGCAGGATTTATTGATGCAGAACATGCGCTTGATCCACAGTATGCAAAGAAGATCGGTGTAGATATTGACAATCTTTACATATCTCAGCCGGATAACGGAGAGCAGGCATTGGAGATCGCTGAGACGATGATTCGTTCCGGTGCACTTGATATTGTTATTGTTGACTCAGTGGCAGCTTTAGTACCTAAGGCAGAGATTGAGGGAGATATGGATGATCAGCAGGTTGGTCTTCATGCCCGACTGATGTCTAAAGCGATGAGAAAGCTTACTGGAGTGATTAATCGTTCCAACTGTGCAGTAGTGTTTATCAATCAGCTTCGTGAGAAGGTTGGTATCATGTTTGGTAATCCGGAAGTGACAACAGGTGGACGTGCTCTTAAGTTCTATGCTTCTGTTCGTATGGATGTACGAAGAGTAGAGGCAATTAAGCAGGGTGGAGAAATCATCGGTAACCATACAAAAGTGAAGGTAGTTAAGAATAAGGTTGCGCCTCCATTTAAAGAAGCAGAATTTGATATTATGTTTGGTCAGGGAATTTCCAGAGAAGGAGATTTGATTGATCTTGCGGTAAAAGTAGATGCAGTACAGAAGAGTGGAGCATGGTACGCTTATAAAGGAGAGAAGATTGGTCAGGGAAGAGAGAATGCGAAAACATTCTTAAGAGAACATCCTGAGATCATGGCAGAAGTAGAAGTACAGGTAAGAGAATATTATGGACTTCCTGCCGATACCGTAGTAGAAACTGCTGTGCAGGCTGCGGATACGGAAGAAGCGAAAGATAAGTTTGACAACCTCGTAACGGAAGAATAAGAAGATGAGTTATACAGTTACACTGAGGGAAACGGATAAGAAGAAGGTTTACGTGGATCCGGGAATAAGAGAAGGAATCTATCTCTATCCGGGAGAGATAAAGAAGTTAAAGCTTTTAGAAGGCAGTATGTTAGAAGAAGACGAATTCGAAAGGATTCGTCTTCAGTACGCTTTGCCAAGAGCAAAGCATCGTGCCATTGCAATTTTAGCGAAAAGAGATAAGACAGAGAAGGAATTAAGGGATAAACTTCAGCAGTCACTTACAGATACAAAAACGCTTGAAGAGACGATATCTTATGTCAGAACCTGCGGGTATGTGGACGATCTTCAGTATGCCAGAGACTATATTTATTTTAAAAAAGGAAGAAAAAGTTTTTTACAGATTAAGATGGAGCTTCAAAAGAAGGGAATTTCATCGCAGGTGTTAGAAACTGTCTTTGAAGAAGAAGGCGGTCAGGAGATGGAAGATATACTGATGCAGGTAAAGAAGTATATGAGAAGATTTCCGCAACTTGATTATGCTTCAAGACAGAAGATTTATGCACATTTTGCGCGAAAAGGCTACAATAGTGAGCTGATTCGTGAAGCGATGACAAAAGCCGGGGAATTATTAGAAGAAGAAAGTGATACAGAGAACTTCTTTCATTGAACAATAAAGACTTTTTTGGGACGGATTTACTGCGTACTTGTCTGTATTTCGGGAAAAAAGAGAAATACAGATAGCGTTAACAAAGAAAAATTTGAATATCTTTTAAATTTTGGCATAAGTAATATTATATAGGATAAAATGACGGAATAATCTGTGCAGTTTTTATAGTGGATTCATATTATACTTGACTTTTTGTCAATATAAGTATAGAATCTAAGTGTTGTACTTTTGTACAATGAAAACTAAATAAGGAGGTGCTCCTGTAGATATGTCACCAATTACTGTGATTGCTATTCTGATTGCAGTTGTTCTGACTGCCGTTATTTCTGTTTTTGCAACGATCGCTTATCGTAAGAGTGTTTCAGAAGCGAAAGTAGGAAGTGCGGAGGAAAAGGCAAGAGAGATTCTTGATGATGCGTTAAAGAATGCCGAAGCAAAGAAAAGAGAGGCATTATTAGAAGCGAAAGAAGAAGCGCTCAGAGCTAAGAATGACTTTGAGAAGGAAAGTAGAGAACGAAGAATGGAGCTTCAGAGATATGAGAAACGTGTCCTGAATAAGGAAGAAGCACTAGATCGTAAATCTGATGTATTAGAGAAGAAAGAACAGTCTCTCGCCCATAAAGAAGGCGCTCTCGAAAAACAGAAAGCAAAAGTTGAAGAGTTGCATGAAAAACGTCTGCAGGAACTGGAAAGAATTTCAGGATTAACCTCTGAACAAGCAAAAGATTATCTGCTTAAAACTGTCGAAGATGACGTAAAAAGGGAAATGGCGGTCATGGTCAAAGAAATGAAGACCAGGGCCAAAGAAGAAGCATCCAAAAAGGCAAAGGAATATGTCGTAACAGCGATTCAGAAATGTGCGGCAGACCATGTAGCCGAGACAACAATTTCTTTAGTTCAGCTGCCGAATGATGAGATGAAGGGACGAATTATCGGTCGTGAAGGTCGTAATATTCGTACTTTAGAAACATTGACAGGAGTCGATCTGATTATTGATGATACTCCGGAGGCAGTTATTTTATCAAGCTTTGATCCGGTTCGGAGAGAGGTTGCAAGAATTGCTCTTGAGAAGTTAATTGTTGATGGAAGAATTCATCCGGCAAGGATCGAAGAGATGGTGGAGAAGGCACAGAATGAAGTAGAGCAGACAATGAGGGAAGAAGGAGAAGCCGCTGTATTAGAAGTAGGTGTACATGGAATTCGTCCTGAATTGGTTCGTCTGCTTGGTAAGATGAAATATCGAACAAGCTACGGACAGAATGCATTGAAACATTCCATCGAAGTAGCCCAGTTATCCGGTTTGATAGCTGGAGAGATAGGCGAAGATGTACGTTTGGCAAAAAGAGCCGGATTGCTCCATGATATCGGCAAGGCTGTCGATCAGGAGATGGAAGGTTCTCATATTTCAATAGGTGTGGATTTGTGTAAGAAATACAAAGAATCCTCTGTCGTAATTAATGCAGTGGAATCTCACCATGGTGATGTTGAGCCAACAAGCCTGATTGCCTGTATCGTACAGGCAGCAGATACGATTTCTGCTGCAAGACCTGGTGCCAGACGGGAGACATTGGAAACTTATACGACAAGATTAAAACAGTTAGAAGATATAGCTAACTCCTTCAAGGGAGTTGATAAGACTTTTGCCATTCAGGCCGGTAGAGAAATTCGAATTATGGTAGTTCCTGAACAGGTAAGTGATTCTGACATGATTTTATTAGCAAGGGATATTTCAAAACAGATTGAAAATGAATTGAGTTATCCAGGACAGATTAAAGTCAATGTGATCCGCGAATCGAGAGCAGTTGATTACGCAAAGTAAGATATTTATCTTACAAGCAGAAGACTGATACAGATTAGAATAAAAAAGCAAAATTCTTGAAAAAGAATTTTGCTTTTTTTAATAATACTTTTTACATGGGATTCCTCCCGGTACCATGATGATAGAAGGCTGGATTTCCGCTTCTAATGAATTAAATCATAAGATTATTTTCTGTGAATATATTTTATATAAATATGTTTGCAGGGAGGATGTTATGTATTATACGATTGAAGGCAAAAGAGTTCTTGGGATTTTGTATATAGCAGGATTGATAACGGGAACGCTTTTTTTTAATATTACGATGAAAATGCAGATATTTAAACTATCTGATTTTCTTGATTTTACAGAGTATATGAAGATGTTAGAAAATATAGATTTATCTACATTTTGTTCGTATGTATTTTTTGTACGTTTCAGACAGTTAATATTATTTTTTATTGGTCTGTTTTTGTTTTCGCCATATATTGTTTTTTGTCTTCTGGATTATATAACATCAATATTTATTGGAATATTGCTTTCTGTTATGGTATTAAAATATGGTTGGACAGGCATGATCGGAGGAGTCTGCTTTTTATTTCCACAATATGTTTTTTATGGTATGATTTTTATTATCATATATATTTACTTGTTCCGAAATGCGGTCATTGGAAATTTTTATATGGCTATTTCAAGGGGAAGGCATGGGAATTCGCAAACCTTACTTAAAGACAGGATTATCATAATTTTACTTATAATAGGATTGTTTTTTGTAGGATGTTACCTAGAGGCATACATAAGTCCTCTGATATTAAAAAAGATTTTTAGTATTTTTCCATAGGATTTTGCTGAGGTATGGAAAATATAAAGATTTTCATGTATAATAATAAATTAACGTAGAATCCTGTAAGTTAGGATTTTTCTTGTAGGCAGATAATAAAATACAAAGGAGAGTTAAAGTGCACACAATAAGAAATTATATTATGGCAGAGTCTCTCGAACAGGCGTGGGAACTGAACCAAAAAGGAAGAAACAATGTCATTATTGGTGGAAACCTGTGGCTGAAGATGGGAAACAGAAATATTTTAAATGCAATTGATTTATCTACACTTGGATTAGATCGTATAGAGGAAGACGAGGGTGGATTTCGAATCGGATGTATGGCAACATTACGTGACATTGAGATGCATGAGGGATTGAATAAAGAGTTTCAGAATTTATTTAAAGAAGCAGTTCGTCACATTGTTGGGGTACAGTTTAGAAATTGTGCGACAGTAGGTGGAAGTATCTTTCCGAAACTAGGCTTTTCGGATGTTCTGACTGCATTTTTAGCTTGTGATACACAGGTTATTCTTTATAAAAAAGGAGAAGTTTCATTAAGAGAATTTATTTATATGCCAACAGATAACGACATTTTGACACATATCTATGTGAAAAAGGATGGAAGAAAGACTGCATATGAAAGTTTTAGAATGACAGAAACCGATTTTCCAACATTGACTTGCGCGATGGCCATGGTAGATGGTCGTTTTGAAACAGTCCTTGGTGCAAGACCGAAACATGCAGAAGTAGTAATTGATGAGGAACTGGCAGATTCTTTATCGAAAGAAGATGTGGCATCATATGCCAAGAGAGTAATCGATAAACTTCAGTATGGCAGCAATATCCGAGGAAGCAAACAGTATAGAAAGCAGTTGTCAAAAGTATTGATTAGCCGTTGTATTTCCCGGCTTACGGAGGAATAGACAGATGATAATAGAGTTATTTATAAATGAAAAGAAGATTCAGGCAGAGATAACCCCGGATCAGATGCTGTTAGACTTTTTAAGAGAGCAGGGTTATAAGAGCATGAAAAGAGGCTGCGATACAGGAAACTGTGGGCTTTGTACGGTATGGATGGATGAAAAACCGGTTCTTTCCTGCAGTATTCCGGCAGCGAGAGCAGCAGGACATAAGATTACAACATTAGAAGGTGTACAGGAAGAGGCAGCAGAATTTTCAGATTATCTTGCGAAGGAAGGAGCAGATCAATGTGGTTACTGCAGTCCGGGAATGATAATGAATGTACTGGCATTAAAACGAGAGATTCCGAATCCGACAATGCAGCAGGTAAAGGAATATTTAGCTGGTAATTTATGTAGATGTACGGGATATCAGGGGCAGTATCGTGCCCTTGCAAAATATTTTGGAGTGGAGGAATAATACAAAAGATGGAAAATACCAGATTTGTAAATAAAGCAATCGTAAAAAAAGATGCACAGGCTCTTCTTTCCGGCCGCCCGGTATATACAGATGATATTGCCCCGGCGGATTGTCTGGTGGTGAAGTTATTAAGAAGTCCTCATGCGCATGCCTGGATTGAAGATATTTCTGTGGATGCAGCATTAAAAGTTCCTGGAATCGAAGCGGTTTTTACTTATAAAGATGTACCAGAGAAAAGATATACCCAGGCAGGACAGACTTTCCCTGAGCCAAGCCCGGATGACAGACTTATTCTTGATCAGCATATTCGATATAACGGTGATCCGGTTGCGATTATTGCCGGAAAAGATGAGAACTGCGTAAACCAGGCTATGAAGAGAATTAAGGTAAAATATAAAGTATTAGAACCGATTCTTGATTTTACGAAGGCAATTGATAATCCGATCATTATTCATCCAGAAGATAATTATGTAGTCAAGAGTAATATCGGAAACGATGTAAAGAGAAATATCTGTGCTTCTCAGTGCAGAGGCAACGGTGATATTGATAAGGTGCTCTCAGAATGTGAGTATATTATTGACCGGACCTATCATACAAAGGCAGTGAGCCAGGCGATGATGGAAGTATTTTGTGCCTTTACTTCTATTGATATTTACGGAAGAATCAAGGTAATATCCTCTACACAGATTCCGTTTCATGCAAGAAGAATCGTTGCCAGAGGATTAAATATTCCAAAATCCAAGGTCAGAGTGGTAAAACCACGAATTGGTGGAGGATTTGGCGCAAAACAGACGGCGGTAGTAGAAATTTATCCGGCATTTGTAACTTATAAAACAGGGAAGCCGGCTAAAATAGTATTTACAAGAGAAGAATGTTTTATTCATGGTTCACCAAGACATGAGATGCAGGTACATGTACGATTAGGAGCAGATAAAAACGGAAGAATTCGGGGAATAGATTTATCTACACTCTCTAATACCGGCGCATTTGGAGAACATGGTCCGACAACCGTAGATTTATCAGGTACGAAGTCATTATCTTTATACAATATGGAAGCTTTCCGCTTCAAGACTGAGGTTGTTTATACGAATGTAGTGTCTGCCGGAGCTTATCGTGGTTACGGGGCAACGCAGGGAATCTTTGCAGTAGAATCTGCTGTGAACGAGCTGGCACATGAATTAAATATGGATCCGGTTAAAATTCGTGAAATGAATATGGTAAAAGAAGGCGACGTTTTAACGAATTATTTTGGAGAAGTAACAAAGTCTTGTAATCTTGATAAATGTGTCGCTAAAGTAAAAGAAATGATCGGATGGGATGAAAAGTATCCTTATGTGAAAACGGGTCCGCATACGGTTCGTTCTGTAGGAATGGCTATGGCAATGCAGGGTTCCGGTATAGGTGGCGTGGATGTAGGATCTGTTCAGCTTAAGTTAAATGATGATGGATTTTATACATTGATGATTGGATGTTCTGATATGGGAACCGGTTGTGATACCATTCTTGCACAGATGGCAGCGGATGGTCTTGGCTGTGATATGGATAACATCATTGTTCGTGGAGTAGATACCGATCAGTCGCCATATGATAGTGGTTCCTATGCTTCAAGTACAACGTATGTTACCGGTGGTGCAGTTGTAAAGGCATGTGAATCCATGAGAAAGAGAATCTGTGAGGAAGCAGCTGCAATTATGGGACTAAAGTCAGGCGAAGTAGATTTTGATGGAGAGACGATCAGCGAGAATGATAATCCAGAACACAGCATGACATTATCTGATTTGATTACAAGTTTAGAAGCAGGAAATGGCCGAATAATCGAAGTGACAGAGTCTCATACTTCACCAGTTTCACCACCACCATTTATGGCAGGAGCCGCAGAGATTGAAGTGGACTTAGAAACCGGAAAGATTACTCCGATTAATTACGTAGCTGCTGTAGACTGTGGAACCGTTATCAATACGAACCTTGCACGTATACAGACAGAAGGTGGCATTGTGCAGGGAATGGGAATGACTCTGTATGAAGATGTGCAGTATACAGAGGCAGGAAAGATGAAGAATCGAAACTTTATGTCCTATAAGATTCCTACACGACTTGATATGGGCAGTATCAGCGTGGAATTTGAGAGCAGTTATGAGCAAACCGGTCCTTATGGAGCAAAGTCTATCGGAGAGATTGTAATCAATACACCGGCACCGGCAATTGCGGATGCAGTATATAATGCGACAGGACTTCGTTTCCGAACCCTTCCAATTACAGCGGAACAGGTTATGATGGGACTTCTAGAAAGAGAAGAAGCATAGAGGAATGGAGAGACGTATAGCTGTCGTACTCATGGCTTCGGGTTACAGTGAACGATTTGGTTCAAATAAATTATTAGAACCGTTCGGGAATCGATGCCTTTTTACCTATGCCGTAGACTTGGCATGTGCATCTGATGCAGCAATGAAAATTATTGTAACGAGATATGAGCCGATTAAGCATTATGTAAAAGAAAATGCCCCGAAGATGGATATTGTATGGAATGACCATCCGGAACGTGGAATTTCAGAATCCATTCATTTGGGAATTCGTTATTTGAGACAGTCAAAAGATTACGAAAAATATGCCGGTTGCTGCTTTATGGTCTGTGATCAGCCGTTATTGCAAAAACAAAGTTTGCAAAAGCTTTTTGAAAGCTTTTACAGAAATCCAGAAGGAATCCATATGTGTGTAACAAAAGAAAGAGAAGGAAATCCCGTAATATTTCCTAAAATCCTATTTGAAGAACTGATGGCATTAGAAGGGGATAAGGGAGGTAAGCGGATTGCAAAAGAACATCCGGAAATGATATATAAAGTTTATGTTACTGAGCAGGAATTATCAGATATGGATTATCAAGAGGATAAAATAAATTTGGAAAAAAACATAATATGAGGTGGAAAAAGTGAAATTATTGGAAGAAAGAATAAAAAAAGATGGAAAAGCACTGGGGAAAACAGTATTAAAAGTAGATAGTTTTATTAATCATCAGGTAGACTCCGAATTTATGGATGCACTTGGAAAAGATTTTGCAGAGCATTTTAAAGAGTACGGAATTACAAAAGTATTTACTATTGAAAGTTCAGGAATTGCTCCTGCATTGATGACAGCAAAATATCTGGATGTTCCTATGGTCATTTTAAAGAAACAGACTTCCAAAATTTTAAATGGAAAAGTATATCAGACAAGAGTAACTTCCTTTACAAAAGGAACAAGCTATGAACTGACCTTGTATCAGGACTATATTGATCAAAACGATAAAGTTTTATTAATTGATGATTTCCTTGCAAATGGAGAAGCAGCTATGGGAGCCAGCCGCCTCATAAAAGAATCCGGTGCAGATTTAGCCGGTATTGGAATATTGATTGAAAAGTCTTTCCAGAAGGGAAGAAAAAGATTAGAAGATGCCGGATATTATGTTTACTCTCAAGCAAGAGTCGGTCGTCTTGACAAAGATCTTATTGAATTTTTGCCAGAAGATGCACCAGTCTTAGAAGGAGTAGATGAACAAGAGTTATTAGATAAGTAGTAATTTGCCGCAGGCAGGACGGACGTTTCTCTCTTTGGGGGTGTCAGCTTGCCTGCGGCAAATTGTTACTTAATAATATATTTGTTTTTCAGAGAAAGAATATGACAGGAAATTCCCTCATCCCTTATTTTATTTTTCAATGTGATCATTTCCGCGAGAGCTTTTTCGTCGAGAACATCCGCCTGATTAAAAACAATACAAAATTTTTCGGAAGAAATATTTTTCCGAAGCCCATTTTCAGAAAGACATAGCCAGTATAAAAAGTCTGTAGTGATGTTGTGTGTGGTTTGTGGCAGTTTCGTGAAATTATTTTGTGAAGAAAAATTTTTTTGAGTAAAAATGAGTTCTGGAAGGAGTTCGTAACGAAAAAGTATCTCTTTTATCGGTTTTCCAAGACAGGAGAGTCCAATTACTCCGATAACGGTATCTGTCTTTGGGAAAAAAACAGGTTCTCCATCTTTAGGAAGTTTGATGGGAAGTCTTTTAGAACCATCGCCTTCGCATAAAATACGCAGAGAAATATTAGAATATTTTTGTGAAAATAGGGAAAGTTTTTTCATAAAGTTTATAGACGGACTTTTCCATTTGACTTTATTATATATCGTTTTTTCAGGAATTCCCAAGGCGGCAAGAGGTAAAATATCTTCCTCTAAATTCGTAAAAAAGGAGGTTATCTGTTCTAAATCCTCTTCTTCAATGCAAGCTTTACTGGGAAGGAATTCTGGCTTCATAATATGCGTTGTTGTAGTAAGAAGCGTTGGGATTCTCTGTTTTGCAAATTCTATGCCCAGAGTATTCATAAGAGAGGTCTTGCCACCCCCACCGGTAAAGGTTAAGATATGGCTGTCAGTAAGACCGAGAAGAGAAGAAAGGTTATGGGTAAAAAAATTTTTTTTCAAAATAAAGCTCCCTTGCGAAAAAATTAATAAAATAAAAAATGATTTTCAAATATTCGTAATCAAATATTTGACCTGGATTTCGTTCGATAGTATATTTAATATTGCTTAAACATGATTCCGTTCTGTGACGGATAGTTAGAAACAGATTTGTGTATCATGATATAGTATATAATATATCACACACAGAATGGAAAGAGAATATTTTTCACAAAGAAAAAATATGAGGAAAGAGAAATGCATACATTTGAAGAATGGAAGAAAAAATTAATCATAGTCCGCGGTGGCGGAGATATTGCCACAGGTACGATTTATAAATTACATCAGAGCAGGTTCCCTGTATTGGTATTGGAAATTGCGAATCCAAGCTGTATTCGCCGGACAATCAGTTTTTGTGAAGCAGTTTTTGATAAAGAAGTCGAGGTGGAAGGTGTAATTGCAAAGCGGGCAGATTCATTAGAAGAGGCATTTGCAATTTATGAACAGGGACAGATTCCGGTGATGATTGATGAAAATGGAAGTACAATAGAGACTCTGCATCCTCCAGTAGTCGTAGATGCTATATTGGCAAAGAAAAATCTTGGAACAAAGATAACGGATGCTCCGGCAGTTATAGGAGTTGGTCCGGGGTTTTGTGCAGGAAAAGATGTGGATGCAGTAATTGAAACGCAAAGAGGCCACAATCTTGGCAGAGTAATTTATGAAGGAGAAGCAGCTCCGAATACCGGAATTCCCGGAAGGATCGCAGGTTATGCGAAAGAAAGAGTCATTCATGCCCCGGCGGCAGGGAATCTGCATATCTTAAAACAGATAGGTGAAATAGTACAGGCAGGGGATAAGATTGCAGATATAGAAGGTACCCCGGTAAAAACAGTGATAGGAGGAGTTCTTCGTGGTATGATCCGGGAAGGATATCCGGTAAAAAAAGGATTAAAAATTGCTGATGTCGATCCTCGTGTAAAAGAACAGGAGAACTGTTATCATATATCCGATAAAGCAAGATGTGTTGCTGGAGGAGTATTAGAAGCAATCTTACATTTATCAAAATAGGTGGATGCTACTAAAGAAAACAACGTTAAATTCACAGGAATTTTTCTATGATCAGGCATATATGAATGCACAGAAAATGTAAGTCTTACGATCGTAATTTTGTGTGTTGCTTATTTTAAAAAGAAAAAGATGTTGTAAAAAAAGAAATAAAAAAAGAAACATTTCCATTCAAAGACATATTAAGAAATAGGACAGATTTTTATTTTAAAATAAAAGATAATAAAATAAAAATCTGCAGGAGATGCTTAATAAAGATGTCTTTGGAGGGATTTTATGCTTATAGAGATAATAAAAGGTCTCAGTGTTCCTTTTATAGGAACAACATTAGGTGCATTTTGTGTATTCTTTTTAAAAAATGAACTTGGCAGGGGGATGCAGAAAGCACTTACTGGATTTGCAGCGGGAGTAATGGTAGCAGCATCAATATGGAGTTTGCTGCTTCCGGCAATTGAACAGGGGGCTTCACTTGGAGTGTGGCGTTTTATTCCGGCAGCAATTGGATTTTGGATTGGAATTTTATTTTTAATGGCAATTGATTATTTTGCTCCACCGGAATGTATAGAAGGAGAACAAAAAGATAATCTGCTGCTGGCGGTGACCCTCCACAATATTCCGGAAGGAATGGCTGTTGGAGTGATCTATGCGGGACTATTGAATCATGCAGATCATATTACAGCAATGGGAGCGTTTTCTCTTGCGTTAGGAATTGCGATTCAGAATTTCCCGGAGGGGGCGATTATTTCAATGCCGCTTTGTACAAAAGGAATGCCGAAAGGAAAAGCATTCGTATATGGAGTGCTTTCCGGGGCAGTAGAACCGGTGGCATCCGTGTTTACTTTATGGGCAGCCAGTCTGGTTGTTCCGGTTCTTCCGTATTTTTTAAGTTTTGCAGCGGGAGCGATGCTCTATGTCGTTGTGGAGGAACTTGTTCCGAAAATGTCAGTTGGAGAAACAACAAATATCGGCATTTTTATGTTTGCGGCAGGGTTTAGTCTTATGATGATTTTAGACGTTGCATTAGGATAGCGGACATATAGATTACAGATTGTTTTGGAATTTATGCTTGCTTTTTTTGAATAAATAGCGTACTATATTGGTAAATTCATACACGGGGAGCTTGCAGGAGCAGGCTGAGAGTAAGCTAAGGTGCTTAGACCCATAACCTGATTTGGATAATGCCAACGTAGGGATAGCGTAGATTGATTCGCATATATACCGTAATTGGTGTATATGCGTTTTTATTTTCAGAGTTTAAAAAGAATTCTATTTTCAAAGTTTAAGAAAGATATAAAGATAGTCATTTAAGGAAAATGGCATGGAATACATATATTTTTCTTTTTTATCGTTTGTTATCCATATCTGTATAGAATATATTCTTAATTAATTTTCCGTTTATGAAATGTATAGCTATTTAAAAACTGTGAATTTTATTTGTATAGTGAATCAAGTTTGTAAAGAAAAGCAGATTTATTTTGGATAGTTATCACAGAGAATGTTTGAAAAATCTCATTCCTACAATCCGATATCTTAGATTGCGGTATATTTTGCAGAAAGATTTTTTAAAACATGTCCTGAAAAAATATATAAAAGAAGGAGTTGAAAATGTTAAAGAAGAGTTTTGATAATGTAAGAGAAAAGCATCCGCTAGTACATAATATTACAAACTATGTAACAGTAAATGATGTCGCAAATATTCTTCTTGCCTGTGGTGGAAGTCCGATCATGGCAGACGATTCTGAGGAAGTAGAAGATATTACTTCTATTTGCCAGGGGTTAAATATCAATATTGGGACATTAAATAAAAATACAATTCCGTCCATGTTTTTAGCCGGAAAGAAGGCAAATGCACTTGGTCATGTTGTACTGCTTGACCCGGTAGGAGCCGGAGCGAGCGGACTTAGAACAAAAACAGCGAATGAGCTGGTTCGAGATATTAAGTTTACTGTTATCCGTGGAAATATTTCAGAGATTCGGACTCTGATTGAAGGAACAGGAAATACAAAGGGTGTGGATGCGGATTTGGCAGATGCCGTTACAGAAGACAATCTTGACGAAACGATTAAGAAGCTGAAAGCATTTTCTAAAGTGACAGGCAGTGTGATTGCTGTAACAGGAGCGATTGATCTTGTTGCTGATGCCGAAAAATGTTATGTCATTCGGAATGGAAGACCGGAAATGGGAGCGATTACCGGAACCGGTTGCCAGCTTTCTGGTATGATGACTGCTTTCCTTTGTGCCAATATAGAGCAGCCTTTAGAGGCGGCAGCGGCAGCGGTATGTGCTATGGGAATTGCCGGTGAAATTGGATTTGAGCATCTTGGAGAAGGAGAAGGGAATTCAACATATCGTAATCGAATTATTGATGCAATCTATCATATGGATGGAAATACACTGGAGGAGAGAGCAAAGTATGAGCTGTGTTAACAGAGAACAGTTAAAAAAAGATTTACTTTTATATGCGGTAACAGATCGTTCCTGGCTTGGAGAAGAAACACTGTATGAACAGGTAGAAAAAGCATTAAAAGGCGGAGCGACATTTATCCAGCTTCGGGAAAAAGAATTAGATGAAGAACATTTTCTGGAAGAAGCAATCGCCCTGAAAGAATTGTGTCACAAATACCATGTTCCATTTGTCATTAACGATAATGTAAAGATTGCGAAGAAGATGGATGCAGACGGGGTGCATGTCGGACAAAGCGATATGGAAGCGGATGATGTAAGAAAGATTCTTGGAGAGGATAAGATTCTTGGTGTGTCTGCACAGACAGTAGAACAGGCAGTTCTTGCAGAGAAGATGGGGGCAGATTATCTTGGAGTTGGAGCTGTTTTTTCTACCTCAACGAAGAAGGATGCATCCGCTATCAGCAAAGAAAGAGTAAAAGCAATTTGTGAAGCAGTTCATATCCCGGTTATTGCGATAGGTGGAATTACAGCCGATAATATTCTGACGCTGAAAGGAAGCGGTATTTGTGGAATTGCAGTTGTCAGTGCTATTTTTGCGGCAAAAGATATTGAAGATGCTACAGGAGTTTTACTGGAAAAAACAACAGCGATGGTAAACGACAAGGAAAGGCATTAGAGTGTGATAAAGGGAGCAATTTTTGATATTGACGGAACCTTACTTGATTCGATGCCTGTCTGGGAGAATGCCGGGGCGAGATATCTTGCCACACTTGGCATAAAAGCCAGGTCAGATTTAAAGGAAAGACTTGATGCATTATCTCTTCCGGAAGGTGCCTTATATATGCAAACAGAATATAAACTTTCCGTAACGATAGAGGAAATATTAGAAGGTGTCAATCAGGTAGTAAAAGATTTTTATTTTAAAGAGGCAGTGTTAAAACCAGGTGTCTGTGATCTGATACAAAAGTTAAAGAAAAATCAGGTCAGGTTAATTATTGCGACAGCAACGGATGCAGAGATGGCAAAGTCGGCTCTTATACGTAATGGTATATGGAAAGATTTTGACGGAATGATTACCTGTGAAGAGGCAGGAGCAGGAAAGACAAGTCCTAAAGTATTCGAACTGGCAAGAGAACATTTACAGACGAAAAAAGAAGAAACCTGGGTGTTTGAAGATTCTTTATATGCAGTAAAGACTGCTTCCAAAGCAGGGTTTCCTGTATGTAGTATTTATGATGCATATAGCAGGGATAATACAGAAGAAATCCGAACATTTTCTGATATTTATGTAAAAGATTTTTATGAAATAGAAAGCTGTCAGGGCTTTCAACGCAAAAAACAGTAGCTACACAGACTGTCAGAAAGAAGATAAGGAAGTGCAAAATGAAAACAGTGCTTACAATTGCAGGAAGTGATGCAAGTGGTGGGGCAGGAATTCAGGCAGATATAAAAACATTAACGGTGCATAAAGTTTATGCAACAAGCTGTATTACCGCACTTACAGCGCAAAATACAAAAGGGATTACCGGTATTATGCCAGTGCCGCCAGATTTTTTTGAAAAACAGATGGATAGTGTTTTTTCAGATATAAAGCCGGATGCCGTAAAGATTGGAATGATCGCATCCAAAGAACAGGTTGAGATTATTGCAAAGTATTTGCAAAAATATTCAATAAAGCAGGTAGTAGCAGATCCGGTTATGATTTCAACGAGCGGAACGGTTCTTGTAGAAGAGGAAGTAAGAGAAATATTATATGAAAAACTATTTCCTAACATTTCCTTACTGACACCAAATCTCCCAGAAACCGAGTTTTTATCAGGAAGGAAGATCACAGACAGGAAGACGAGAGAAGAAGCGGCAGAAATTATTGCAAAACGATGGAACTGTGCAGTTCTTAGCAAGGGAGGGCACAGTGAGGAAAATGCCGATGATTTCTTGTATGAGATATTCCTAAAGTACCCAAAGAAAGTCTGGTATCCAGCCTGCAGGATCAATAATCCAAATACCCATGGAACCGGATGTACACTTTCAAGTGCGATAGCTGCGAATCTTGTAAAAGGATTTTCGATAGAAGAATCTGTAAAAAAAGCAAAGGATTATATTAGTGGAGCAATTGGAGCGATGCTGAATCTTGGGCAGGGAAACGGTCCGCTTGATCATATGTGGGATTTATAAAAAAGTACACGATAAATATTAATAATAAATTGGAGGTAACAGAAGATGAGAAATTATACAACACAGATGGATGCAGCAAGAAAGAATATTATTACTCCGGAAATGGAAAAGGTTGCAGCCAAAGAACGTATGACACCAGAAGAAATCAGAGCATTCGTTGCAGAAGGAAAGGTTGCTATCTGTGCGAATAAAAATCATAAATGCTTAGATCCTCAGGGTGTTGGTTCTATGTTAAAGACAAAGATTAATGTAAATCTTGGTGTTTCAAGAGACTGTAAAGATTATGACATAGAAATGCAAAAAGTAATGGAAGCAGTTAATATGGGAGCAGATGCCATCATGGACTTATCTTCTCATGGAAACACAGAACCATTCCGTAAAAAACTGACTTCAGAATGTCCGGTTATGATTGGAACAGTACCGATTTATGACTCAGTAATTCATTATCAGAGAGATTTAGATACACTTACTGCAAAAGACTTTATTGATGTAGTACGTCTTCACGCAGAGAATGGCGTAGATTTCGTAACATTACATTGTGGAATCACAAGAAAAACAATCGACCAGATTAAAAAGCATAAAAGAAAAATGAACATCGTATCCCGCGGTGGTTCTCTTGTATTTGCATGGATGACAATGACAGGCGAAGAAAATCCATTCTATGAATATTATGATGAAATTCTTGATATTTGTCAGGAATACGATGTAACGATTTCTCTTGGTGATGCCTGCCGTCCAGGCTGCCTTGCAGATGGTTCCGATGTATGCCAGATTGAAGAACTGGTTCGCCTTGGAGAACTTACAAAACGTGCATGGGAGAAAAATGTACAGGTAATGGTAGAAGGACCAGGACATATGCCAATGGACCAGATTGCCGCCAACATGAAGTTACAGTCTACAATCTGTTCCGGTGCACCATTCTATGTACTTGGACCGATCGTAACAGATATTGCACCGGGATATGATCATATTGTATCAGCAATCGGAGGAGCCATCGCCGCCCAGAACGGAGCAGCCTTCCTCTGTTATGTTACACCGGCAGAACATCTCGCACTTCCAAATCTTGAAGATGTAAAACAGGGAATCATGGCTTCTAAAATTGCGGCACATGCAGCTGACATCGCCAAAGGAGTTCGCGGTGCAAGAGAAATCGATGATAAAATGGCAGATGCCCGCAGAGTATTAGACTGGGAAGCGCAGTGGGCATGTGCGATGGATCCAGAAACAGCAAAGAAAGTCCGCGATGACAGAAAACCGGAACATGAAGATACCTGTTCTATGTGTGGAAAGTTCTGTGCAGTACGAAGCATGAACAAAGCATTAGCAGGAGAACATATCGATATCCTTTAAATATTAACAGTTTAAAATTAATTTCTTTAAGTAATCCAGGTAAGTAGCTTTTTTTACTGAATGCGAGGCAAGTATGGAGACGGACCCTATATTTTTTTCATGATAAGAATACTCCAGCTTGCCAATTACCTGATTTTTCTTAATTGGAGCTGAAAGATTTTTCTGAAATATCACTTTTTTCTGAATTTTATCTGGATTAATTTCAGAAGTAAAAACATAGGAAAAGTTTTTATCGTATTTGCAGGAAAGCATTTCCTGTGTACCATTATGTATGGAAACCGGGGAAAGTGCAGGTGGCTGTTTGTCTGTATAAACTTTACAAAGAGAAAAGCCATAATCAAGGAGGGAGGCACAATCTTTCACTCTCTCCTTTGCACTTTGACAGGCCATAACAACGGCAATCAATGAAATATGATTACGCTCTGCGGTCGCACTGAGACAGAACCCAGCTTTGGAAGTACTTCCAGTCTTTAGTCCGGTAGCCCCCTGATATTGCCGCAGTAATTTATTCGTATTGGAAAGTCCAAACTCCGATTCTCCTCGCTTTGTCACATGAGTGATATTTTCCATCCATATAGTCGTATAATGAAAAATATCTGGATGCTTTATAATAAGTTCTCGTGACATAAGGGCAATATCCCTTGCGCTCGTATAATGTCCTTCGGCATCTAAGCCGCAGCAGTTAATAAAATGAGTATGCTTCATGCCAAGAGCTTGTGCCCTTGCATTCATCTTTGCAACAAAGGCATCCTCACTTCCATAAATATGTTCGGCCATTGCCACGCAGGCAGCGTATAGGGGTAGTAAAGATTTAAAGAAGAAAAATAGCGGTTGAAAATATAGAAAAAATATTCTATAATAAAAGGCGAATAAAAGAAATATTCGAAAAGTGCTACCATATAGACGGTTAGCCCAGTTGTTATATGTTAAAATAACCGCTCTAGTTTCCTAGGCTAAGGGGCGGTTATTTCTTTTTGCAAGTAAATGCAAAGGTGAGGATAGCAAAGATTACTAAAGTATATGTAAACAAGTCCGAGTATGTAACCATATCCAGTGTCCTCCTCTCGTAAATTTCCCCGAAAGGATTTCTATGTCAACGTAAGTTCAGTCTTACGATTAGAGGACTAACCGCCTACCCCGTCTGGTAGCACTTCATTAGTATTGCATTAAATAAGAAAATTGTCAATTAAAAAAGTAATAGGCATATTAGAGAAAGAAAAACTCTGGTATGCCTATTTTTTTACATTTTTTTAGTTTTTATGTCGCTTCAATTATAAAGGCTGATCTGTATCAGAGGGGATATACTTCATAACATCCTCTACCTGACAATCTAAAATACGGTAGAGGTCATTGATAGTACGAGTAGATATATTCTGATTATGTTTCAGACGATGTAACGTACTATGAGATAAATGATACTTATTTGTTAAAGTATACCAATTTTCAGTTGACTTTTCTAATGTATCCCAAAATGGGGAATAGTCAATCATTACAAGAACCTCTTTTTTATTAAATGGGATATAGAATTATAATAAAATATATTCCTTTTATTGAATATCTTCGATAAAACGAATGTAATATAGACATATCTATATTTATACGTTTAAGAGGAGGAAAAATGTATGAAAAAAAGTTTACTGATTTGTACGGTTATATTATCCGTAATGGCAATGGTTATATGTGGATGCGGAAGTACAAAACAAGCAGAAAAATCAACAGAGGAAACATACACTGATGAAGATTTTATGAAAGATTTAGCAGCAGGATTGAAGGCAAGATGGAGCATTGAGGAACCAGAATATACAGAAGGAGATGATACTCATAAAGACTATTACACAAAATTGGTTGATGCTGAGTATGATAAGGTTTCTCCATATCTGGATAAAAAATTTAAGGATTCTACTTTACAGCAGAAAGCAATCAATTATATCAACATGATAAAGCAACAAAAAGAAGCCTTAAAATATATGCAAGTAAACTATGATAAATATAGTGAATTATGGGGAGAAGCCTATGATGAAAGAAGTAAATTAATAGTAGACTTTATGGAAAATTATGGTTTAACTGTATCTGATAAATACAAATCGTTTTTGGATGATTTTAAAACCAATGCACAGGAAATAGAAGAGAAAGAGACAAGAGATAAACAGGTAAATACAATTTTAAATAATATGAATTTTAAAAAAGACAAAAATAGTTCTTATGATTGGAAAAATTATAATGCAATAGTAGAAAATACTTCTGATATAGATTTTGATTCTTTTGTTGCGGATGTTAATTTGCTTGATAAAGATGGAGTAATAGTAGAATCTACGACTGTATATGTAAATAGTTGGAAGAAAGGAACGAAAATGAAATTTACGTTCTCAACAGATAAAAATTTCGATAAAATTTCAGTTGAAAAAGCAGAATGGTCAGAAATGCAGGAGTAAAAATAAATGAGGAATAAAATTATGAAAAAAATAGAAAGAAAGTTATATCAAAATTTAAAAATAGCATTTTTCAGTTTACTTTTTGTGTTTTTATGTATAAGTATAAAAAATATAAATGTCTATGCCGATACATCGATAGATTTATCAGAGAGTACGATTGGTGTGCCGAAAGATATAGATGTAGAAATGGGAAAAGTAAATTATATTACATATTATTTCACAGGGGATGATTGTAAAAATATAGAGTTTAGAAAATTTACCGATACAGAAGACAGTAAATTAAAAGTGCGTATTCAAAATAAACAAGTTGGATATGGATATGCATACTATACTGTTCAATATTTTGGATACGAAGAAGGTAATGTTTTACTGTATCCATATGATATAGATACAGATACATCGTGGGGCGTATATTCCGTAAAACTTAAAACTCCTGAAATAGAAATTAATTCTTGTAATGGAGAAGAAATAAATTTTTCTTTTTATTCGTTTTCTAAAGAGAATATTGATATTGGATATTATGGAATAGATGAAGCTGTATATCACGATAAGGGGTTAAGTTATAAAGTAAGTAGTGCAGGAGGATGGAATGATACAGATGATCCATATAATAATGATAAGATAATATGGTCTTATAAATATGATTGTAAATTAACTTTATATACAAATGGGAAATATAATGCTCTCGTATATGATGAGAAAAGTATACAAGCAAAAGCGAGACTAAATTTGGATATCCATGATCATATAGCGGCAGATGCGATAAAAGAAAATGAAGTAAAACCAACTTGTGGAGAATGCGGAAGTTATGATTCGGTCATATATTGCAAACAATGTAATAAAAAAATATCTTCTTCAACAACAATAGTAAATGCTACAGGAAAACATATTTGGAATAGTAAATATACAGTCGATTTACTTCCTGCTTGTAAAGAATGGGGACAACAAAGTATACATTGTGCTGTATGTGGTCAGATAAAAAGTGGAAGTCAGGAGTTAATCTTGCCATTAGAGCATAACTGGGTTATAACCAAAATAATCAAAAGGGCAACATGTACAGAAGCGGGAGAAAAAGCATATACTTGTGAAAGGTGTGGAGCAGTAAAAAAAGAGGTAATACCTGCCTTAGGACATGATTATGATACGGAATGGATAATTGATAAAAAGGCAAGATGTGAAACACAAGGAAGTAAAAGTCATCATTGTAATAGATGTGATGGAAAAACAGATATTACTATAATTCCAGCACTAGGTCATAATTGGGATAATGGCAGAATAACCAAAGAAGCAACTTGTACAGAGAAAGGATTTAAGCTATATATTTGTAATGTATGTGGAGAAACTAATAAAGAAGAAATAAATGCAAAAGGACATACTATTATTATAGACAAGGCGGTCGAAGCAACTTGTGAAAAGAATGGACTTACAGAAGGAAAACATTGTTCCATCTGTGGAGAAATCCTTAAGAAACAGGAAATCATTAAGGCAACCGGCCATAAATGGTCTGCTTGGGAAGTGACAAAAGAAGCGAGTGAGACAGAGGAAGGAAGTCGAAGAAGAGTTTGTGAGAATGATGCAACTCATGTAGAGATAGAAGCAATTCCTGTTTTAGCACATGTGCATAAGTTGACGAAGACGGAAGCTCAGAAAGCAAGCTGTACAGAAGATGGAAATAAAGAATACTATATCTGTTCTGGCTGTAAGAAACTCTTTGCCGATGCGGATGCTGTAAAAGAAATCAATAAAGAAGATACCGTCATCAAAGCAACGGGCCACAAAGCAGAAAAGATAGCCGGAAAAGAAGCAACATGTACAGAGGACGGCTTAACAGAAGGAAGTAAGTGTTCCATTTGTGGAGAAATCCTTGAAAAGCAGGAAGTTATCAAAGCAACGGGTCATAAAGCAGACAATGGAACAATAACAGTAAAGCCAACAGAAGATAAGACAGGAGTAAAAACATATAAGTGCACAATATGTGGAAAAATCTTAAAAGAAGAGAGTATTCCTGTAACAAGCAAGAAAGATAATACAACAACGAAACCAACACCCCAAAAGCCAAGTGTACCTTCATTAAAGGTTGGAACAAAAGTAACAGATAAAAAAACAAAAGCTATTTACAAAGTAACTGGTAAAAATACTGTAGGATATGTTAAGACAACTTCAAAAGCAAAGAATATAACAATTCCTGCAACGATTACAGTAAATGGAGTAAAATGTCAGGTAACATCCATTGCGGTAAAAGCATTTGTAAATAACAAGAAATTGACAAAAGTTGTTATTCCAACAAGTATAAAAAATATAGGAAAACAGGCATTTAGCGGATGTAAGAATCTTAAGAGTATTACAATTAAGACGACGTATCTTACAAAGAAATCTGTAGGTGCGAAAGCATTTAAAGGAATACATGCAAAAGCAACGATTAAAGTACCAAAGAAACAGAAGAAAGCATATCAGAAGTTCTTAAAAACAAAAGGAATTGGAAAAGGTGTGAAAATTAAATAAATGATGCAGATTAGTGGAAAGTGTAAGAATGCCCTGGCATTCTTGCTGATTTGCAGGATTTAGAATACAAAGGAAAACGATATATCCGGGATGCTCCTTCAAAGAGTGTTAAAAATGCAGGTGAGTATTTTTAACACAGAAAGGAAAGAGCAGATGGGATATAGCGTTTTCCTTTTTTCGTTTATACTAATTTTTGTTTATGCTAAAGGGTTATAGCTTAAAATTCATTCTTAATAATTATTAAGTAGCCAGAGAATGTTTTTGTTATGTATAATGAAAATGTGAACATTCTTTTAATTTATGATAATGTTTGATGATTTTTCAAAGTAATTGTGATATCATATAAAAAGTTTCAAGTGACTATCTTAAAGCTTTGCCAGGCTTTTTATAAAGAATGTGTTCTCAGAGTTTTTAGTACATTTGCTTTTGTGGATAATTTTTTACCAGAGGTACCTGAGTTTTATTAACGTATGTATTGCGTATACCTCAAAATTTGAGGCAGGTCTGATAAGAATCTTCCCGCAGATCAAGTACAAAAGATTCCGAGAGTATGTAAGAGTATTTAGGAGGTAAGTATGTTTCGGAAGAAGAATGGGCAGGAGTTTATGGATGAGCGGAACGTGGATTCATCTGTGAATGATAAAGAAGAGAAAAAGGGATTTTTCCACAGAAGGAAGAAGAAAGAGATTAATCTATATGAAGATGATATGGGATATATCGAGGAGGACGGTGATTTTTCAGAAGAAGAATATGATAAAGAATTAGATGAGTTACAGGAAGATGAGAAACCGGAAAAGAGAAAGAGAAGATTTTGGCATCGGAAGAAAGAAGATACACCGGAAGAAAAAGCTCAGACAGAAGAATTAGCAGAGGAACATCATGATGAAGATAGTTTTCTCAGTGATGAGGATGCGATTATTTTGCAGGAGCCAGAAAAGAAGAAGTTTTCTAAGAAGAAGCTGGCGCTCATCTGTGGTACGGCAGCAGTCATAGTGATAGCTGTTGTTTTTTTTGTTATTCGGAATATGGGTGGTACAAGCGAAGGAAAGGCGTATGTAGAATCTGTTCGTGAGATTACAGGACTTGGAACGGCTGCCGGGGCGAATAACCGTTATACAGGAACGGTTGATGCGGAGAGTTCATGGAAGATTAATTTACAGTCGGATATGTCTGTAGAGAAGCGTTATGTGAATGTTGGCGATCAGGTGAAAAAGGGAGATAAGCTGTTTAAATATAATACACAGGAGCTGAAGCTTTCAAAAGAAAAGAAAGAGCTGGAACAGGAGACTTTACAGAATGAGATTAATCAGTTGACAAAAGATATCAGTTCCTATCAGTCTGATTTGAAGTCTGCGAGTGCTACGGAGAAGATTCAGCTTCAGACGCAGATTTTAACAGCACAGACTACGATTAAGAAAGATCAGTATACGATCAAGACGAATAAAGAGACGATCAAGACATTAGAGAAGAATATTAAAGATGCTACAGTAAAGAGTAAGATGAATGGTCTTGTAAAGAAGATAAACAGTTCTCTGGAAAGTAGTTCTTCCTCAGGTGATGACAGTTCAGATGATGGTTCAGATTCCGGAGATGGAAGTTCAGATGATTCTACATATATGACAATTCTTGCAGTAGGTAACTACCGTATTAAAGGAAAGGTCAGTGAAACGAATGTTAACAGCCTGAATGAAGGGGATCCGGTTATTGTACGTTCAAGAGTAGATGATTCCCAGACCTGGAAAGGAACGATCAGCAGTATCAAGACAGATGCTACTGCAGATGATTCTACCGAGAGCAGCGATGAGATGGCTTACGATGATTCTTCAGATGGCAGTACAGGAGAGACTGCATCGAAATATAATTTCTATGTGAAGCTCGATGATGATAATGGCTTAATGATGGGACAGCATGTTCTTGTTGAACCGGATAACGGCCAGGATGAGAAGAAGGACGGTATGTGGCTGCCGGCTGCCTATATTAAGAAGAGTAACGGTAAGTATTATGTATGGCTAGATTCTCATAATAAGCTGAAGCTTCAGGAGATTAAAGTTGGTGAGTATGATGAGAATCTTGATGAGTACGAAGTGAAGAGTGGACTCAAGACAACAGATTACATTGCCTGTGATGACAGTACACTAAAAGAAGGTATGCGGGTTACAAGAGTTGCTCCGGAAGATAGTACTTCTGACTACGGAGAAGAACAGACAAGCGATGATGCCGAAACATTTGGAGCGGATGATTATGATTCCTATGAAGGAGATACTTCTGATTATGGAGAAGATACGTATGACAGTGGGTATGATGAAAGTATAGATGACGGCACAGATGCAGGGGATGATAGTTTCGATACAGGAAGTGACAGTTCAGATATTGTTGATGATGGAACGAGCGACAGTGATGTTGCAGACTTTGGAGAATAGAGATTCTCAATCAGAAAGGACATACAGCATATGCTTTTGGAACTAAAACATATTTATAAAAATTATTTGCAGGATAAGATTGTCATACCAGTTCTTAAAGATGTGAATATCTCTATTGATGAGGGAGAATATGTGGCAATCATGGGACCTTCCGGATCAGGAAAGACAACGTTGATGAATATCATAGGGTGTCTGGATCGTCCAACAAAGGGAGAATTTCTTTTAGAAGGGGAGTCTATTGTAGATTATAATGAAAATCGTCTTTCGGATCTTCGATTAAACACTTTGGGATTCGTATTCCAGAGTTTTAATCTTCTTCCGAAGCAGACAGCTCTTGATAACGTAGCGCTTCCTTTAAGTTATGCCGGAATACCGGTGAAGAAAAGAAAAGAGATTGCTTTTCAGGCATTGAAAAGAGTTGGGCTGGCGGATAGAGTACATTTCCGTCCAAGTCAGCTTTCCGGTGGACAGCAGCAGCGTGTGGCGATAGCCAGAGCACTTGTAAATAATCCGAAGATTATTCTTGCCGACGAGCCTACCGGAGCTTTAGACAGCCGTTCCGGTATTCAGGTAATGAATCTGTTTCAGCAGTTAAATGAAGAAGGTGTTACGATTATTATGATTACGCATGATGCGAATATTGCCAATCATGCGAAAAAAGTACTTCATATTTTTGATGGAGAGATTGTAGAAGATAAAGCAAGAAAAGAGAAAGAAAAACAACAGTCCGAAGTGCAGAGTGAGGGAGCAGAAAGTGTTTCATCAGAATTAGAAAAAGATTTCGGAGTGAATGCATGGGAAGGAGAGATCTGATTTGAAGGGAAAGAAGAAGATACTGCTTGCTGTAGTTTTAGTTCTCGTTATGGCAGTTGGAATCACTTCCATTGTTGTTATAAGAAAGAGAAATAAAATTGTAGTAAAAGTATTCCCGGTAAGTAGTCTGAACAGTTCTGACTGGTTTGATACAGATACTTCTCTTACGGGAACGCTTACTTCAGATTTTATACAGGAAGTTCATGTTTCCGGTGGACAAAAAGTAAAGAAGATTTATGTCAAAAAAGGTGATAAAGTTAAAAAAGGCGATGTTCTTTTGAAATATAATGTTGCGGAAAAAGAACTGGATTTAAAACTTCAGAAGCTTCAGATTCAATCGTCCAAGTTGGAAATCGCCGAGATGGAGAAGGAATTAAAGAAGCTTAAAAACACAAAGACAGTTGGTTCGATCAATACGGGAAACAGCAGTGTGATGGATGCATCTGTTAATCTTTCCGATATAAAGGGAACAAGTCTTCGCTACCTTATGGCAGAGGCGGAAGGTGATGGAACTACTGCAGTGAGCAATTCGAAAGCCGCGAATGAGGCAGATGGAAACAGTGGTTCAGGAAGTGGAAGCAGCGCCGGCTCTGAGAGTGGTTCAGGAAGTGGAGGCACCTCAGGCTCCGAGAGTGGTTCAGAAAGTGGAGGCACCTCCGGCTCCGAGAGTGGTTCAGGAAGTGGAAGTGGCTCAGGTTCCGAAAGCGGTTCAGGAAGTGGAAGTGGCTCAGGTTCCGAAAGCGGTTCAGGAAGTGGAGGCAGCTCAGGCTCCGAAGGTGGTTCTGGAGAAGAATCAGGAAAGGATGATGTGAAACTTTCCTTAAAATCCAGTGTGAATGATATTTCAGATAAAGCATCTGGTAGTGGCACAGAAAAAGATCCGTATATATTTAATTTAACAATGGATGGTAAAGTAAAAGGTTCTTTTATTAAGAAGTTGATTACTGATGGAAGTTATGCGGAATTTCGTGCTTATAAATCAGAGGAAGCAAAAAAACCATCCGCTACCTTTGAACTTGATCCAGGTACGAAAGTGAATGTTTATGCAGAAGATGGCTATACGGTCAATCAGTTAAATGAAGGTGGAGATACAAAAACTCTTCATAATTCTATTGATCTGGTCAGTGAAAAAGATACATCTAGTGGAAATGGAAGTTCCGCCGGAAATGCCTATATTTATTATTTAAATGTAAATGGATTGGTAAAAGGATCTGTAATTTCTAGTCTTCATAAAGAGAATAAATATGCTACATTTATCGAATTTGATGAGAACGGAAAAGAAAAAGATCGATATGAATATAATCCTTCTAAAGTTTTTAAAGATCTCGATGAAGATGCATATTATACTGTTTCCAAAGGAAAAGAAAAAAGTCTTTATGATCTGAATGAACGGGCAGCATACAAAGATTTAAAGGCAGAAAGTCTGGAAGATGGACAGCAGGATGCAGATGGAAAGTATACATTCTATTTGCCTAAAGATGGAAAAATTAGCGGCGCACTGATTAATGATTTGATTAAGAAGGGGTTAACAGCGGAATTTATAGAATATGCTTCCGAGACAGATTATGATAATGAAAATACAGAAAATGCAAATAAATTAGAGATTACACCTGACAGTAAGTTTACAGTGGAACTTGCAGATGGAACAGGGTATACAATTTCTTATTTAAAGAGTAAAGTAAAGAAAAATGATCCACCGGCTACAACAACCGAGAATAAAGAAGATACTGGTCCAACAACAAATAAGACACCAACGCCGGCGGCAGATAAAGAAATCAAATTTAAACAGAATCGAAAGAAAGTAAAAGCGGGTAATGGCTATCTCTTTTCTGTAGTGTCTAAAGATGGAAGCTGGGGAAATGGAGAGGATGATCAGAGTAAGGTTACATGGACTTTATCAAATAATATTTCAAAGTATACAAGTATTGAGAAGACGAAGTCTGGTGTCTGGTTATATGTAGATGAAGGAGAACCGTCTTCTTCTATTACACTTACTGCGCAGGTTAAGAATGTAAAAGGTATTTCTAAAACTAAGATATCAAGAACGTTGGTTGTGAAAGAAGCGGACACCAGCGGTGGAGATAATACTGGCGGAGACGGCGGTGATGATGGAGATGGCGGTTCTGGCATTGACGATGGCAGTGGAGATAATGGCGGTGATGATGGCAATAATTATACTGCAGCAGAGTTAAGGGAAGCAATTGCCGAAAAAGAAGATGAAATTTCTGAAGCCAAACAAGATCTTCATGAAGCGCAGATTAACTACAATGAAGCAAAAGCAGAAGTAGATAAAGCGACAGTTAAGGCAAAGATTGCCGGTACGGTTACTACATCATGCGATAAAGGAACGGTTCCTACAGATGGTTCGGCTGCTATCGTAGTTAAGGCAGCAGATGGAATGTATGTTAAGACTTCGATCAGCGAGATGGAACTTAGCAATATAAAGGTTGGTGGAACGATCAAATGTGTATCTAGTGATACGGGAGATGAGTATACCGCAGAAGTGAAGGAAATTTCGGATTTCCCTACCGGAGACAGTAGTAATGACGGAGGAAGTTCCAATCCAAATAGTTCTTATTATCCGGTCATTGGCTTTATTAAAGATGCAGATGGTTTGAGTCCGGGTGGTTCTGTCGAAGTTTCTTATAGTTCAAAGTCTATGGGAACAGCGAATGATAATGCAATCTACATTCAGAAAGCATATATCCGCACAGAAGACAAAAAGAATTATGTTTATATTCGTGATAAAAAGACAAAGCGTCTGAAGAAGCAGTATGTCGAAGTTGGAAAGACTATGAATGGCCAGTATATGGAAATTATATCTGGACTGACAGATGAAGATAACATTGCCTTCCCTTATGGAAAGAACTTAAGAGAAGGAGTTAAAACGAAGATTTCCGAAGATGACAGCGAAATGATTTATTAAGGAGGAGAACGATGCTTGAAAATATAAGATTATCTTTTCAGGGTGTATGGAGTCACAGACTGCGTTCTTTCCTGACGATGCTGGGCATCATTATCGGTATTGCGGCAATTATTGCCATTGTATCAACAATTAAGGGAACGAATGAACAGATTAAAAAGAATCTGATCGGTTCTGGTACCAATACAACAACAGTACAGTTAACAGAAAGTGGAAACTATCCAGCAGAAATGGAATATGGAATTCCGAAGGGAATTCCTGTTCTTGATGATGCCATGCGTGAACAGTTAGCTGAGCTTTCCCATGTAAAAGATGCTTCCCTTTATATGTCACGTACACAGGTAGATTACATTTACTATAATTCAACAGTGCTTTCCGGTGGGCAGTTGATCGGAGCAGATTCTCATTATCTTGGAACCTGTGGTTATGTAATGAAAAGAGGAAGAGGCTTTACGGAGAGTGATTATGAGAAGTATCGTAAAGTAGCAGTAGTAGACAGTGTAGCAGCCGACTCTCTTTTTGGAAACGAGAATCCGGTAGGAAAGACCATTGATATAAAAGGAGAGCCATTTATTGTTGTTGGTGTCATTGAAGAGTCTACCGCCTTCAGCCCGGTAATTAATTCTGTAGAGGATTATTATACTTATGTATATAACGACGGAAGTGCGAGTGGTATTGTTGTGATTCCTGATGTGGACTGGAATATTGTTCAGCAGTATGATGAGCCACAGAATGCAAAGCTGCTGGCAGATTCTACAGATAATATGACATCTGTTGGAAAAGCCGCACAAACATTATTAAACGAAACGGTAACGAATAAAGATATCAAATATCGTGCGGCAAATATGAATGAGACCGCAGAAGAAAGTCAGCAGGTAAGCGCAACGACAAATAAACAGTTAATATGGATTGCAAGTATTTCATTATTAGTTGGTGGTATCGGTGTTATGAATATCATGCTTGTATCTGTAACAGAGCGTACAAGAGAAATCGGTTTGAAAAAGGCGATCGGTGCGAGAAAAAATCGAATACTGGCACAGTTCTTAACAGAAGCAGCAGTACTGACCAGTCTTGGCGGTATCATTGGTACGATTACCGGTATTGCATTAGCAGAAGTTATCGGAAAGATATCAAATGTTCCAATTGCAATCAGTATACCGGCAGTTATTCTGGCAATTGCATTTTCTACAATAATCGGAGTAGTATTTGGATTGCTTCCGGCAGTAAAAGCAGCCAATTTAGATCCAATCGTTGCATTACGTCATGAATAGTGTTATCATACATAAGTTAAAATATGCAAATGAAACTATGGAAATATGTAGAATGCGCATATCTCAGCAAGAATGCCGGGGCATTCTTGAATCTTGGATATATTAAAAAAATACAGGAATAAGATGTAAAAAGAACAATAAGTAATAGCTGATAGGAGAAGAGAATGGGTAAGTATTTTGGAACAGATGGTTTCCGTGGAGAAGCAAATGTAAATTTAACAGTAGAGCACGCATATCAGGTAGGTCGTTTTCTTGGCTGGTATTATGGTAAAGATAAAGAAGAGAAATGCAAAGTTGTAATTGGTAAAGATACACGTCGTTCAAGCTATATGTTTGAATATTCTTTAGTAGCAGGACTTACAGCTTCAGGGGCAGATGTATATTTACTGCACGTAACAACAACACCTAGCGTTTCTTATGTAGTAAGAACAGAAGATTTTGACTGTGGTATCATGATCTCTGCAAGCCATAATCCATACTATGATAATGGGATTAAACTCATTAATTCTAAAGGCGAGAAGATGGATGAGGAAACAATCCTTAAAGTGGAAGATTATATTGATGGTAAGTTAGAAATTCCGATGGCAGTACGTGATCAGATTGGATGTACAGTTGATTATTCCGCAGGAAGAAATCGTTACATCGGTTATTTGATTTCTCTTGCAACACGCTCTTATAAGAATATGAAGGTAGGATTGGACTGTGCTAATGGAAGTTCCTGGATGATCGCAAAGAGTGTTTTTGACGCATTAGGAGCAAAGACCTATGTAATTAATGCACAGCCAGACGGACTGAATATTAATATGAATGCCGGTTCTACACATATCGAAGTGCTTCAGAAGTTTGTAAAAGAGAATCAGCTTGATGTGGGATTCGCCTTCGATGGGGATGCAGACCGTTGTATCGCTGTTGATGAGAATGGAAGCGTTGTAGATGGAGACCTCATTCTGTATGTTTACGGCAGATATCTTAAAGAAAAAGGTAAACTTCGTAATAATACAGTCGTAACAACAATTATGTCAAACTTTGGATTGTATAAAGCATTTGACGAACTTGGTGTTGATTATGAAAAGACACAGGTTGGAGATAAATATGTTTACGAAAATATGGTACAGAATGGACATCGTATTGGCGGTGAACAGTCAGGACATATTATTTTCAGTAAATATGCAACAACCGGAGACGGAATCCTTACGGCCATTAAGATGATGGAAGTAATGTTAGAGAAGAAGCAGTCTTTAGCAACGTTGACATCACCGGTTCGTATTTATCCGCAGGTACTTAAGAATGTACGTGTAAAGAGTAAACCGGAAGCACAGAATGATGCTGACGTACAGGCAGCAGTAAAGCAGGTTGCAGAAACACTCGGAGCAACAGGAAGAATCCTTGTTCGTGAAAGTGGTACAGAGCCAGTGATACGAGTTATGGTAGAAGCGGAAACAAAGGAAGAATGTGAGAAGTATGTTGATTCGGTAATCGAAGTTATCGAGAAAAAAGGTCATTGTGCATAAAGTTTTTACTTAAATAGCTATTTTGCCAAAAACTAAAATAAATAAGCATGATATAATAACTGCGCCTTAGAGCAAGCGATGGATGCAGCGCATCATCGTGCATTGACAGGAGACAGTTGTTATATCATGCTTTTTTGTGCGTATTGTTTAATTTTTTATTTGGCTATATTGCTGTTACATTGCATTATGGAATGGATGTTGTGGGATTTTATAAAGCTTCATAAAATCTCTATAGAATTTCATCTTGAAATTTTATTTTTGGTGATGTATAATATATCAGAACAAATGTTTGGAAAAGGGGCTACTCTTGCATCTGTTTGCAGATTGCTGTAAGATATCAGATGGGAGATGACTCCCACCTCTGCAGGTGGCAAGCAGCAAGTTTGTATCATATGTTATGTTAGAATTTCCTGGAGAGATTTTAATTGACTAAAGATAGTATTTATTTATCAGGAGAATAATCATGGAGAATATAACAATTAAAGATATTGTAAAGGCTGCCGAAGGACAGCTTTTATGTGGAGATGAGAATAAAGTAATCAAGGAGTTTTCAATCGATTCACGTTCCGGTAACGAGGATAGCATTTTTGTACCAATCATCGGGGAGAGAGTGGATGCACATAAGTTTATTGATGGCGCACTTAAGATAAATGGTGCGACGTTTACATCAGAGCATGATAAGCCGTTAACTGGTTTTGAGGATAAGCCATGGATTAAAGTGGCAGATACAGTAGAAGCGATGCAGAAGGTAGGAACATTTTACAGGAATCGTATGAATCTTCCGGTTGTTGCTGTAACAGGAAGTGTTGGAAAGACAACAACAAGAGAGATGATCAGCACAGCATTAGCTTCACAGAAGAGGGTATTCCAGACAATCGGGAATCAGAATAGTCAGATTGGTGTGCCATTAACGCTTTCTCATCTTACAGCGGAAGATGAGATTGCCGTTCTTGAAATCGGTATGAGTGAAAGAGGGCAGATCGAGAAGCTTACCAATATGATTCGTCCGAATATAGCAGTTGTGACGATGATTGGAGTAAGTCATATTGCACAGTTGAAAACTCAGGAGAATATTTGTCTCGAGAAGATGGATATTGTAAAAGGACTTCCAGAAGATGGTATGGTCTTTTTGAATGGGGATGATAAGTTCCTTGCACCATATCGTGGAAAGCTTTCTCACAGAACATTTTTTTATGGATTGAATAAGGAATGTGATTATCGAGCAGAAGAAGTATGTGTGCGGGATGGACAGACCCTGTTTCGTTTTTATTATAAAGACGGCGAAGCAGAGAAAAATATGGAAGTTGTTCTTGGCACTATGGGAGAGCATAATGTACGTAATGCCTTAGTTGCATTAGGTGTCGCACATCAGATGGGACTTGACATGGAAGTGGCAGCGAAGGCACTTAGTACTTTCCATGGACAGCGTCAGCAGATGCATACATTAAAGAGCTGTACGTTGATTGATGATACATATAATGCCAGCCCAGATTCTATGAAGGCAAGTATTTCGGTACTTTCTTCTATGGAAGGTGTGAAGGGCAGGAGAATTGCCGCACTGGCAGATATGCTTGAACTTGGAGAAAAAGAGAGAGAATATCATTATGAAGTAGGTAAGTTTATTGCTGGGACACAGGTAGATGAAGTTGCTGCCTACGGTGAACTTTCCGAAGAAATATTAAAAGGTATTGAAGACAATAATGCGAGAATTGTTGTAAAGCATTTTGAGACAAGAGGGGAATTACAGGAGTATCTCTTAACGTATGTACATCCGGATGACGTACTTTTATTAAAAGCGTCTAACGGAATGAAGTTAAAAGAGATAGCAGAAGCATTTTTACAGAATGAATAATTTTCAGAAAAAAGGGAGCTTTACAGATGAAGATATATATAATGAGACATGGAGAGACAAAGTGGAATAAGAGGAGTAAGCTTCAGGGACAGGTTGATATTCCTCTGGCACCTAAAGGTATCGAGCAGGCGCAGATGACAGCAGAAGGAATGAAGGAGATTCCTTTTGATCATATTTTTTCCAGTCCGTTGAAAAGAGCGTATAAAACGGCACAGATTGTTCGCAGGGACCGCCCGATAGAGATTGTCCGCGATGACCGTCTGAAGGAGATGAGTTTTGGAACCTCCGAAGGGAAGTGTATCGGGAAGATTATGGAGAATCCGGCAATGATACGCTATCAGAGATTCCGTCTTGATCCAGAACATTTTCGTCCGGCAAAGTATGGAGAATATTTCCAGGATGTTTTAAGACGAACTGACGAATTCTTTAAAGAGGAGATTATTCCATTGGAAGGGAAAGCAGAGAATGTTCTCATTGTGGCACATGGTTGCGTAGTCAGAAGTTTTATCCTTAATTTGACAGGACGTTCTCTTAGTCAGTTTTGGAAGACAACTTTTGGAAAGAATTGCTCTTCGGTGGCATTTGAATATAAAAATGGTGAAATAAATATGATTTATGAGAATAAGTTATATTATGATACAGATTGTCCTGACTGGCAGCAACAGATTCCTTCCTATAAGAAAGGATATAGAAAGTAAACATTTATAAGTGGATATTTACAGGTGAATATCTATGAGAAGATATGTATAAAGGTAAGTAATTATAATAAAATTGTGAGGTATTTATGGGAGAACAGATGGCATATAATGCGAATAGCATTGCAGTTCTTGAGGGACTAGAAGCGGTAAGAAAGCGTCCGGGAATGTATATCGGAAGTGTTTCTACCAGAGGTCTTAATCACCTTATTTATGAGATTGTAGATAACTCAGTAGATGAACATCTGGCTGGGTATTGCAGTAATATTCAGGTGATTCTTGAAGAAGATGGAACGGCAACAGTTCGGGATAATGGACGAGGTATTCCAACAGGAATTAATAATAAGACAGGAATTCCGGCAGTAGAGATGGTATTTACTATGTTGCATGCCGGAGGTAAGTTTGGTACGGGAGGTTATAAGATTTCCGGTGGTCTTCATGGAGTAGGAGCCTCCGTTGTTAATGCACTTTCTGTCTGGCTTGAAGTGAAAGTACAGTCAGATGGTAAGGTGTATCAGCAGATGTACGAGAGAGGAAAAGCAGTAGCACCGTTGGAAGTCATCGGCAAGTGTCGAAAAGGCGATACGGGAACGAGCGTTACTTTTTTACCAGATGGAGAAATATTTGATAAAACATACTTTAAGGCGGAATCCATTAAGAGCAGATTACATGAGACTGCTTATCTGAATCCTGGATTATCTATTACCTTTGAGAATAGAAGACCAGGAGAAGAGGAAACCGTCCTTTTTCATGAAGAAGAAGGATTAAAGGCTTATGTCAGAGATTTGAATAAGGGAAAGCCGGCAGTTGGTGAGATTGTTTATTTTAAGAAAAAGATCGATGATATTGAGGTGGAAGCAGCTTTTCAGTATGTAGATGAATTTCAGGAAACAATTATGGGATTCTGCAATAATATCTGTACGATGGAAGGTGGAACCCATATTACTGGATTTAAGACAAAGTTTACGTCTATTATGAATCAGTATGCGAGAGAACTGGGGATTTTAAAAGAAAAAGATAAGAATTTTACCGGTGCAGATGTTCGTAACGGTATGACAGCGGTTCTTTCGGTTAAGCATAAAGATCCAAGATTCGAAGGACAGACCAAGACGAAGCTGGATAATCCGGATGCTGGAAAAGCAGTTAGTGAAGTACTTGGAGAAGAACTGACGTTATATTATGACAGGAATTTAGAAGAACTGAAAAAGGTGATTGCCTGTGCGGAAAAGTCTGCAAAGATTCGAAAAGCAGAGGAGAGAGCGAGAACGAATCTCATCTCGAAGTCCAAGTTTTCTATTGATACGAACGGAAAACTGGCAAACTGTGAGAGTCGTGTTCCAGAAGAGTGCGAAGTTTTTATTGTAGAGGGAGATTCTGCCGGTGGTTCTGCTAAAACAGCAAGAAATCGCCGTACACAGGCAATTCTGCCGATTCGTGGAAAGATTCTTAATGTGGAGAAGGCATCCATGGATAAAGTGCTTGCTAATGCGGAAATCAAGACAATGATCCATACTTTTGGATGTGGATTTTCAGAAGGCTATGGCAATGATTTTGATATTTCCAAGTTAAAGTATCATAAGATTGTCATTATGACAGATGCCGATGTAGATGGAGCACATATTGCAACATTGCTGCTTACATTTTTCTACCGTTTTATGCCAGATCTCATTCATCAGGGACATGTTTATCTGGCAACACCACCACTTTATAAAGCAATTCCGAAGCGGGGAAAAGAAGAATATCTTTATGATGATAGAGCATTAGAGAATTATCGAAAAACACATAAGAGTAACTTTACGCTACAGCGATTTAAAGGTCTTGGAGAGATGGATGCAGAGCAGCTTTGGGAAACAACGCTAAATCCAGAGACACGTATCTTAAAACAGGTTGAGATTGAGGACGGAAGACTTGCATCAGAAGTTACATCGATGTTGATGGGAAGTGAAGTTCCGCCGAGAAGAGAGTTTATCCATACGCATGCAAAGGATGCGGATCTGGATTTATAGAATAATGTACGTTCGGAATTTTTTCTTGTAAAGTCAAACAAAGAAAGATTTTGAAAGTACATAATAAAGAAACGGAGAGAAATATGTCTGAACAGATTATAAAAACAGAATTTTCTGATATTATGCAGAAGTCTTATATTGATTATGCGATGAGTGTCATCTGTCAGCGTGCCCTTCCGGATGTGAGGGATGGCTTGAAACCTGTACAGCGGAGAGTACTGTATGCGATGCAGGAGTTAGGACTTTCTGCAGATAAACCGCACCGTAAGTCAGCACGTATTGTTGGAGATACCATGGGTAAGTATCATCCACATGGTGACAGCTCAATCTATGAAGCATTAGTTGTAATGGAACAGGATTTTAAAAAAGGAATGCCCCTTGTTGACGGGCATGGTAACTTTGGTTCGATCGAGGGAGATGGAGCGGCGGCGATGCGTTACACAGAAGCAAAGCTTCAGAAATTTACACAGGAAGTCTACCTTGCGGATATGGACAAGAATGTGGTCGATTTCCAGTCAAACTTTGACGAAACAGAAAAAGAGCCGGTCGTACTTCCGGTTCGTATCCCGAATCTTTTGATTAATGGAGCAGAGGGAATCGCTGTCGGCATGACCACAAGCATTCCTCCACATAATCTTTCTGAAGTGGTAGACGGAGTGAAAGCTTATATGGATAATCCGGATATTACGACAGAAGAACTGATGGAATATGTAAAAGGACCGGATTTTCCGACAGGTGGAATCGTAGTCAATCAGAAAGAGCTAAAGAATATTTATGAAACAGGCAGTGGAAAGATGAAACTTCGAGGAAAGGTTCATTTTGAAAAAGCGAAAAAGCGCTCAGAAAGAGACAAGCTTGTTATCACAGAAATTCCATACACAATGATCGGTGCAAATATCAGTAAGTTTATTGCAGATGTGGTAGGTCTGATCGAGAATAAGACAACAAGTGATATTGTGGATGTTTCTAATGAGTCTTCAAAAGAAGGTATCCGTATTGTATTAGAACTTCGCCGGAATGCAGATGTAGAGCGCCTTGAGAATCTTCTATATAAGAAGACGAGATTAGAAGATACTTTTGGGGTAAATATGCTCGCTATTGCGAATGGAAGACCGGAACTTTTAAGCCTGAAAGATATCATAAGCTACCATACAAGATTCCATTACGAAGTACTCACAAGAAAGTATGAGACACTTCTGAAAAAAGAATTAGAACAAAAAGAAATTAAAGAAGGTCTGATCAAAGCAAGCGATATGATTGATCTGATCATAGAAATTCTTCGTGGCAGCAAGAGTTTAAAAGATGCAAAGAGCTGTCTGATTCATGGAGAAACAGACAATATTACTTTTAAGACACAGAAATCGAAAAAAGAAGCTTCAAAGCTTTGTTTTACAGAAAAGCAGGCTTCCGCTATTCTTGAGATGCGTCTGTATCGACTGATCGGTCTTGAGATTATGGCATTACAGGAAGAATACGCAGAAATCCTTAAAAAGATAGATAAGTATCAGGATATTTTAGAACATCCGGCTTCCATGAAGAAAGTGATGAAAAAAGATCTGGAAAAAATCAAAAAAATCTATGGATTTGAAAGAAAAACAGAACTTACCAATGCAAAGGCTGCAGTTGTAAAAGCACTGCCAATTGAAGAAAAAGAAGTTGTATTTGTCATGGATCGTTTCGGTTATTCTAAGATTCTTGATAAGAGTACGTACGAGAGAAACGAAGAAACCGTATTAAAAGAATACCGTCATATCGTGCACTGTATGAATACCGATAAAGTCTGTGTATTTACTGATACAGGTGTGATGCATCAGATAAAAGTGCAGGATATTCCATCAGGACGACTCCGGGATAAAGGAACTCCACTTGATAATATTGGGAATTATGATAGTAGAAATGAACAGATTCTTTTAATTGCACCGGATCGGGCATTAAAAGAATCCTCCTTATTATTTGTTACTGCCGCATCCATGGTAAAGCTTGTTGATGGAGCAGAATTTATTGTACAGAAAAAGACAGTTGCAGCTACAAAGTTAGCAGAAGGGGATACTTTAACAGCAGTACGAATTGTCAGCGCCAAAGAAAGTATCACTAATGCACAGATCATTATGCAGAGTGAAGAAGGTTATTTCCTTCGTTTTCCATTAGAAGAAGTAACAAGAAAGAAAAAAGGAGCAATCGGTATCCGCGGTATGAAGCTTCAGGAGCAGGATCATGTCAAGCACATATATCTTACCGGAGTGGAAGAGGAAGATACCCCATCTATTATTTATAAAGAAAAAGAACTGGTATTTAGTAAGATACGACTTATGGGAAGAGACGGAAAAGGAGTCAAGGTAAGAAGATAGGAACTGATTTGTAGATTTTGTGTAGACGAAAAAAGAAAAAATACCCTATCCCATCTGCTCTGTAGTCGCTGTGT